>Ga0315338_1000711_pt1 | contig 61254 bp, 62 predicted proteins | sample ASW8metaG_FD_204518 | JGI IMG/M metagenome (GOLD analysis project Ga0315338, IMG submission 204518) | Ammonia-oxidizing marine archaeal communities from Monterey Bay, California, United States - ASW #8 | ecosystem: Environmental > Aquatic > Marine > Coastal | place: USA: California | collected...
CGCGCGCGAAGACGGGCGCGGCGACGTAGCCGCCACTATGCGGGTATCCGCCGGGTTCATCGATCGCGACCACGATCGCGAGTTCGGGATCGTCTGCGGGAACGACACCCATGAACCAGGCGATGTAGCGATGTTGGGAGTAGCGACCGAGATGCGTGTCGAGCTTCTGCGCGGTGCCCGTCTTGCCCGCGACGGGGACGTCTCGCAGGGCGGCGAGGCGACCAGTGCCTTCCGGGCTGACCACGCTCTGCATCATGTCGAGGGTTCGTCGGGCGACGCCACGCGAGACGGCCCGGCCCTGTGACTCGACGGGCGTCGGCTGCCAGTCCTCGCCCATGCGTCTTCGAGCGAGCACCGTGCGCGGACGCATGCGTTCGCCTTCGTTGGCCAGCGCGGCCAGCGCCGAGGTGAGCTGGATCGCCGTCACCGAGATGCCCTGGCCGAACGAGATCGCAGCCTGATCGACCGGCTGCCAGTCGGTCCAGTCGCGAACCAGACCGATCGACTCCATCGGATATCCCGAGCGCGTGCTGTTGCCGAACCCGAACCGCAGAAGTCCGTCGTACTGCGCTTCGCGACCCATCCGCTGTGCGATCTGAACGGCGCCGACATTGCTCGAGACGCGCAGGATGCCCGCGGCCCGGAGGATTCCGTAGGGCTCGTGGTCGCGGATCGTCTTGCCACGAACGCGGAGCCAGCCTTCGCCGGTGTCGAACTCCTCGGTCGTATCGATCTCGCCCGCTTCGAGTGCGGACGCGACGAGGAAAACCTTCATGGTCGAGCCGGCTTCGACGACGTCGGTGAAGGAGTGCGCGCGCGTCTGCTCGTAGTCGAGTTCGCGAAAGCGGTTCGGGTCGAAGCCCGGGGCTTCGGCGAGGGCGAGGATGTCGCCGTTCTTCGGATCCAGCGTGATGACGACGCCACCCTTGGCGTCATGTCGTTCGACGGCCTCGCGCAGTGCCGCTTCGGCCGCGCCCTGCATCGCGGCGTCGATCGTGAGCGCGACGTCTCCGCCCTGCACGTCGCGCGGATCGGTCGATTGGAGCGCGAGCGCTCGGCCGCGCGCATCTCGCTCGACGCGAACCCTGCGCGGCTTGCCCGTGAGCCAGGAGTCCTCCATCTGTTCGATCGCCCGCACGCCCTTGCCGTCGATGTTGGCGAAGCCGATCAACGGTGCTGCGAGTTTGCCGGCTGGATAGGAGCGGCGCGGTTCGCGATCGATCCCGACGCCGTCGATCTCGAGAGCGCGGACTCGCTCCGCCTTCTCCGGTTCGACCCAGCGCGCGATGTAGGTGAAGCGATCGTGAGCCTCGAGTCGATCGGTGATGTGGCCCGCGTCGATGTCCAGCGCGCCGGCGAGCGCGCGCGCCGTCGCTTCGCGGTCTTCGACGAGTCGCGGGATGGCGTAGATCGATTCCGCGACGGTCGTGACAGCGAGTTCGCGGCCATCACGATCGACGATCGTGCCCCGCGCCGCCGAGAGCTTCTGCTCGGTCTGGATCTGATCGGCGAAGAGATCGCGTGCGCGGTCGTGCGCGACGGTGAGATGGGCGGCGCGACCGGCGAGAATCATGACTGTGACGAGACCGGCAAAGCGGACCCAGACGATTCTCTGGGCGGCCCGGTCGAGAGCCGGCGCTCTCATTTCCAGGCCCCTCCGTTTCGAGGCGCACCGTCGGCCGCCGTCATCGAGGGCAGGGTCACGTAGGGCGGCGCGATCGAGTTCGAGGACGGGGCGAAGGGATCGGGCAGGGAGAACCCAGCGGAAAGGGGCCGGAATCCACGTTCACGCGCCAGCGTCGCGAGTTCGACCGGATCGCGCAGCTGTCGTCGCTTCACGATCAGGCTGCGCTGCTCCTCGATCAGCGCCTTTTCTTCCGCGAGCACCGACGCCATCGCATAACGCGTCCGAATCAGATCGATCCGAAGGGCCGACACGCCGAGTGCAACGACGAGGGCGAGCACGAGAAGGGGAAGCAGCCGTCGCGCGGGTCGCGCTTCGTCCTCGCCCGAGAAATCGACGCCGATCCAGTTTCGGGCGAGTCGTGAATCGGAAACGCGAGGCAGCTCGACGCGATCCTTTGCACGGGCGATCCAGGTCGACGCGGTCATGCCGCCTCCAGTCGCCGGGCGGCGCGAAGACGGGCCGAGCGCGCACGCGGATTGCGTCGGATCTCTTCGGGCGTGGGAAGGATCGGTCGACGCGTGAGGATCTCGGCCGTCGGAAGCAGTCCACATTGACATGCGGGCCATTCGGGCGGGCAGGTACAGCCTTTCGCCGCCTGGCGGAAGCTGTGCTTGACGAGGCGATCTTCGAGGCTGTGGTAGGCGATGACCGCGACGCGACCCCCCGGTCGCAGGACGCGGATCGCGGCACGCAGTCCCTCTTCCAGGGCGCCGATCTCGTCGTTGACCGCAATGCGCAGCGCCTGGAAGACCAGTGTCGCGGGGTTGTGCTTGCGACCCCGTCCGATGCCCAGGCCGCGAATAAGGTCGACGAGGTCGGCCGCAGTCTCGAGGGGCGCCTTGCCTCGCTGTTCGACGATCGCGCGCGCCAGTCGGCGCGAACCCGGCAGCTGCCCGTACTCGGAGAAGACGCGCTCGAGATCTTCGGCCGACAGGCTCGCGAGCAGCGTCGCCGCCGTGTCGACGCGGCCTTCGCCGTTCATCCGCATGTCGAGGGGGCTGTCCGGGCCTTCGTCGAAGCGGAAGCCGCGCTCGGGCTGGTCGAGCTGATGGGAGGAGACGCCGAGGTCGAGCACGATCCCGTCGATCTGCGCCGGACGAAGCTCTTCCGCGATGTCGTCGAGGCGACGAAAGGAGGCCTGGATCAGCTGGACGCGCTCGCCAAAGCCTGCAAGTCGCTCGCCCGCGGCGCGAATCGCGTCTGCATCGAGGTCGAGGCCGATCAAGCGGCCATCCGGTCCGGTTCGTTCGAGGATCGCCGCGGCGTGACCGCCTCCACCGAGGGTGCCGTCGACGATGAGTGCGCCGGGTACGAGATCGAGCTGTTCGAGGGTTTCGTCGAGAAGGACGGGTTCGTGGTAGTCCGTGGTCACCACAGGGGGTGCCTCCCGTCTGTCAGACCGCTAGGTCTCCCTGGAGTGGGTCTCGTTTTGATCGACTCGATCGGGGGAGAAGATGTTGGGGCGACCCGGGGCACGTCTTCGGCACGTACCCCCCAGTAACCGCGCCGGAGACCCATTGTGCCCCGGGAACACCCCAACCTCTCTCCTGGAGAGCTCGCGCTCTCCAGTCCCCCCAAAAAACCTACGACCCCGCGGCTTGATCCACCGCGCGTTGAATGTCGTCGAACTCGTGAATCGTCTGCGCCTGTTTCTCAGCGAATCGAGATGGGCTCCATATCTCGATGTGCTCATAGACGCCGGCGACGATGACTTTGCTGTCCAGACTCCCGTGCTCTCGCAGGAACGCTGGGACGAGAATGCGGCCTTGTGAATCGACCGGGCAGGCGACCGATCCGGAGGCGTAGAAGAGGCGGAGCTTCTGGGCATCGGGATCCAGGCTGGACTTGGCGGCCAGTCGCTGCTCTTCGGCGGCCCAGACTTCAGCTGGGTAGAGCGCGAGATGATCCTTCTTGTTGACCAGCATCGGTGGACTTTCCTCCCCTGCTACCAGCTCGCCTCGGAAGACTCTCGGAATCGAGAGTCGGCCCTTGGCGTCGATCGTGTGGTCATATCTGCCGCGAAACATCGTTCTAGAAATGCCTCGCTGTTCGAATCGGCTACAATGACCGTCACGTTCTCAATCGGAGTCAGGAGGAGATCGACCCGCGTCATTGCCCCGTCCAAAAAATGCGACCTGGTGTCTGTGACATCCCAATCGCGGCGTTCAATCCCCACCATTTCCCACTCCAGTGGTTTTCTATCCCACCTCGCCCCACCGGCGCAAGGAAAAATCGCGCCTGTCGACGAAATTTTCTACGTCGAGTCAGAACTCCTGCGTTCGAGCCCCGGCATTCGGCTCGAAAAGGCGAAAGTCGAGCGACGATCGGCGGGGCCAAGTCGCGACGACGTGGAAAAACGCGATGGGAGCGTGGTGATCCGCCGTGGAACGGGGTCGAGCCCCGGCCGGACTCAGGCGGAGCCGAGGTCCGGAATCCGCCGGCCGTGTACGCCGACGACCTGGTCGACCAGGCTGGCGAGCATCGAACCCGGTTCGAGGTCGATGGGCGGATGGAGATCGGGGGCGGATGGCGCGGTGAGGCTTTCGAGTACGGCGCTCGCCCCCTCGCGAACACCGTCCAGCGAGTAGCCGCCTTCGAGCACGAAGACGATGCGCCCGTCGCATAGGGAATCCGCGAGAGATCGCATGATCGCCGACATCGCGCGGTAACCGTCGAGACTGATCTCCATCGAAGCGAGTGGATCATCGCGATGCGCGTCGAAGCCACACGAGACGAGGATCAGGTCCGGGGCGAAGTCGATCGCGGCGGGCACGACCAGGCGCTGTAGCACGCCGATGAATTCCGCATCACCGCAGCCCGCCGGCATGGGGATGTTGAGTGTCGAGCCGAGACCCCCGCCGGATCCCGCTTCGCCGAAATCACCCGTGCCCGGATAGAACGGGAACTGATGGGTCGAGACGTAGAGCACGTCGCGATCCGCTTCGAAGATGTGCTGCGTGCCGTTCCCATGGTGTACGTCCCAATCGAAGATCAGGATGCGCTCGGCTGCGCCTTCGGCTCGTACCGCACGCGTCGCGATGGCCACGTTGTTGAACAGACAGAAGCCCATCGATCGGTTGGACTCGGCGTGATGTCCCGGTGGTCGGACCGCCGCGAGTCCGCGCGCGACCTCACCCGACATGACGCGTCGAGCGAGATCGACGCAGCTTCCGGCTGCCAGGCGGGCGACCTCGAAGCTGGTCGGTCCGAAGTAGGTGTCCGCGTCGATGCGCCCCAATGGCTTCTCGCGAGTGGATTCGAGAAAAGCGAGCAGATGGTCGTCGTGCACGCGGAGGATCTCTGCGGGCTCCGCCGGTCGAGGCGCGGCAAAGGCGAGATCGCCTCGGAAGGGCTCGATGGCCTCGTCCAGGGCGACGAGTCGCTCGGGGCGTTCGGGGTGGCCGTCGGGTCCGCGATGGCTCTGGAAACGCGCATCGGTAATGACTTCGACGATCGGGGTGGGCATCTCTCGGCTCTTGGCGGGCTAGCCCTGAGGCGGTCTAGTCAGAAGGAGTCGCTTCGGGCTCGGGTTGTGCGCGGCTCCCGGGTTTCGCCGTCGGGACGGCTTGTCGCGGTAGATAGGCCCGCTCGAGGCGCTCTATCGCGTTCGCCACGCGTTCCATATGTTGCCCGATCGCTTCGAGTTCTCGCCGACTCGGAAGGTCGAGCGCTTCGATGGCGCGTGTGACGGAGTCGCCGACCAGTCGCTCGAGTTCGTCGGGCGACACCCCGCGACTCTCGTGCGATGCCTTTCCGGCGTCGGTGGAGGCACGGTCCCTTTCGTCATGGCCCGGATGTGCTTCACGACCGGAGGGGCGACCGCTTCGCTGTTTGGGATCGACCTGGCCGACGAGCTGGCGGAAGCGGTCCTGGAAGTCGCCGAGTCCGTCCGTCGCATCGTCGACGCTCTTCTTGATCGCGCCGTAGAGTGCATCGCCGCCGCGTGACAGGATTTGCGTGAGCAGCGTGTCCGACGGGTCTTCCCGCGCGCGCTTGTTGTCGACGAGGATCTGCGAGAGTGCGACCTGGGTGATGTCTTCGCCGGTCTCGTTATCGACGACGCGAACTTCGTCGCCCAGATCGAGCAGCGTCGCGATCCCCTTCAAGGTGATGTAGCGGCTCGTCTCGGTGTTGTAGAGCTTGCGATTGGCGTAGCGCTTGATGAGGATCGCCATGCGTGGAGTCTAGCAGCCGCTTGCCCTCGCGAACCGGGATCTGCGCGCGAGATCTTCCGCTTCAGTCGTCGATTCGGAACCGCTGAACGCGGTCACGCGCGGACGCAGTCCGACGGGCGCGCGGGCGTGCGTCGGGTCGGCTCTGCTCGGCCTTCGGCGACGTCGTTCCTGCTCCGTCGGACCGACCGGAATCCGTCGGCGACGCTGGATCACGTCCGACCCCGATCTCCCAGAGGAGTTCGCGCAGCCCGAGGAACGCTCGGAGCACGGGGCGCGCATCCGGATCGGTTCGGGAGCGCCGCTCCCAACGTTCGATCTCCGCATCGAGCGCACTCGACAGCGGCTCCGTGAGCTGTGTTGGAAGCGAGAAGGGAGCGTTCCGGCGGATTGCGGCGATCAGCTCGTCGAGGCTGCGCCGGAGCTCGGCGACGAGTCCGTCTTCGGCGGCGTCGGTCAATCCGCTGCCATGGACCGCGACGTCGAGCAGCGCACGTGCAGCCTGGAGCCCCTCGAGCGTCGCCGTCTGCAGATGGGACCGCGCGCGGCGGAGGGCTTCGTCGGCCGCCTCGTTCACGGTCCACGCTCCTCTTCGCCGATACGTCGTGCGGGTTCGGATCCCGGTCGCAGCACGGAGCCGATGGCGAGGAGCCCGTCCATGCGGTCGACGTCGCCCGGTAGCTCGGGCACGGCGAGACATCGGAGCCGCGTCCGCGCGACGTGATCGGCCAGCGCTTCGACCGTGCGCAGCTCGGCTTCACAGATGTGCGCGTAGTCGAGGATCGCCTGGCTCACGCGATGTGCATCGCCTTCCGCTTCGCTCGCGTCCTCCCGCTGACCGAATGCCTCGGCGATCCGGGCTTCGTCGCGCGCGAGGGCCTCGTCCGTACAGCCTTCGAGGAACAGCGTCGGACTTCGGTCGAGCGGCCATGGGCGAATCCGGTTCACGACGACCGCGATGAGCGGGACGCGAAACGTCTCGAGCTCGCTCATGAACTCGATCGTGCTCTGATTGGCGCCCTGGTTCGCGCTCGAGATGAGGACGAATCCCGTGTCCTTGCCTAACAGGACTTCCTCGACGCGCGTCGCTCGCTCGCGAAATCCCTGGGACAGTCCGTCGATGGCGCTCAGGAATTCGGAGAGATCGTCGAGGAAGCCGACACCCGCGATCCGTTCGAGCAGCCCGAGCATCCTATGCAAGGGCCGGCCGAAGAGTCGGAACCCGATTCGGCTGGCCGACATCGCCGGGCGCACGAGCGTGTGCACGAATCGGCTCTCGAGGAATTCTCGCAGTCGGCGCGGCGCGCGCAGGAAGTCGAGGGCGTGATCGGACGGTGGCGTGTCGACCACGATCAGGTCGTAGCGATGCGAATGCACGAGTTCGTGCACCTGTTCCATCGCGGCGTATTCGGCGCTGCCCGCGAGCGCGGAGGAGAGATGCTGGTAGATCCGGTTGTCGAGGATCCGGTCGCGTTCCGCTTCGTCCGACGTCAGCCGGAAGATCAGCCGATCGAAGGTCGGTTTCGCGTCGAGCATCATCGCTTCGAGCGATGCATCCTCGAGGTCGACGTGGCCGGGCGCGAGGCGCACAAGGTCGACGGGCGCGGGTTTCGAGTCCAGCGAATCGAGTCCCAGTGCGTCGGCGAGGCGACGCGCTGGATCGATCGTCAGGACGAGCGTGCGGCGGCCGAGCATCGCGGCTTGGATGGCGAGAGAGGCTGCGATCGTCGTCTTCCCGACGCCGCCCGTCCCCGCGCAGACGAGCACGCGGGCTTCGCGCAAGCCGTTCTCCAGGCTTCGGGCCGGGCCATTCGCGCTCATGAGTGCGCCTCATGGCCGACTTCGGTTGTTGACTCTCCGGGCCAGCGCGGAGGCGCGATGATCCAGTCGACGTCATCGGTCCAGCCGCTGTCGCCCGTGAATCCGCGTGCCTGGAATGGCAGGTCGACGACCGGCATGGAGCAGAGGCGCGCGACCCGCTCGCGCTGTTCGAAGGCGAGGTCGTCGCGTCGCGCCGAATGTTCCAGCAGCGTCTTCATCATCGACACCGGCGGCAGGCATTCCAGGTCGAGATCGGCGGGCAGGGTCGCGACGTCGCTCGCGGCATCGCTCGATCGCCGTGATGGCATCCGGTTCACGATGATGCGATCGACACCGATGTCGATGTCGCTTCGCGCGCGATCGATGAGCTCCTTCGTCTCGAGCACGGGAAGGTCCTCGGGCAGCGTGACAGGGAGCATCAACGTTCGGTCGTGGTCGTGGACGAGCGCTTCTACCCAACTCGCATGTCGCGAGAGGGGTCCCGCGCGAACCGCATGTTGTACGACCCGCGGCACGTCCAGGAAGGTCAGGCCATGGCCGGTCGCGGGCGCGTCGACGATCAGCAGGTCATAGAGCGGTCGGCCCGACGCATCCTTCTTCTGTTCGAGATGCCAGATCTTCCCGAGGATGATGAGTTCTCTCCAGCCGGGCGCAGCCTCGAGGAGTTGTTGGAACGTCTCGGTCTGGAGGATGCGATCCGTAACGGCGCCCAGACCGATCTGGATCCGCGCGTAGTCGGCGAGCGCTTCGTGGGGATCGATGTGCAGCGCATGCAAGCCGGGGCGCAGCTCCCGACCCTGGTAGCCGAGGGGTCGCGGATTCGATTCGAAGAGCGGCGCGATCGATTCCGTGGTCGCGGTTTCGGCGAGCAGGACCCGTCGCCCCGCCCGGCGAGCGGCTTCCGCGAGCTGGCTGGAGACGACCGTCTTGCCGGTTCCGCCCTTGCCGGTGACCACGATGAGCCGGTAGTCGAGCAGGCTCCGCGTTGCGGTGGTCATGGCTCGACTCGAAGTGATCGGAATTGGTAGGGAAATCCCTTCAGCATCTTCTCGACAGTCTAGCTCCCCGTGAGCGCCGGCGATGCGCAGCAGAGGAATGCAGGGGGGCGGGCCGAATGCTCAAGCCCTGCGCGAATCGGTCCGAAGAAGCCGGATAGAGAAGTGTTTTTTTCGGCTCGGCCGTGTCCGTACGGGATCTCCCGTTCGCGTCGCGATCGTGCGGCGCGGGGGTTCCCAGTTTGATCGTTACCTGCGAGGAATGTTCGACCAGTTTCCAGCTCGACGAGAGCCGCATTCCGGCGACCGGCGCGCAGGTTCGCTGTTCGCGCTGCAAGCACGCTTTCTTCCTGGCGAACCCGTCGGCGAGCGCTTCCGAGGCGACGCACGCGATTGCCGAGGAGGCCGCGCAGGATTCGATGTCCGGTGTGCCGCCGGTCGTGGCGGACGTACCGGAACCCGAGAGCAGCAGCGCCGCGGCGCCTCCCGCCGAATCGGATTCCGTCGAAGAGGATTGGCAGTTCACCGAAGAGGTCCGCGTCGAAGGGGACGAGGGTCTCGACACTGCGGACGATCTCGACGGGGCGGGCGAATTCGGGGACGGGCTCGATGCGGACGCCCTGATGTCGGACATTTCGACCGAGGACATCGACGCCGAGATCGCGGAGGCCGCGAGCGACGAGCCCGAGATCGTCAGGATCGCTTCGGAGGAGGAGTCCGGGCTCGATCTCGACTCGTCATCCGAATCTTCCGAGAGCGTTCGGGACGAATCCGCCTTTGGAACCGTCGACGATTTCTCGTCATTGATGGAGGACGAGGAAGTCGCTCCGGTCGATCTCGGCGGAGAGACCGATACCGACCTCGCGACGGAAGGAGCCGCAGCGGCAGCGCCGGGCACCTATGCCGGAGCGGGTGCGACCGACGATCTCGGCGACCCCGAGAGCTGGGATCTCGTGGGCGGGGACGCGACGGCTTCCTCGAAGCCGCTCCTGAATCCGCTCGGTGCGAACCTGACCGAGGGCCTGCCGAGCGCCGACTTCGGCTTCGAAGATCAGGATGCATCGCTCTACTCCGACGAGGAACGGACCGCATCGCCGATCTGGCAGGGACTGGCCTACGTCGGGCAATTCGTGGGCTGGACGACGACGCTCGCACTGATCGGTGGCGCACTCGTGCTCGGGATTCAGGCCGAATGGAGTCGATGGATCCAATCGCCCCTCGCTGTGTCGGCGGGTGCGATGACGGCAGAGACGAGCGGAATCCGCTGGGTGGAAACGAGCCGCGCCGGATTCGTGATGGTCGTCGACGGCGAGCTGCGAAACGAGGGACGCACTCCGCTCGACGCCGGCGTCGTGCAGCTCGTCCTGCTCGACCGGCGGGGCGCGCCGCTCGGGGCGGAGCCCCTGCTGGCGGGCGATCCGCTTTCGGTGGAGCAACTTCGTGAATCGAGTCCGGAGGTGCTCAGCGCAAGCGCGGCCAGCGCGAGTTCGCGGTTCCTCTCGACGCCGCTCGCGCCGGGGGAGGCGCGTGCCTTCACGGTGATCGCGCGGGAAGACGATCTTCCGGAGGATGCGAGGCGCGTCCTGCTCGAGATCTCCGACAACGCGCCGCACGCTTCAGCCCGCGATGGAATCTCGGCCGAACCGAAATCCATTTCCGAGATCGACCAGATCGGCGGGACTGTTGCGGACACGGGCCTCGATGGAGAGCCTACGGGCCTCTCCGAATCGGGCATGCTCGAGAGCGATGTCGGGGCGGTCGAGTCGGATGCAGCGGATCCGACGGGCGTTCCGGCGAGTGGACCCGCTTCGGCGGGCGGCGAGGCTCAGGTCGATGATGAATCGGGCTTGTCGCCCTGATCGACTTTTTCTTTTTCAGGCGTCACGTCGATCTCGTCGTCACCCGAGATTCCGGCCTTGAAGTTCTTGATCGCCTTTCCGAATCCAGAACCGATCTCGGGCAACCGGCGAGCACCAAATAGCACCACCACGATGACGAGAATGATGCCGAGTTCCATCGGTCCGAGTCCGAACATCGGGGTCTCCGCGCGCGCCGGAATGGCACTTCCGGGCCGGATGGTGCCGCCCACCTCGTGTCGGGTCAAGCGCAGTGATTCGATGCAGCTACGTTCCCTCGCCGAAGCGCCGAACGAGGCGCCTCGGCCAACGATGAGAGGCTAAGATTCGCCGCCATGGCACTCTTCAAGGCATACGACATTCGAGGCGTGGTCCCGGACGAACTCGACGCGGACAAGGCATACGCGATTGGGCGCGCCACTGCGCATTTCATCGGGCAGGGCCCGATCGCCGTCGGTCGCGATGCGCGCGTCCACTCTCCATCCCTCACGACTGCATTGATCAATGGGATTCGCGACGAAGGGATCGCGGTCATCGACATCGGTCTCGTCGCGACACCGATGCTCTACTTCGCCGTCTCGTCTCTCGATGCGAGAGCGGGTGTGATGGTCACGGCGTCACACAATCCGGGTGAGTACAACGGCTTCAAGATCTGTCGTGAGAAGGCGATTCCGATCGGCGAGGCGAGCGGACTTCGTGAGATCGAGGCGCTCGTCGGAGCGCGCTCCGGGGTCGACAAGGCGGAATCCCGCGGCGGATTGACGACTCAGGATGTGACGGACGGCTATGTCGACCATGCGCTCGCCGTCGGTGGGAGCTGTCCACCGCTCAAGGTTGCGATCGACTGTGGCAACGGAATGGCCTCGGTGGGACTCGAACCGATCCTCGAGAAGCTGCCGATCGAGGTCGTGAGACTTCATTTCGAACCCGATGGGAGTTTCCCGAATCACGAGGCGGATCCGCTGAAGGTGGAGAACCTGGCCGATGTCGCCGCAGCGATCCGGCGCGAAGGCGCGGACTTCGGCGTCGCCTTCGACGGCGACGGAGACCGCGCGGTTTTCGTCGATGGGAACGGAGAGCCGGTCTCAGCCGATCTCGCCACGGCACTGATCGCGCGCCATATGCTCGAACGGACTCCGGGGGCGCTGGTCCTCTACGACCTGCGATCGAGTCGTGTCGTGGCCGAGGAGGTCGAACGCGCGGGGGGTGTCGCGCGGATGTGTCGCGTCGGACATTCGTTCGTGAAGGCGCAGATGCGCGAAGAAGAGGCAATCTTCGCTGGCGAGCTGTCCGGGCATCTCTATTTCCGTTTTCCCGGCGAGCTGATCGCGGACGACGGGACGGCCGCACTCGTCGCGCTGCTCGACGTGCTGGCGACCGAGGGCAAGTCTCTCGCGGACCTCGTCGCGCCTCTTCGATGTTATGCCGCGAGCGGCGAGATCAACCGGCGCGTGGCCGACGTCGGGCATGTGCTCGAAGAAGTCGGGCGTGAGCACGTCTCGGCTCCAGAGGTCTCGGATCTCGATGGGCTCTTCGTGCGATATCCGACGTGGTGGTTCAATCTGCGTCCCTCGAATACGGAGCCGGTTCTGCGTCTCAATCTCGAGGCCGACAGCGCAGAGGAAATGGAGCGCCGTCGTGACGAGATGCTCGAACGCGTCGAATCACTCGCCGCGGGGCCGCCAGTCGGGAACTAGCGACGAACCCGGCGTCGGATGCGTGCCGGGGTGAGTTGCGTGGAGGCGTGACCATGGAGCTCGGCGACGACCCGCGAGACGGGCGAGGTGCGTTCGGCGCCTTTCGTTTCGGACTCGGGCTGCTGCCGGAGGGTGCGCGCTTCCTGCGGAGAAATCGGGCACTCTGGCTCCTCGCGTTCGTACCGGTCGTCTTCACCACGCTGGCCGTCGGTGTTGCGATCGCGCTCTTCTCGGAACATTTCGGCTGGATTCACCAGACCTGGGTTGGCGTACTGCCGGTTCTCGAGGCTGGAGCCTGGTGGACCTGGCTCTGGATCGGGCCGGGCATCGTGCTCTTCTGGCTGGTCGGATGGCTTGGCGTCGTGCTGGCCTTCGCGCTCTCGCTCGTCGCGGCCCTGCTCCTTGCGAACCTGGCGAGCGCACCCTTTCTCGATCGGCTGTCGGTTCGTGTCGAGTCGATGATTCGAGGAGAGGCCTCAACGTCTGGTGCCGGCGGCTCGGGCGTCCTCGTGGAGTCCGCGCGAAGTCTTCTCGCGGAATTCCAGCGGCTTCTGTTCTTCGCGGGGATCTGGATCGTGCTGAGTGGGATCGGCTTCGTCGTCCCGGGAGCTCATCTCGTGACAGCCCCGCTTCTCGTCGTCGTGACCGTGGTCCTGCTTCCCCTCGACTATGCGGGTTTCGCACTCGATCGCCGACAGATGTCGTTCCGATCGCGCCGCCGCTGGCTCGTGTCGAATCTCCCGACGACGATCGGCTTCGGCGGCGTCGCCTTCGCGGCTTGTCTGGTTCCGGGGCTGAACCTGCTGATCCTGCCGGCGCTGGTCACGGGCGGCACCCTGTTGGTATTACGGGCACCGCCCGGAGCGGCGGATCCCGACGAGGGCTGAACGATCGCGACACCCGGCTGGGTCGCCGCGGCGCGAACCCAGCGAGTCGGTCCGAACCCGAGGGAGGGTGTGGGGCGTCTCTAGCGGAGCGGGTTGGGTGTGACGCCGGCGCTCAGCGCCCGATGGCGTCGTCGATAAAGCTCTGGATCTCGTCGATCGCAGACGAGGGCAGGGGCGTCGCCCGACTCGGCACTTCGATCCTCGACTTTGGCTTTGCAGCGGCATCGAAGCACGAAGCGACGGCCTCGAGAGCCGTCTGCTCGTCGTCCTTGGCGGAAACGAAGAGAAGCGAGACTTCGGCGGCGCGAGCAAGATGGCGCGCTGGATCGAGGTCTTCGGGTCCAACCCCGCCTCGAATGTCCACGAGAACGGCGGCACGAGGCCGCGCATCCGCAGCGAGGACATAGCTTCCGACCCTCGCGCCGACGCCGAAGCCGACGAAAGCCACCCGATTCGCATCGATTCCGGGCAGCGCCGAGAGCGCGTCGATCGTTCGGATCAGATCGGAGGTGGACTGGCGTGCAAACTCTTCGACGAGCGCGTGGGTCTCCGGATCGAGGTTCTCGCCGCGGTCGAGACTCTGGATGCCGTGCTGGAGTCGCTCGCTCAACTTGGGGCTCGACCGTTCACCGTGAAGGGGTAGGTCGAGCGTCGCGATCGCGAATCCTTCCTCGACCCAGGCGGCTGCGAATTCGAGTCCCTCGGCGGACCGAGTCTCTCCGGTTCCATGCTGGAGGAGTAGTAGCGGAACGGAGTCGTCGGACGACGTCGAGGGGCGGTACAGGATTCCGGGAACGAAATCGCCGCGCGACACGACTTCGAAACGTTCCGCGGCGAACGCCTTCCAGGCGCCCTTCGCAACGTATGGGCTGAGCGTCGCCCGGGCGGGTGCTTCGGGATGGGGTCGGTAGACGGCGGACTCGGACATTGCGAGAACCTTAGCAGCCCGCGAGGAGCAGACGGCGAGGGCTGGCCACGTGTCAGCGAGCGAAGCGAGTCAGCGCGCGAGCAGGAGCTTTCGCGTCCGGTAGAGATTCGACTTCACCGAGTCCTCGGACTTGCAGAGCGTCTTTGCGATCTCCGCGATCGGCATCGACTCGAGATGGTGAAGTTCGAAGAGCTGGCGCTGCTCCGGGGTGATCTCGCTTTCGAGGGACTCGCGAAGGTGCGTTGCCCACTCGATCATCTCGTAGTTCTCGAGCGGCGTCGCTCCGCTCGAGGTGGCGACGGCGAGGTTCAGGACGCTGCATTCGTCGTCGTCTTCGAAGAGAGGCACCGTTGGATGCTGCTTGCGTCGAAAGCGCGCCGACAGCGTGCGACGCGTCAGGCCGAAGACCCAGGCCGCGAAGGGGGCTTCGCCACGAAACGAATCGATCGACGAAAAGATGTTGATGAAGACTTCCTGCGTCGTCTCCTCGGTGTCCGCACGGTTGCGCAGGCGCTTGTCGAGAAAGCCGTAAACGCGTTTGAAATAACGTCGATAGAGTTCGTCGAAGCTCGCTCGATCTCCGCTGCGGACCTGATCGACGAGTTCTTCGTCGGTCGCGGTTCTTCGCGTAGGCGCGGCCGCCTCGGCCGTTCGCGTCGAGGCTTTCGACGCGCGACCGCTCGGTCGCGGTGATCGCTTTTCAGTGGTCATCAAAGCCGAATCCCTCCAGGCCAGTGGCCCAGTTGTTCTCCGGATCGCCCAGTTCGATCCAGAAAATCCCCCCAGATGGGATGTGGCCTCCGGGCATGGCGGGGTGTCAAAATTTGTCACCGGTGACGAAAATTGTCAGAAGAAACTCAGAATCCCCCAGGGCGAGTTGATGTGTTCTTTGATGATGAATCGTCAGAACTGAAAGCGAGAGGGGAGGACCAGGAGAGGCTCAGTCGAAGCTCTTCTCTTCTTCCAGAGGCTCGAGCACGAGGTCCTCGTCCCGGAGGCCAGTCCGGAAGCCGCCGGCTGAATCTTCTGGGTCTGGCGCTTCGGCCTGGGGTCGAGTCGCCGTCGCCACGTGCGGGACGGTTTCTTCGGCGGGGTCTTCTTCGGCCGGGTCCGATGGCGGGTCCTCCAGGAGTAGCGGCTTCGTCGAGCGGGCGAGGCGTGGCGAATCGGGCGTGCCGAGCAGGATGCGAAGCTGTCCGCGTTCTCGCACGCCGTGATAGGTCAACAATTCGACGGTTCGCGCCGCAAAACTCGAAGCCGCCGTCACGGTCTCCCGAGTGAATCCAGGACAAGCGAGCATCGCCCTGGGCTCCGCCGAAGCTTCGAGCCCGAGCGTCGGCGCGAGCTTCAGGAAGTCCGGGACGCGCGGGCGAAGCCAGCCGATGTCGGCCAGACAATGCGTGAGCAGCGCCGCGTCGTCGCCGTCGCGCCCGATTCGCAGCGCGATGAGTTCGCCCTCGCCGCCGACCGCGAGCAGGTCGATGGGCGAGCTCTCCGCGAGGTAATCCTCGGCGAAGACGCGCATCGTGGGATCGAAGCTGCGAAGACGATGTCGGATCGCGCGACGCAGCATCGGCCGTTCCGGGCGGCCTTCCCATTCGAGTTCAGCCAATCGCCCGGCTCCGTGTGTCTTCCGCGAGCAATCGGGCGACATCCATCAGGGCGCGGGTCGCAGGCGCCTGGGGATGCGCGAGTCCGATCGGTCGCTGGGCTGCAATGGCGCGATACACATGCAGGTCGTCGACGAGCAGGCCGTAACTTCGCAGCGCCCCACCGAATCCTTCGCGCGACAGGCGGGCAAGGTGTTCGAAGGCCGAGCTCGCTTCGGAGATCGAGCTCACGCCGTGGATCGTGGCGCCGATCTGCACATCGGGATCGGCTGCGTGGAGGCGCTCGGCAACGTCGACCGCATGTCGCAGTTCACGGCGGTTCGCGGAGCTGAGCAGGAGCCACCAGTGAATCGCCTGTGTCGACGCTCGCTCCGACGCGATCCAGGCCGGGGGAACCCGCACGAAGACGATGCCGCGACCGCGCGTCTTCGCGGCGTGTGACTTCGCCAGTTCCGTCGCGTGGATCTCGAGATCCGCCAGCCCCGTCGCGGCCGAGAGCACGAGTTCGGTCCCGAGCGGCCCCGGGCCGGCTTCGGGCCAGAGGGGCGAATCTGCGGTCGAGGCGGGGGCGAGCAGCAGGGCCGCGTCGCCGAGTCGGGCAGTTTCGACGCTGAGATTCCAGGCGAGCGCAGCCCGGACGACGTCGCGATCGCCGATCGGAAGCCCGAGGATCGACAGGGGCGGCGATTCGGGTGCGACGGAGACCGGGTCGGGAGGAGCGAAGGTGAAGCGGTCGCGCACGCGCGGGGGCGGCGCTCCGACTGGGTCGGTAGGCGCATCGACTGCGACCGAAGCCTCGGGACTCGGCGCGTCGGCGTCGATCTCGGGCATGAAGTAGTGGAGCACGTCGGCGAGATCGCGAGGCAAGGGATCCCTCGAACAAGAGCGATGGGCGGCCGGCTGGAACATGGAACGCGACCGGTGACCGCAGTCGATCGCGCTCCGCTGCGGCTAGGGTACGTGAAGAATCGAGTTGGGCTGGCCCGTCGGACCCGGTGCGGATTTCGGATTGGCCGGATCCTCACGCCACTCGCCATCGACGACGTAGCGATATTGATAGGTGCCGGGCTCGAGGTTCAGCACCTTCGTCCAGACGCGATCATTGCCCTCGGATGCGATCAGGGAGCGGACGCCGCGATCCGGCACCCAGCCGTTGAAGTCTCCGGCGATGCGAACGTCGCCGGCGGAGGCATCCTTGAAGCGAACCACCACCTCTCGAGGCCGTCCCGCTTGGCCCACTTCCTCGCTCGGCTCCGCGACCCGCCGCGATTGCTGTTCGGGCGGCGCCGCGGCGAGTTCCATCGCAACCGACGCATAGTCGAGCGCGCCGTTCGCGCTCGGCGCATAGCGCGAGACCGGAAGTCCTTCGCGCGCGGCCTCACGAAGCTTCACGTTCAATCGGATCACGGTATCGAAGCAGAGCTCCTTGAAGAGCTCGCGGATCTCGCCCAGGGTCTGGCGCGCGTAGCGGGTGCGGCCGTCGTAGAGCGTGGGAAGTACGCGGACGTCGAGTTCGTGACCGATGCGGTCCGATAGCAGGCTGATGGTCTCGAGGAGTTTCTGGACGCCGTCGATCGCGAAGAAGCTCGTCTCGAGGGGGACGATGACTTCGCTCGCCGCGCGCAGGGCGTTGAACGTGAGCAGGCCGACGTTCGGGGGGCAGTCGATCAGGACGTAGTCGTAGAGCGGGGGCAGCGAGTCGAGGGCGTTCGCCAGTCGCTCGGTGCGCGCGTCGTGTCGTTCGGTCGCGAGCTTCTGTTCGAGGGCCGAGAGGACGATGCTCGACGGTGCGAGGTCGATCTGGTCGCTGACGTCGACGATGACCGCGTCGAGCCGACTCGCCCCTGCCGGATCGACCAGCACTTCGTACAGGTTCATCTCGAGTTCGTCGGGCTCGAGTCCCATGGCGAGCGTGGCGTGAGCCTGTGGATCCATGTCCACGATCAGGACCCGATTGCCGTCCGCGGCCAGCGCGCCGGCCAGATTGACCGTCGTGGTGGTCTTTCCGCACCCGCCCTTTTGATTCACGATTGCGATGACACGCATGACGTCCCCCCCCGAGGCGTTCCGACCGCTGCAACCGGGCTGCGCGGGCGTGAAATCTGTCTTTCGGCGGCGGACCGTCAACGGCCCGCTCCCACGTTTGCGAGCTCCTAGCCCGCCTGACTCCAGTTCTTCTCAGCTTTTCTCGCTCTGCGTGGTCCCGGCTTCTCCGGGTCGATTCGCTTCGTCTCTTCGGTCGAGCCGTTCGAGGCCTTGGCCGGAGCGCGCTTCGCGCTCTGGTGCCCGGCTCGGTAGGCCAGGACTTCGCGTTCGAAGTCGGCGACCGGAAAGACCCATTCCTGTCCAGTGATCGCTTCGAAGACCGTACCGTCCTGGAAGACGAGTACCACGTCCCCGGTCGCGACGAGGACGAGTTCGCCCAGCGGTCGGCCAACCTGGGGAAAGAGCGCCTGCAGGGCCTGCACGCTCCGCCGGATTTTCTGGACGGAAACGCCCGCGTCGATCAAGCGCTTGGTCGCCTTCAACGCGACCAGGTCGTCGAAGCTGTAGCGATGGTGGCCGCCCGGCGTACACGCCGAAGGAACGATCAGTCCGGTCTTGGCCCAGTATTGAAGCTGCCGTCTGGACAGGTCGAGGAGGTCGACGACCTCTCGCGTCCTGAAGTAATCGGATCCCGCGGAGCCGGTGGAAACAGTGTCGAATGCGGGTGCCGGGGACTGATCCAATCGCTTCTCCGAGGTCTTCGCGCGACGTCAAGCTGGTCCGAGTTGGACCGTGGCGTCCTTCGGGCTGCACATTGGGGGTCGTTGGCTAAGTAAATGAGGGGCGGGCGTTCAAGTCAAGCAAAAAATACATCGATTTGTCGCGATGGCGGAAGGAGGAGGGCGAATCGCTCGCCTCCTCAACGCGGGGGGATTTAGACGCGTTGATTTCGACCGCCGTGTCCCTGGCCCGAGAGTCCTGGTAAGGTCGGCCCACTGTGTCCGACGACCACGAAAACGATCAACCCTCTCCGGACTCTGAGAAGACCCGCGGGGAGCTCTCGCGCTTCGAAGCGGACCGCGGCCGTCGGGAAGCCGATGAGGCTCCAGATTATTTCTCGGAGAAGGCGGGCAAGAGCCGGGTGCGCGTCGACGATGACCGCGGTGTCCAGCGGCCTTTCATGCGCGGCATCCTGGTGCATTCGCTGACCGAGCAGGGCTTCGTTTTCGAGGATGCATACGCCATCTCACAGAAGGTGTGGAAGCGTGTCCGAGAGCAGGCCCACACCAGCACGAAAGAGCTGCGCGAGCTGATCGCCGAGTTCGCGAGCGCGTCCTCGGTCGCAGAAAGCGAACGGCTTCGCAGAATCGACGACCAGCTCGACGTTCAGGGCAAGGACGGTCGATGGCCATTCAGCCAGGGTCGATTGCAGCATTCCCTGCTGGCGGCGGGCATAGAGCCTCGCTTGGCCTTCGAGGTCGTCGTCGAGATCGAACGCTCGCTTCGCCTCGGCATGCAGCGCCCCGTCACCCGCGACGCCATCCGCAGCCTCGCCGGAGGCATCCTCGAGCGCCGCTTCGGGGAATCGAGCGCGCGGCGCTATCACACATGGCGCCACTATCAGAACGACGACCATCGTCCCGTCGTCGTCCTGTTGGGCGGCACGAGTGGCGTCGGCAAATCGTCGCTCGCCCTCGAGGTCGCGCGGCGCCTCTCGATCGCGCGCGTGCTGTCGACCGATTCGGTCCGCGACGTGATGCGCGTGATGGTCTCCGATGAACTCGTGCCGACGCTGCATGTCTCGTCCTTCGAGGCGCATTCGCGATTGATCGGGGAGGTGAGTGCGGGGCTCGACCCGGTGATCGAGGGCTTCCTCGAGCAGTCGAGGACCGTTTCCGTCGGTGTTCGCGCCGTGATCGACCGCGCAATTACGGAGGGCATGAACATGGCCCTCGATGGTGTGAGCCTGGTGCCGGGCCTCTTCGACGTGTCGCACTGGCAGGACCGCGCGCATGTCTTCTTCCTGCTCGCGGCCGACGAAGATCAGGAATCGCTGCACGGCCATCTGGTGGCGCGTGCCCATGGAAAGGGTGCTCGCGCCTCCGAGCGCTACATGCAGAATTTCGAGGAGATCGTCCGCATCCAGGAGGACCTCCTCGAGCGCGCCGAGGCCTTCGGCGTTCCCATCGTCGATGTGCAGGACCTCGAATCCGCGGCCCATCAGGTCGTTGCCTACGTCGTGGACCAGCTGGGAGAGCGTCGCGCGGCGGAGACGCCCGCGCTCGATTAGGATCCCGGCCGCCATGAGCCGATCCCTCAAATACGACATCCCCGGAGAGGACCCGCGTCTGTCTCTTTCCGACGTCGCCGCGACCGGCTGGGACGAGATCTTCGCGAAGGCGCGCGGGCCGGCGCTCGCCGAGACGAAGCGGGCGTCCGAGTCGACGGGGCGGCATACGGAAGGACGGCGAGGTCGCGTGCTGGAGATCGGATTCGGCCGTGGCGAATTCCTGCTCGAGATGGCGGCGCGCGCTCCCGAGGTCGACTTCGTTGGGATCGAGGTCTCCTTCAAACGCACGCTCAAGATGGCCCGGAAGGTCGCGCGTGCAAGGCTTGGAAATGTCCGTCTGCTCGAGGCCCGTGCGGAGATCGCGCTCCCACAGCTCTTCGCCGATCGCAGCCTCGACGAGATCTGGCTGAACTTCTCGGATCCCTGGCCGAAGGCGCGCCATGCGCACCGACGCGTCGTGCAGCCTGCCTTCTGTGTGGAAGCGGCGAGGGCACTCGTCCCGGGCGGGACGCTCCACGTCGCGACCGACGACGTTTCCTATGCGGCCCAGATCGATCGCGTGCTGTCCGTCGCACCGGGACTCGTGAACTTCTATGCCCCTTGGCCCTATCTCCACGACGTGCCCGGGCGCTTCATGACTGGCTACGAGGAGCAGTGGCGGGCAGCGAATCGGCCGCTCCATTTCTTCGCTTACGTTGCGGCCGCGAGCGTGCCGTCGCCGGCTCCGGACGACACGCTCTCGCGAGGGGGCGACTGATGCAGGCCGACCCCTCGATCCCGATGCGTCACGCCACGCGGCGACCGAGCCTGAAGGATCACGCGCTTCCGGCGCTGCGGGATCTCTGCGTCGCGCGGGGATGGCCCGCCTACCGCGGGGACCAGATCGCAGCCTGGCTCTACAAGTCCGGTGTCGAATCGCTCGACGAGATGACGAATCTGCCGGCGGAGATCCGTGCCGGCCTCGCCGAGGACTTCGACGTCTCTTCGCTCGAGATCGTCACGATCCAGGAATCCGTCGACGGCACGAAGAAACTCCTGCTCGCGGCGCAGGATGGTGCGCAGATCGAGGCAGTCCTGATTCCGGAGGAGCGGCGACAGACGCTCTGCGTCTCGACGCAGGTGGGCTGTCCGCTCACCTGCGATTTCTGCGCGACCGGGGCGCTCGGCTTCACGCGCAACCTGACCACGTCGGAGATCGTGGACCAGGTGCTCCTCGCGCGTCGTCAGCTCGCGAGCGACGAGACGCTCAGCAATCTCGTCTTCATGGGGATGGGCGAACCGCTCCTCAACCTCCCGGCGGTCTCCGAAGCGATCCGGCTCTTCACGGATCCGAAGGCCTTCGGCATGGCGGCACGTCGGATCACGGTCTCGACGGCCGGTGTCCTGCCGCAGATCCCGACGCTCCTCGAGGTCGCGCCGATCCATCTGGCAGTCAGCCTCCACGCGACGACCGACGAAGTGCGCGACGTACTCGTTCCCTTGAACAAGCGCTACCCGATCGCGGAGCTGATGCATGCGCTGCGCTCGGAGCCCCGTATCAATCGTCGACGACCGGTCTTCTTCGAATACACCCTGATGGAGGGCGTGAACGATTCGGTCGAGCATGCCCGACGCTTGCCGGGTCTGCTCGAAGGGATCCCGTCGAAGGTGAACGTGATCCCCATGAATCCGCATCCCGACGCGCCGTATCGGCCGCCCGCGCAGGACGTCGTCGATCGCTTCACGGCCGCGCTCTACGACGGCGGTCTTCGAGTCACGCTGCGTCGTGATCGCGGGCGGGACATCGACGCTGCCTGCGGCCAGCTCGCCAATCGAGCGGCGCCATCGGCCGCTCCCTCTGCGGCCAAGTCCGAGACTGCCGCGGACGCCCGGACCGACGCCGCTGGGGACATGGGCTAGCCCGTCCTTCGCGTCGACGCGCGGCAGGCCTTCGAACGAGTCGAACCCCGCAAACCCGTCAAGACACGCCTGCGAAGCGCCGATGAATCCCCGAGGGAGGCTCCGGTTCAGGCCCGGAGTCGGGACGATCAACGATGCTCTATGCGATCGGTGACATTCACGGCGAGCTCGAGAAGCTCGACGAACTGCTCGAGACGATGCCCCTCGAGCGGGGCGATCGCCTGGTCTTCCTCGGCGACTACGTCGATCGGGGTCCGGACTCGGCGGGCGTGATCGATCGGCTGATCTCGCTTCGCGACAACTATGAATGCGTCTTCCTGCTCGGCAACCACGAATCAATGTTCCTCGACTTCCTCGGATGGACCGACGACGCGTACTTCGGCGGCGATGCCTTCTTGATGAACGGCGGCGATCGCACGCTCGCCGGGTACGGATACTTCGATCGAGAGGAGACCGACCGCGAGAGCTTCCGTCTACCGAAGGCGCACGAAGACTTCCTGCTCGGACTGACCCTCACACATGTCGAGGGCGACTATCTCTTCGTGCATGCCGGGATCGGGCAGGAGCACCTCCGCTCCGGTGATCTCTCCTACGCGCTGCGGCGTTCGCGCCCGGAGGACCTGCTCTGGAATCGCACGGCGGGAGATCTTCCGCACGATCTCGGTGTGACCATGATCTACGGGCATACGCCGAACGAGGATTTCGGCGTTCGCTGGAATTGCCCGTTCAGCATTGGCGTCGACACGGGCGCGGTCTACGGCGGTCCGCTGTCGGCGATCCGGCTGCCGGACGAGACGATCTTCCAGGCATAGACGCGGCCCGCACGGGACGCGTTCTGCGTATCGCGGTTCCGCGACTCAGCCGGTGGCGGAATTCTGCGCCATCGAGCTGTTCGCACTCGAGTCCGAATCGCGCTGCCGCAAGGTCGGAATCGTGAGCTTCATGCCGGCCGAGAGGGCGTCGAGGTCGACGTCGGGGTTGTACTGGCGCAGCAGCCAGATCGGCACGTCGAAGCGTCGCTTCGAGAGCAGCCAGAGCGAGTCGCCCGGGCCGACGCGATGGACATGGGTTCCCTCGATCTCCCATTCGGCGAAGAACTCTTCCTGGAGCACGCGGTGGTAGTCGATCCGCATGCGTTCGAAGTCCTCGGGGCGTGTGTTCGAGAAGTCGAGGCGCAGCCGCTGCTGCACCACGACGTGATCGCCGTAGCTGAGGCCGTTGATCTTGCGCAGGCGGCTCGTTCGCAGTCCCAGCCACTCGGCGTAGTGCCCGAGCGTTTCGTTGGTCTGTACGACGATCGTGCCGCTGCTCGAGACGGTGTAATCCGAGGGATCGGCGAGTAGGCCTGGGCTCGGCGCGATCGCGCTCTCGTCGCTCGTCGCGATCGCGACGTCGGCGTCGGACCTGGACTCGATCGTGACCTCGTCGCCGCCCTCGAGTTCCTCGGTCGGCGGCGGCGCCCCGGCGTAGGCGAGGTCGGACGAGGAGGGATCTGCGCCCCGAGCCGGGGAGAGGGCGGCTGCCGCGTCAGGATGGGCGTTCTTGCCCGGCTGCGGTTTTGCGGCGGCGACCTGGACGGTGCCGACACGAAGTCGCTGTCCGACGGAGATGCGATTGCGGCTTCGCAGGTCGTTCATCGCCGCGAGCTGCGACACGTCGAGGCCGAATCGCTCGGCGATGCGCGTCAGGTTGTCACCCCTGCGCACCACGTAGTAGCCGCTCTCGGGAACCGCCGAGGTCGGTCGGGACTTCGGCGTGCTCGCCTTCGGCTGCTTGTACGCGGCCGTGCGTGTCGAGGCTGTCACGTCCGAGGGAAGCCGGAGCTTTTGCCCGACGCGGATGCGATTGCGACTCTTGAGACCGTTCAATGCGACGAGCTCGCTCATTCGAACGCGATGTCGGCGCGCGATGGTCGACAGCGTGTCTCCGCGCTGCACGACGTACTTCGTATCGCGGGTCTGGCGCGCGTGTCGATGTTTCGAAGGAACGGCCGCGATGCCCTCGGAGAGCGGCTTTGGCAGGCTGGCGCGCGGGATGTGGAGCTTGAAGCCCTTGGGAATGCGCTTGGCGCCGTTCCAGACGGCCGGCCGCAGGCTCGGATTCGCCTGTTTCAGGGTCTGGAGATCGATCCCGATCGCGCTCGCGACATGATTCGGATGCGCGTAATAGGGCATTTCGACCGTGTCGAATCGGATCGGCTGGTCGAGGACGAGGGGGCCGAAGTAGAAATCGGCATCCGTTGCGACGGCGTTGGCCGCGAGGAACTCGACGTAGAAGTTGCGCGACGCGAAGCCAAAGGTCCGCGAGCGATAGCTGCGAACGATCTTCTCGATGTCCTTCGTGCCGAGCTTTCGCGCGGCGCGCCGCATGCCCGAAGCGCCGTGGTTGTAGGCCGTGATGGCCAGCGGCCAGCTACCCGTCACCCGATAGTTCTGTTCGAGCAGGCGAGCCGCGGCAATGGAGGCGCGGTACGGATCGAGTCGTTCGTCGACGACGTGGTCGACCTGCATGAAGCGGCGCCCCGTCGAGCGCGTGAACTGCCAGAGGCCCGCTGCACCGACGCGTGAATAGACGTGTGGCGTATACGAGGATTCGACGTGGGGCAGGTTCGAGATCTCGATCGGCAGTCCCATGTTCTCGAGGTTCGAGACGATATGCGGCTTGTACGCACCCGATCGGATGATGCCGGCCCGGAACTTGTTGGCCTGGCCGAGCTGGAAGCGCAGTCGGCTCGCCGACTGGCGCAGGGTCTGGTTGGAGACACCGCGCGCGAAGAGGCCGAGCACGCGTTGTTCCTCGCGCGAGAGGCCCGAGCGCTTTCCCTTGGCCAGCTTCAGCAGGATCGACTTGTAGTGCTTGCGGCGCTTGTCCGTGTGGCGCTCGCGGGCGCGCCGCGACGCGCCGTTCGGGAGTTTCACCACCTCGTAGACGACGGAGAGGTCCCGCGAATCGTGGAGCAGGCCCGAGTCGGTCCCGACTTCGCTGTAGATTCGCTTCCAGAACTCAACGTCGTGCTCGAGGCCGGCCGGGCGCGGGAAGTCACTCGGAGCGGCGGATGCTCCGGACGGCGCCAGCCAAAGCGGCATCGACAACAACAGGATCGATAGAACTCGCAGATATCGCGTCATGCACTCCCTCTCCCCCTCACCGATCGGCAAAACGCCGGAAGAATCGGAGCGGAAAAGAGCCTGTCCGACCCCAGCGGGTGGCCGCGGGGCGTATTGGGGGGAGGGATTCGTTCTCGTCTGTCGGGGTCGGAGCAATGCACGTCGAATGGATGGGTTGCCGACCCATCCGCCGCGGTTCCGCCCGGGCCCGGAGTCTACTTCTTTCGCTTCTTCTTTCGCGAGTTTCGCTGCTGTTTTCGCTTGTTCTTACGGGCCTTCGGATCCTGGCGCTTCTTGGTCGCACCCGCGCGGCCGCCGCCGCCGCCGAGGAACATCCCGGGGTCCATGCCGCCCGGTCCCATCATGCCGGGCGCGCCGCCCATGGCGGGTGCACCACCGCCCATTCCAGAGAGCAGTCCGCCCTGTTTGCCCAGGGAGCCCATCATCTTTCGCATCTGCATGAAGCGGGCGACGAGTCCCTCGATGTCGGTGACGGTTCGACCGCAGCCGCGGGCGATCCGCGAGGCGCGACTCTTGTCGATGAGCTTCGGGTTGACGCGCTCCGCCTGGGTCATCGATTGAATCATCGACTCGACCTTCGTGAGCTCTCCCTCGTCGACCTGGTCCGCGACCTGACCGAACATCGGCATCTTCGAGAAGACTTCCTTCAAGGGGCCGAGCTTCTGGATCATACGCATCTGCTTCAGCAGATCGTCGAGCCCGAAGCTGCCTTTCAGCAGGCGCTCCGCGTCGGCTTCGGCCTCCTTCTCGTCGACGACCTCCTCGAAATCCTTGACGAGCCCGACGATGTCGCCCATCCCGAGGATGCGCGAAGCGAGGCCTTCGGGACGGAACTCCTCGAGACGATCGACCGTCTCGCCGGTTCCGAGGAACTTGATCGGGACGCCGGTCACCGCCTTGACGGCGAGGGCGGCGCCACCGCGTGCGTCGCCGTCGAGCTTCGTCAGGATCACGCCGTCGAGTTCGATCCGCTCAGCGAAGGCGCTGGCGACGTTCACCGCGTCGCGTCCCATGAGCGCGTCGCAGACGAGGAGCTTGTTGGCCGGTTCGACGCCGCGAACGATGTCCTCGAGCTCGACCATCAGGTCGTCGTCGACGGCGAGGCGGCCGGCCGTGTCGTAGATGATGGCCGTGAAGCCCTCGCTCTTCGCGCGCGCGAGCGCCGCGGCGCAGATCGAGGGCGGTAGCTCACCTTCGCCGCCGCTATGCACCGGCACTTCGATCGATGCACCGAGGGTCTTCAACTGGTCGACGGCGGCCGGGCGATAGATGTCGGCGGCAACGAGCAGCGGCTTCTTGCCCTGCTTCTGGAGATGCACGGCGAGCTTGGCGGCGATCGTCGTCTTGCCGACGCCCTGGAGACCGGCGAGCAGGATCGAGACGAGGCCGGCGCTCTTCTCGAGGGAGGTGTCGACCGGGCCCATCAGCTCGGTCAGCTCTTCTTCGCAGATCTTGACGAAATGCTGACCCGGCGTGATGCGGATCTTGCGGCCCGACCGGTCCTTGACGCGGGTCTCGACCTTTTCCCCGAGGCTTCGATCCTTGACGCGGCCCAGGAACGACCGCACGACCTTCAGGTCGACATCGGCTTCCAACAGCGACATGCGAACGTCGCGAAGCGCTTCGTCGATACTCGTTTCGTCGAGTTCGCGAACGCCGCGCAATCGCTCTGTCGCGTTCTTGAATCCCTGGGTGACTGTCTCGAGCACGGGCTCCTCCGAGGGCGGCGTAGGGTAGCAGCAGGTCGAGAATACGCGCGTTCCGGCGGCGAACTTCGTCGTCGATGCCCGGTTGCCCCCTTTCGATTGGGTCGGCATGCTTGAAGCTGCGTCCGCGGCGGCTCCGTCGGTCTGGCTTCGCCACGGCCGACGAGCTCGCAGGGCAGGTTCGCAATACACCGGGAGAGGCGGCGTGAGCATCGAGGTCGAAGCCCAGATCACGGGCAGCGTGTGGAAGATCGAGACGTCTGTCGGTAGCGAGGTCCAGGAGGATGACGTGCTGCTGATCGTCGAGTCGATGAAGATGGAGATCCCGGTCGAAGCGCCGGCGGCCGGACGGGTCGCGGAGATTCGCGTCGAGCAGGGACAGGCGATCGAAGAGGGAGACGTCCTCGTGGTCCTGGAAGACTGAGGACCGGACGATGAGCGAGGGTATGCGCGCGCGACGCCTGGCGACCGAAGATCGAGCGCGTGCTCTCGATTTTCTCTGCCACGATCCCGAGCAGAATCTGGTCCTGATCGATTTCGTCCGGCAGCTCGGAAGTGATCGCGGACCGGGCGAGCTGCCCGCACAGATCCACGCGTGCTTCGAGGACGATCGGATCGTCGGCGTCGTGCTCTTGCGACCGTGCATCGCCCTCTCTGCCGGCATACCGGATCACGCTCTCGAAACGCTGATGCCCTACTTGATGCGTGTGCCGAGCGGGCTCATGAAGAGCGAGCGTGGACCGGTCGAGCGCACCTGGAAATGCATCGAGTCCCTCGGTCGTCGATCCAGCATCGACCGGGTCGAGATCGCCTACCGGCTCCGACCCGAGCGGATCGTTCCCGCGGACGCGAGTCTGCCCGGCGTCGCGAGGCCGGCACGCGCCGAGGATCTGGACGACCTCGTCTATGCCGCGCGGGCAAGTCTCTGGGAAGAGGACCGCCCGGATCCGGCGGAGGGCGATCCGGCGGGATTCCGCCGCTGGGTCGAGGGCCGATTGTCGCGGGCGCGAATCGTCTCCGACGCCGGACGGACGGTCTTCGTGGCCTACGCAGACGTGCGTCGCAGAGAGGGCTGGCTGATCCAGGGCGTCTATACCTGGCCCGACGTGCGTCGGCGCGGATATGCGCGTCGCGGAATGGATTCGATGGTGCGCGAAGCCTTCGCTTCTGGTGCGTCGCATGTCCAGCTCGCCGTCGTCGAGGGGAACGAGGCCGCGACGTCGCTGTACCGCGAACTCGGCTTCGAAGAGTTCGCGGTCCTCCGCACGATCCTCTTCTTCTGATCGAGGTGCTTTGATCGAGGCGATCCGCGACCACGCGGCCGGATTCGCGGCCTTGGGCGGCCGAGTGGCCTCCGCTAACGTCGCTATCCCCCTGTGAACCAGCGAATCGGGGGGCGAATCATGCGCGGACTCGTAGTCCGCGAAGGACCTGGACGCGCTTCGGGTCGGGAGATAATGAGATGGGTTTGTTGGATGGAAAGGTCGCGATCGTCACGGGCGCCGGCGGCGGGCTCGGCCGCGAGCACGCATTGGCACTCGCCGCCGAAGGCGCGGCGATCGTCGTGAACGATCTGGGTGGCGCGCGCGACGGCTCGGGCGCTGGCTCGGCCATGGCGGATCAGGTCGTAGACCAGGTCAAGGCCGCGGGCGGCGAAGCGGTTCCGAACTACGACAACGTCGCGACAGTCGAGGGTGGCGAAAACATCCTCAAGACGGCGGTCGATGCATTCGGTCAGGTCGACATCCTGATCAACAATGCGGGCATCCTGCGCGACAAGAGTTTTTCCAAGACCACCGAGGACCTCTGGGATCCGGTCATCGCCGTTCATCTCAAGGGCACCTACTGCGCCACGCGCCCCGTCTTCAATCACATGAAGGAGCGAGGCCAAGGCGGTGTCATCATCAACACGTCTTCGACGAGTGGCCTGAACGGCAACTTCGGTCAGTGCAACTACGGCGCGGCGAAGGCCGGCATCGCCGGCTTCACGCGCTGCCTCGCGCTCGAAGGTCAGAAGTACGGCATCCGGTGTCACATCCTCGCGCCGGTCGCCCATACGCGCTTGACCGAGGACCTGCCCGGGTTCGACAGCGGTGCAGCCGCCGACAAGTACGACCCGAAACTGGTCTCGCCGCTGATGGTCTACCTCGCGAGTGACCTGGCGAAGGACATTACCGGCAAGACTTTCCTCGCTGGTGGCGGTCGCGTCGCTGAGATGCGCGTCGTCACGGCGCCGGGTGTCACGAAGGAGGCCGACGGCGGACTCTGGACGGCGGCCGAGATCGCGGCGGGTATGAACGCGGGTGAGATCCTGCTGCCCGAATAGTCGAGACACAGAATCGTCGAGCCGACCGAGGGCCGGGGCATGCAGCGGAATCGCTGCGCTCCGGCCCTCTTCGTTGCTCCTGCGAGAGCGGGTCAGTACCTTTGTCGATCATGTCCGATGTTCCAGAGACGAGTGACGTTACCGCCGACGGGATGAATCCCTCGGCGATGGCCCGGCGCTTCAACGTCCTCTTCAAATGGTTCGCGCGTCGCTTCTTCGAACATTTCTTGCTCGACGAGACGGTCGTCGAACGTCTCAAGGCTCTCGAGGCCCGGGGCAGCGTCGTCTACGTGATGCGCTACTCGAGTCGCCTCGACTACTTCCTCTTCAACACGCTCTTCCTGCGCCACGGACTGCGGCTCTCCGCGTTCGCGAACTCCACACGGTTCTACTACTACCGGCCGCTCCGAGAGCTGGTGCCGATCATGTTCCGGTTGCGCCGCGGGCAACCGCGTGAAGTCGAGCACAGCGAGGACTGTGACGCGATCCGCGACGAGGTGCGTGCGGGGCGAAGTGTTTTCCTCTTCCTGCGCACCCAGCGCCTGCGAACCTTCCTGCGCCGTCGCAAGAGTGGTCAGCGAACCGATGAACTCGATCTGATCGGCGAGATCGTCGGCAGTGTTCGTCAGGATGCAGGAGACGAGGGCGACGCCAAGCGCGAGGTCTTCGTGGTGCCCCTCGCGATCTTCTGGCGCAAGGGGCCCCGAACCGAGAACCGCTTCTTGAACGTCGATTATGGCTCGCTCACGCGTCCTTCCGACTTCGCGAAAGTCGCGCGGTTCCTCTCGACCTATCGAAGCTTGAGCGTGAAGGTCGGCGACGAAATCGATGTCGGTCTGATGACGCGCGTGGCGCCCCAAGAGGATGGGGATCGCATCGCCCGCAAGATCCGACGCGCGATCCTGATTCATCTATACCGGGAAGAGCGCGGCGTCGAGGGCCCCTCGCTCAAGCCGGGTTGGCGGGTCCTGCGCGAGGTGCTTGCGGATCCTGGCGTGCGTTCGGCGATGGCCGTGCGCGCGAGCGCGGACGGTGGATCTCCCGAGAAGGCCGAGCGCGAGGTCGAGAAGCTCTTCCGTGAGATCGCGGCGAACATGGGTTCGACCTGGCTGGCATTGGGCGCGTGGACGGTCGGCGGCATCTTCAAGCGCCTCTTCGCATCGATCGAGATCCATCGCCTGGCCGAGATCGCCGAGGATGCGAAGCGCAATCCGATCGTCCTCGTTCCAAGTCATCGATCGTATTTCGACTTCCTGATCCTGTCGTGGCTCTTCTACCAGAACTATCTCGTCCCGCCGCATATCGCCGCGCGAGAGAACATGGCCTTTGGCCCCTTCGGATTTCTCTTCCGTCGCATGGGCGCCTTCTTCCTGCGCAAGACCTTCGACGATCCGCTCTACAAGGAGGTCTTCCGCGCTTACGTGGCCTATCTCGTACGCGAGGGTTTCACACAGGAATTCTTCATCGAGGGGGGGCGCTCGCGTACGGGTAAGACGCTCGCCCCGCGTCTCGGCATGCTCAACTGGGACGTCGACGCGTTCCTCGAGAGCCGCCGACGTGATCTCTTCTTCGTTCCGATCGCGATCAGCTACGAACGACTCGTCGAGGAGTCGGGCATGATCGAAGAACTCGCCGGAGGGAAGAAGTCCGAGGAGAGCATGCTCGGGCTGCTTCGCGCGCGAAAATACCTGCAGAGCCGATTCGGCTCGGTGCACGTGAGTTTCGGCGAGCCGATCTCGCTGGCGAGCGCGCTCGGCAACCAACGAGAGTCCTTCGAAGCGCTTTCCCGCGGACAGATCGATTCGCCCGAGGTGGCGGCCGAACTCGAAGCGAAGAAGCGCGACTTCGTGAACGATCTCGGCCACTCGCTCGTCGAGCGCATCGGCTGGGCGACCGTCGCGAACGCGACCTCGATCGCGGCCGCCGTGTTGATGGGTGGAGAGAGCACGGGCTTGCTACGGGAGCGATTGGTCTCGGGCATGCAGAACGTGGCGACTCTGCTCAAGCTGCAGGGCGTGCGCCTGACGCCCGCACTCGAACGGGACCTCGGCGAATTGCGCGAGGCGATCGGCTTCCTCGAGCGGAGCGATCTCGTGAAGTCCCGACTCGATCATCGCGGCGAGATCCTCTACTTCGAGGAGAATCGTCGGCGCGCGCTCGATCTCTACCGGAACTCGATCGCACACTTCCTGGTCATCCCGAGCATCCTCGCTCGGGCGACGTTGGCCGGCCTCGCGGCGGGGCGCGTCGCGGAGGAGCTCGAACTCTGGATCGACGTCTTCTACAGGGAGTACTACACGTCCCGCGAGCTCCTCTACACACGGGGTGAGGCGCTCCTCGAACACTTCGAGAGCGTGGGATGGATCGCCGCGGAGAACGGACGCTGGGTCGCGACGGAGAGCGGGCGCGAGCCGCTCCGGATGCTCTCGGAACAGACCCGCGGCGTCGTCGAGTTCTACGACACGATCGTCCGCGTCCTGCTGCCCTGGATGGAGTCCTCGGGTGATGGGCTCCTGCGAAGCGGGGTCATCAAGGAGGCCCAACTCGCGTTCGAGAGCGCGACGATCCTGGGAGAAGTTCGACGCGGGGAAGCCCTGGCGGATACGACCTTCGACAATGCGATGGCCTGGCTGGCTTCGCGATCGGTGATCAAGGCGGAGAGCATTCAGACCGGCCGACGAAACACTCGGGACACGCGTTATGCCCGTGGGGAGAAGTGGTCGGAGCTCGAAGGGATCCATTCACTTCTGGCGGGCGCACTGGGGGACAGTTAGCCTCAGCGCCCCACACGCCCCGCCCCCGCCCCGATCCTCCTTCAACCGTCTTCTCATTGAGAGCCCTGGAATCCGTCATGACCCCGAACGAAAACACGCCGGATGGCGATCCGGTCTCCATCATAGACTTCGAGAAGGGCGACGGTCTCGTCGCCGCGATCGCACAGGACGACAGCACGGGCGAGATCCTGATGGTCGCGTACATGAACGAGGAGTCGCTGCGCCGGACGATCGAGCTCGGAGAGGTCGTCTACTGGAGCCGCACTCGGAAGAAGTATTGGCACAAGGGCGAGGAGAGCGGAAACGTCCAGAAGCTGAAGGGCATCTACGTCGACTGTGATGGCGATGCGCTCGTCCTTCGGGTCGAGCAGGTCGGCGGCGCGGCCTGCCACACGGGCAAGCAGAACTGTTTCTTCCGGCGCATCGACGAGGGTGCGATCGAGGACGTGGGCGTTCAGGTCTTCGATCCCGACGAGGTCTACAAGAAATGAGTGAGGGACGCGTACTCCGGATCGGACTGCCGAAGGGAAGTCTGCAGCAGACGACGGCGCAGCTCTTCGCGAAGGCGGGATACGACATCCGCTTCTCGGGACGATCGTACTATCCGTCGATCGACGACCCCGAACTCGAATGCATCCTCATCCGACCGCAGGAGATGGCGCGCTATGTCGAGCAGGGCGTCATCGACTGTGCCATTACGGGACACGACTGGGTCCTCGAGACCGGCGCGGACGTAGAAGAGATCGCCGACCTGCGTGCGCCGTGGCCCAATTACGGTCCCGTCAAATGGATCCTCGCGGTCAAGGACGAATCCGACTTCCAGACCCCCAAGGACCTCGAGGGCAAGCGAATCGCGACGGAGGTCATGGGCCTGACCAAGCGCTACTTCGAAGAGAAGGGCGTCGAGGCCCGCCTCGAATTCTCCTGGGGTGCGACCGAGGTCAAGCCCCCGGTACTGGCGGACGCGATCGTCGATGTGACGGAGACGGGCTCGAGCCTTCGCGCGAACCAGCTCCGCGTGATCGATCAGCTGCTGGAGAGCACGCCCCGCCTGATCGCCCACAAGCCCTCGATCGAAGACGAGTGGAAGCGCGGGAAGATCGAGCGGCTCCGCATGCTCTTGATGGGCGCGATCGCCGCCGCGACGCGCGTCGGTCTCTCCATGAACGTCGCGAAGACGGACATGGAAGCCGTCCTCGAACTGCTGCCGAACGCGGGCAAGCCGACGATCTCGCCTCTCGCCGATCCCGCCTGGGTCGACATCTTCGTGATCGTCGAGGAATCCTTCGTGCGCGACCTGCTGCCGAAGCTGCATGAAGCCGGCGCCCGTGGCATCGTCGAGAACCCACTCAACAAGATCATCGACTGACGGTCTTCGTCGCGATGCCCGAAGACATGCCCGACGAGACGCGTGAAGAGATTTCCGACGAGCGCGTCATTCGGGGGATCCCCGTCTGGGAGCGTGGTCGCTTCGGGCGATTTCTGGGCGGATTGTGGGACTACGCGAACACGGCCTGGTGGGGCATCGTTTCGCCGCGCATGAGCGAATCCGACCCACTCGTGATCGCGCAGGCCGTGATCCTTCACGACGGGCCGCCGCGAAGGGTGCTCCTCTCCATCCGGAGCGATCTATTCGGTTGGGAGCTGCCCGGCGGAACGGTTCGGCCGACCGAGGACCCGACGCACGCTGTGATTCGCGAGGTCCGCGAAGAGACTGGCCTCGAAGTCGAGATCGAGGCGCATGTCGGCGATTGGATTCGCACCGGATTCCGTCCGCATACCGCTCGTGTGTATCGCTGCCGCGTCGTCGGCGGGCGGGAAGCGCCCTCGCACGAGACACCCCGGCTCGGATGGTTCGACGTCGACGCTCTGCCGGCGGAGCTCTTTGCGTGGTACCACGCGCCGATCCGCGAAGGGCTGGCGGCCAGGACCTTTCCATTCGAAGGCGAGGAACGCCAGGGCGTCTCGGACATCTGGCAGGCGATGAAGATCGACCTGGCCATGCGTTGGCGAGGCTTGCCGCCGGGCGAGTCGCCCGCAAAAAGGTAAGGGCGTTAGGCGGGCCGCAGGAATCAGTCCGAAGCTCGTTCGGTGATGCTCACGATGTTGTCGTCGGGATCGAGATATCGTGCGGTCCGGCCCCAGGGTTCGGTTCTCGGAACCTGTACGATCTCGACGCCCGTGTTCGCGAGTCGCCGATGGACTGCGTCGAAGTCGTCGACGTTGAAGCCGATCTGTGCGGATTTCGACGTCGGTCGTTCGGGCTCCCGGCTCGGGTAGATCGCGAAATGCAGATAGGCGCCGTCCGTCCATGAGCACGCGGCGTGTCGCCCGCCGAACCAGGGATCGTCCAGCTCGGCATCATGGGCGGTTTCCCGAACCGGGACGCCCAGGATGTCGCGATAGAAATCGAGTGAGCGATCGAGATCGGACACGTTCAGGGCGACGAACGTCAGCCGGTGTTCGCTCATGGGTCTTGCCTCACGCGGTGGCGGACTGGACCGCCGCGGTCGATCTCGCCCGCGAGCCCTCGATCACGAGGAGCATCGGCCGTCCGCGGTACTTCGCGGCGGAGGGCAGCTTCTCGAGGAAATCTTCCGAGATCGAGTGTTCGGACCAACGGAGTTCGGTGAATCCGGCGTCGTCCATGTGATTGAGGTAGTCGTCCACCGAATGCTGCTCCGCCCCGAGCCGGTACTCGATGTCGTCGCTTTCGAAGTTGGCCTCGATTCCCGAGGCCGCGAGTTCTGGGTGGAAGGCCGAGAAGACCATGCGCCCGCCGCCGCGCAGAACGCCGAAGGCCTCGGAGAAGAGCGTGTCGAGTCGCTTCAGGTGTTCCGACACGAGTGAGCAGAGCAGGCCGTCGAAGGATTCGCCGCGCAGGGGAAGCCTCGCATCGAGATCCGCCTGGGCCAGCCTTGCGCCGGGCACCGCATGCTGCGCGACACGAAGCATGCCGCGGGAGAAGTCGATGCCCACAGCGTCGGACCCGGACCGACGGATCGTGCGCAAGTTCGCGCCGGTGCCGCAGCCCGCATCGAGAATGCGTTCGTTCGGTCGTGGTGAGAGTCGACGTACAGCGTGCTTGCGATCCAGGTGGACGAGCGGATTCAGCGTCCGGTCGTAGGTCGCCGCCCAATGGTCATACCCCTCTCGCGCACCGACTCTGGATACTCGTCGACTCATGCTCCCATTCTGCCACGGCCCGCGACGCCTGTCAGTCCGATATCGCTACCGATACGAGAGAGCGCTAGTCGCGCGGCTCGGAATGGTCGAAATGCCCGGTGCGCAGGAAGAGCGCGACCTGCCGGGCGACCTCCCGTGACCGCATGATGAGCGCATGCGAGTCGGGCACGACGAGAAAATCGGCCATCCCTTCTAGCTTGGTCCGCTCGAGACTCACCATGCCGTCATCCTCGTCGGGAAGAATGACGGAGCCGATCGGGTTCACGGTTCCCGTGCCCGCGATGATGCCGACTTCGATCGTCGGGGCGGGCAGCGAGTTCGGGAGGCTATCGGCCGACGTTCCCAGGAGCAGGGCGGTCGGCCCCATCGCCCATTCGAAGAGCGCGGAGTCGCCGAATTCGTCGATGAGTTCACTGCCCTTGTTGGGCGGTCCGAGCATCACGAGTCGGCCGAGGTTCGACGGGCGCGTTTCGGCGAGATAAGCGCGGACGAGGATGCCGCCGAGGGAATGGCCGACGAAATGCAGCTTCGGGCTCGCCAGGCAACAGCTCTCGATCTCGTCATCGAGCCGGGCGACCAGACTCTCGGGTGGTTCTTCGGTCGAGGGGTAGCCGAAGTTCACCACGCGGAAGCCGCGATCTTCGAGATCGGCAGCCAGGGGCTTCATGGACCCCGACGATCTCCCGAGTCCGTGAAGGAGGATGACGGTCTCGCTCGGAGGACGCTCTTCGGGTGGGTCGCCTGCGCAGGCGATCGTCGGCGTCGCGAGAACGAAGAGCAGCACGACGAGAACCGTCTCGAGCCGGCCTGTCGACCGCAGGGTTGGCTCCATGCAGAGTCTCTTTGCGTCCGGAAGCAGATGTTCGGTCGAGCTCATTCCGCCTGACCCTGGTTCTCGGCTGCGTGGGTCGTCGATGCCAGAATCTTCCAGCCGTCTCCGTAGTCGGCGAGATCGTAGGTGTTCGCAAACTTCCAGAGGAGCGTCTCGTCGATCGCGAAGATCTGCCAATCCACCTGGACCGAAGCAAGATTCTCTGCCCGGTTCTCTGCGCGAAGGACCGAGGCCGAGGCGTGACCAACGCGCTGGCTTCGGTGCTGCTCGATCAGTGCTCGCATGTTGTTCAGAATCATCCCTTCACTCGTGAGCGCGATCGTGACCTCGCCGTTCACCATCAGGCACGGGCAGTGATAGAACAAAGCGACCGCTTCAGCGTCGAACGCATCGAACGCGAGGCCGTATTCGCTGAACAGTCTTTCGAAGGGGCAGGGCATCGGGCCTCCGGTCGCCGCTAGTCCATCTCGTAGGTGTAGCCGACGAAGGCTTCGACCTTGACGGGTCCGAGCGAATTGTAGAGGGCGTTCGCTGCCTGGTTGTCCACCTCGGTTCCGAGCCAGACCTCCTCGCAGTGCGATTCGCGTGCCACTTCGAGGAGCCTCTGCATGATGGCCCTCCCGGCGCCCTTCTGTCGCTGGTCGGCGCAGACATCGACCTCGTCGACGTAGAGCCACGACTCCTCGTCGTAGGCCTTGAGCTGCATTCTCGCGGAGGCGATGCCGAGCAGTGTTCTGGTGCCATCCGTAGTGTCGTGGCAGGCGACGAACAGGTTGTCGGCTCGCTCCAGGTAAGCGGATAGGCTGTCGACGTCGAACGACGTCATCTCGTTCGCGTCGTCCCAGGAAGCTCCGTTGATCTCGTCGACGAGTCCTTCCAGGTCGACGTCCTTCGTGATGACGCAAGCGGCGATCAAGTTCGATTCTCCATTCGGTTGTCGGGCGCGATGGCTGCGCTCTATTGGTCGAACGAGTTGTCCGCGTTCCGATTCATGAGACCGTCGTGCCGCGCATCTACGCCCACGACTGGAGTTCGATGATGTTGTCTTCTGGGTCGGTCACGTAGCACCAGGTGACCCGAGCACCCGTGGTGGTCTCGAGCGTGACGATCTCGCCGATCGATGCACCGCCGCATTCCAGCACCTCGGCGTGCGCGGCGGCGACGTTCTCGACCGAGAAGGCGATATGCGCGAATCCCGGGCGATTGACCGCGGGCGCGCCCGGCTCCGCGAGATCCGCGTAATGAAAGATCTCGAGCGTCGGGCCGTCTGGTCCGTGGCCCGGGAGGCGAAGGTGAGTGCCCTGAAGCCGCGCGTCGGACAAGCCCGTTCCGGCTTCGAGCTCGGCTCCCGAGTAGTCGCGCTCGGGCGGGACGGGTACGCATCCGAACACGTCCTGATAGAAACGAGCGAGGGCTCGCCAGTCGTGGGCAACCAGATTCATGTGGACGTATTTCGCGTTGTCAATCATTCTCGACCTGTCGCCGGGAGTATCACCGCTCGATCGCTGGCACGGCCATGACCGGACACGATCATGACGATACCCGCTGTGTCTCCATAGTCCCGAACACCCGCTTCTGCGAGTGACGTCGCGAGCTCGACACGGTCAAGCATGTAGAGGGGGTCGATGAGGTCGATACCGTCGCCGACGCCGGTGTGTACGAGAATGAGATTTTCTCCGTCACGAACGAGGAACGCGGTGATCCGCTAGTCGAACGCTTCTTCCTGACCGTTGTGGGCCCCGAGTTCGCGCCTTGCTCTACCCGTTCGACCCGCACGAGCATCTGATCGAGATCAGGCAATCCGGATGATCCAGGATCCGGCTGCAAGAACGGCAACACGGGTCGATCGAAGAGTACCGTTGGGTGGTCACAGCACCGCTCGCTAAACTGAGATCCGGACGCGGCCAGCGAGTCTGGACACAGACGGAGGCATCGACATGGTTCTCGACCATCTCATTCTGCACGTGAACGACGCCAAGGAGAGCTCACGTTTCTTTGCTGAGATACTCGGGTTGGCAGACGAAGGGAAGCGAGAGCCCTTCACCGTCGTACGCGTGACGCCCGACTTCACGATCCAGCTCGCGCCGTGGGGAACGAAAGGCGGAGAGCATCTGGCCTTCGCGATGACCCGCGTGGAATTCGATGAGGTGTTCCAGAGAATTCGGGAGCGCGGGATCGAGTTCGGCGATTCGTTCCATTCCGTGGGCAACATGAAGGGCCCCGGCGAGGAGGGCGGCGCGCGTGGCCCCGGCGCCTCGCTCTACCTGTTCGATCCGAACAAGCATCTCATCGAGATCAGGCACTACGAGTAGCGCTGGCCTCTCGGCGCCCGCCCGCTGGATCGGCCAGACGGGCTACCGCGTCTCTTCGTACGAGAACGTTCCGCTGATTCGCACTTCGGTTTGATTCGGCCCGGACCGCGTGGGGAAGACGAAGGTCGAACCTTCGACTCGCCCAGCGCCGACGGCATTCCATTCGCCGACGACCTTGCCGTCCGAGTACAGACGCACCTTCGCGGTGGTCTGTCCGCTTGCGGCGCTTGCTGTCGTGGCCGAATGCGACCAGAGTGCCGCACCGACGAGGCCAATCGTCAGAAGAAAGAGAAGGCGGGTCAGTTTCATAGGTGGTCTTCCTTTTGACTCGTCAGCCGCTCGACTTGGGCCCGGCGAAGTACCAGATGAGCAGGCCGAGTACGGGGAGTACCAGCACGAGTACGATCCAAAGGGCCTTCGTCCCTGTGGATTCGCTGCTCTGGAAGATGTTGACGATCGCCCAGATGTCGGCGATGAGAACGAGCAGTCCGAGAAGTCCGCTGAACATGGGTCCCTCCTTGCCGTTGGATGAACCTTAGCGTCGATCCCCTTCCTCGGCGTTCGGTGTGTCCCATGGCCGTGTGACTACGGACCCTCGCTTGCGACGGCCGCGCGACGCACGTGTGCTGCGGTGATGGCCGCCAGGTTCGGCGTGCCCATCTCGGTCATGATCGTTTCGAGTTCTCGACGCAAGATCGCGAGCACGGTCTCGACGCCCTCCTGGCCGAAGGCGGCGAGGCCCCATAGATAGGGGCGGCCGACGCAGACCGCGGAAGCACCCAGAGCGAGCGCCTTGAAGACGTCGGTGCCACGTCGAAAGCCGCTGTCGATCAGGATCGGGATTCGGCCCTCGACGGCGGCCACGATTTCCGGGAGCGCTTCGATCGAGGAGAATCCGCTGTCCTCGGCGCGGCCTCCGTGGTTCGAGACGATGATGCCGTCGACGCCATGTTCGACGCAGAGTCGCGCGTCCTCCTGCGTGAGGATGCCCTTGATGACGAACTTCATCGACGTCTGCTCGCGAATCCGATCCACGACGTCCCAGTCGAGGACCACGATGTCCTGGATCACGTCGCGCATGTCGATGCCGAGCTTGTCCGCGCCCCTCTGGACCTTCTCCCCGAGCGATTGATGACAGGGCTGGCATTCGGGGTTCTGCCGCCGCCGATATCGATGCAGAGCATCCCGGTTTCGTCCGAGTCCGATCTGGTCGACGGTGAGCGCCACGACCGGGCAGCCGGCGTCCTCGGCCTCGCGGAGCTGCAGGCGGGTGAAGGGGCCGAGACGCGAGGTGTAGAGCTGGAACCAGATGGGTGCGCCGCGCGCATCGGCCACGTCGGCGATCTCGGTCGAGGTTCCCGTCGAGAGGATCTGCAGGTGGTCCGTTCGTTTCGCGGCGCGCGCGACCGCCAGTTCGGCGTCTGGATGGAAGGCTTTCTGCGAACCGGCCGGCGCGAGCACGATCGGGCAGGAGAGCTTCGTGCCGAGGATCTCGGTCGAGGTGTCGAGATTCCGGGTGTCGACGAGTCGGCGCGGTCGAAGCTGCACCTTCCCGAATGCCTCGCGATTCGCGCGCAGCGTGAACTCGTCCTGGATCCCCATCGAGAGGTACGTGTAGTGGGCGGGCAGCAGATTCCGCTTCGCGACGGGTTCGAAGTCGAAGACGTTGATGGCGTCGGCCGGCGCGCGGAGAAGGTCGGGAACGGCCGCGCCGCCCGCGAGCGCGTCGATCGCCGACTCGGCCGCGGCCGCCGGAAGGGCGGACAACAGGAGCGGGCTGCCGGCGAGGAAGCGAAGAAACTCGCGTCGTGCGAAGCGCACGTCCGCAGAGCCGCTCGTTCGCGAAGGGAAGATGGTGTCGGGGTCGCGGGGTCGGGTCATTCGATCTTCCGGGGCGCGTCGAGGGTGATTGGGCGGTCGCTCGTACCTGACCCTTCGACGCTTGGACTGATCGTTTGGTTTAGTCGGGGGCAGCGAAGGTGAGGCTCAAGCCCCTCCGCGACCTATCGCGAGCATGTCGTCGATGATTCGATTCGCGAGCTTCTGCTGCGGGACCGACGGCGCCGCGTCGAGCATCTCGACGAAGCTGTCCGTGTAGGCGTGCTTGCGGGCCTGCCACCATGCGCCGACGTGCGGAATCTCGACGAGGCGCTTCGCCTCACGCAGATAGCGTTCCCAGACCTCGGCCTCGATCAGGCCGGCATCGAAATTCTGGTAGACGTGCTCGTAGGAGATGATCGCGGCGCGCATGAGGTTCAGGAACTGGCGCTGCTCCGTCTCGGTGAGGGCGGAGAAGTCCTCGAGGCCGACCTGGAAGACCCGCGCGGCGAGCGGGTCGCTCCCGAGCAGTTGATTGAAGCTGATGTAGGTCTGGGTCGTCGCCGAGAGCGCCGAGGCACGCAGCATCCGCGTGTTCTGGCGGATCTGAAGGGCGAGGTAGGCGAGCGAGACGATGACGGCGATTCCGCCGATGAAATCACCGAGGTTGCCGAGGGTCTCGAACGTCAAGCGATTCGGCTAGCGGCGCTGCTCGCGAAGTCCGCTGGCTTCCCACTCCTTGGAGAGCTGCTTGAGCTTCCGCGAGAACTCGTCGAAGGGATCGTCGAAGGAGAGGATGATCTCGGTCGTGCGCGGGATGTCGTCGCCGTTCAGGAGGCCGCGGTAGCGGTTCAGGTTGGCGAGGATCGCTTCGGCGACCTTGAGCGCGCGCTTCTCGGTCTTGATGAGCGGCGACTGCAGGGTGTAGACGTTGTTGCGGCCCCAGAGACTCTCGTCTCGGACGATCGCGATCTCGCGGTAGACGCCATTGATCGGATCGAAGTTGTACTCGACTCGGACTTCCTTGAAGATGTCGGAGTTGCCGGTGTAGAAGCCGCGCTCCTTCTCGACCTTGCCGAGCTGTCGGCACCGGGGGCAATAGAAGGTGTCACCGTGGTTGAGCAGGAAGACGCCCTTGGCGTAATCCTCGCAGTCGGTGTTCTCGCAATATCCAACGCCGCGTTTCATGCTGGCCATCCTAGTCGGACGCCTCCTCGTTCGCAGTCACGCTCGGTGGCTGCGTTTCATTCCTCGTCGCCGTATGAGAGAGCAAGCGCCATGCCATTGGGGACGGGGGATCCTTCCGGACTGCGATTGGGGATCCTAGCTGAATCCCCTGCAGGTCGGCTGCCGCCGGCCTGCGTCTTCTGCTTCGTGTCGACGATCTCTTCGCAGATCCCACAAGATCTCGGGGGGGAGACGTGTCGACTTCATGACCCACGGGACACGTGGCTTTCGAAACCTCTGGAGCCAGTCAGCGGGTTTTCGAACCTGTGAGGGCCTGGATGGGAAGTTGACTTCCGCGTTCGCCCGGCCCCGCAAAAATGATCGTAGTGGCTCCGCGTGTCGTCCGAATTCATATTGTCCGCCGTAGGCGGGGTTGTCAACGGCTGGCCGACTCGTTTTCGAAGGCGCGCATCTCACTCTCCGCGCGCTGCAGTCCGACGCGCCAGCGGAGCACGAGCAGATACGCGAACGCGAAGAAAAGCGTCAAATTTCCGACGAGGAAGGGGAGGCCCATCCCCTCACCGAGGCTTCCGCTCTGGATGTTTTCCGGGTGTTGGGCTCGTCCCCCGACCAGGTCGATGATCCAGTAATTGAGCGGGATGAGGACGATGCCGAGGATTCCGTAGATGGAGGCGAAGCGCGCGGCGCGCTCGTCGCCCTCGGTGAAACTGCGCAGCAGCAGATAGGCCAGGTAAACGAACCAGAGAAGAAGGGTCAGCGTGAGTCGCGCATCCCAGACCCACCAGTTGCCGGGGCCCCAGGCTCCGCGCGCCCAGATCGGTCCGGTGATGAGCATGAGCGAACAGAAGAGCGTGCCGACCTCGGCGCCCGCGATGGCGAGCTGGTCCTGCTCTTCCCGTCCGCGCCAAAGGAAGAGTCCGCCGGCGATCGCGGTCACGACGAAGCCGAGGTACGCGCCGTAGGCCAGGGGCGGATGCACGTAGAGGATCTTCTGCATCGTCCCCTGGATCGAATCGGTCGGCGCCGTCACGACGACCCATGCGTAGACGGGAAGCAGACCGATCAGGATCCAACCGAACACGCGAAGTGTCAGCTGGACGCGGTCCGTCGACGGGGTCGAATCGTTCATGCGCTCTCCATCTCGGGGCTCGAAGTTTGGACGCCACGCCCGGGCGTCGCGGGAAGCTCTACTCGTCGAGGACGAAGTCGAAGAGCAGGAAGCAGAGGATCAGGTAGACACCGCCGATCACGATCAACAGCTGAAGCGCGTCGAAGGGAGGCGCCTCGCCCGCGAAGGTCGCGACACTCCCCTGGACGGCGGCCGTCAGGACCGGAATCAGCGTGGGAATGAGTAGCACCGGCAGCAGCACGTCCCGGAAGCGACTGCGAACCGACATCGCCGAGAGCAGTGTCCCGACCGAACAGATGCTCACGTTCGCGAGGGCCACGATCAGCGCCGACCCCGCGATCCCAGTCCAGAGCTCGACACGAAAGAAGAGCGCGAAAACGAAAGCCGTCATCGCCTGCACGAGCGTGATCAGCACCCAGGTCGCCGTCGCCTTGCCGAGGAAGATCCAGCCGCGCGTGCCCGGCGCGAGCGAGAGCGCTGTCATGGCGTCGTTCTCGAGTTCCATCGCGAAGGTCCGCCCGAGCCCGATCACCGCCGCGAAGACGTAGGTCACCCAGAGCACGCCGGGCGCGAAGCGACGCATCTCGGCGGGTTCCATGGGCGGCCACGCGAACTGGAAGACGACGACCACGAGAAACGAGAACACGATCATGGCGACGACGCGGTCGCGCGATCGCCATTCGGTTGCGAGATCCTTCCAGAGCAGCGTCCAGGCGACGTTCATGCCGCGTCCTCGGTGCGCCCGTCCTCGGCCAGTCGCGTGAGCAGCGCGCGTAGCGCGTCGAGTTCGAAAGCAGGAGCGTCCCCATTCGCGCCAGCGCTCCCCGAGCCGTCTTCACGCGCGGCGCCCTCGATGCGTGCGGGTCTCGCCCGGATCTCCCCGCGGTGGAGAACCAGGGCGCGGTCGGACAATTCGATGGCGCGCCTCGGGTCGTGCGTGACGAGGATCAGCGTTCGTCCGTCCGCGCGCAGTGACGCCAGCTGAGTCGAGAGGCGCTCGGCCGAGGTCTCGTCGAGTCCAGTGAAGGGCTCGTCGAGGAGCAGCACGCGGGGGTCGTGCACGATCGAGCGGGCGATGGAGAGGCGCTGCGCCATGCCGCGAGAGAAGGTGCCGGCGCGTCGATCGGCGACGTCGAGCAGGCCGACCTCCGCGAGCAGTAACACCAGTCGGTCGCGATCGGGCGCGCGGCCATGCAGGCGCGCTGCGAAGACGAGATTCTCGAGGGCCGTGAGCTCGCCATACACGAGGGTGGCATGGCCGACGTAACCGATCTCGCCCCGAAGCTCGTCGCGCGTGAGAGGTTTCGTCGCCCCGTCGCGGAGGACGCGGAACTCGCCGCGACTCGGTCGTGAGAGGCCCGCCAGAATGCGAAGGAGCGTACTCTTGCCGGCGCCGTTCGCGCCCAGGATCGAAACGGATTCTCCACCGGCGATCTCGAAGTCGACACCGCGAAGCGCCGTCACCCGCCCGAATCGTTTTTCGAGCCCTGCGCCTTCGAGCAGGACCCGGCTCACCCGCTCGCTTCCGCCGACGGATTCAGATTCCCGCCGCAATGAGAGCAGAACCGCCAGCTCGGCGTGACCGCCCCGCCGCAGTGCGGGCAGTACCCGCCCGTCGCGGAGGCCGCATCGCCTTCGGACGTGGGCGCGACGGACAGGGGAGTCCCGGCGGCTTCGCTGCCGCCGGCGTCGCCCTGGTTCGCGCCGCGCTCGCGCCGCATCAACTCGATCGCGTCGGCACGAAGCCCTTCGCGCATCTCGTTGTAGTCCGACTCTTCGAGCTTGGCCGTCTCGAAGTCGTGATCGAGGTCGCTGATCGCCGTATAGATTGCTTCGCGTTCTGCGCGCAGCCTCGCTTCGGGCGAATGGTCCTCGGCCTCGCGGCGGGCCACGCTGCGAAGCGGGGCGACGAGGAAGAAGACGCCCGCCGCCGCAGCGACGATCGTCATCGCGAGGGAGGCGTTCTGCGAGAGCCCGGTCGCGCGAAGGGGATCGACGCGAAGGTCGACGGTCTCGTCCGGTGAGACGTTGAACGCCTCTCTATGCAGGTAGTTGCGCGTGCCCGAGCGGAACGGGCGACGTCTATGCAGCCGGAGGCTGTCGAGGGCGAGACCCGTGTCGGCGATCAGGACGTTCAGCGTCTCGACCTCGCGTGGGAAGCGCATTCCCAGATCGACCCCGTCCGGTCCCGTCGGAAGGTGGTAGGAGAATCCGAGCGAGGTCGTACCGGCACCGATCGGACCGATGACGTCGAAGCCGCCGTCATCGCGCGGAATCAGTCCGAGGGACTCGGCTTCCGGGGCGACGCCCTGCAAGGTCGCGCCCGACGGAATCTCGACGCGAAGCAGCGGGCTCTCGGGCGTTCCTGCGACGGGCGCCCCGGGCGGAAGCTCGATCTGGATGTCGACGGTCGCGCTCATGCGCGTGTCGTCGAGTTCGACCCAGACATCGCTTCGAGGAATCGAGAGGAGCGAGACGTCGAGTCGACTCTCGGGCAGCGTCACCCGCACCTCGAGGACCTCACCGGCGTCGAGCCCCGCTCGTGCCCAGGAGCGGAGCGGCGTGCCCGCGTCCGACTGCACGTCGATCGAGGGGATGAGGCGCGTGCCGGCGACTTCGATGCCGCTGGTTCCCGCGACGACGACGACACGTCCTGCGGCGCGGTCGACCTCGACCGGGACGACGATCGAACGCGCGTCCGCCGCGATCGGGAGGCCATAGCGATACTCGATCTGCTGGTCACCCGGATAGAGCGGACCACGGATCCGCACACGACCGTCCTCGAGCGCGACCGCGTCGCCGATCGAGCCCGGGCCGGGCGAGAAGTCGCTCGCCCCGGGAGCGAGCGGGCGCGAAGCGATGGCTCGATCCGGATCGTCGGCGGGGATCTGGATGACCTGCTCGCCGGCGTTCGAGAGTTCGACGATCTCGCGCAGCACGAGGTGATCCCCCATCCAGTCGATGCGCAGCCGGACTTCCTCGAGCGCGACGTCGCCGGTCTGTCGGGTCGGTTCCGTCACTTCGATTTCGGCGACGGCCTCGGAGAGACCGGCCTCGAAGGTGACTCGCTTGCCGAAGGGAATGTCCAGGTAGTGAACGCCGATCAGGTAGACGATGCCCGGATCGACGGAGATACCCGTGAACGAGAAGATGCCTTCGGTGTTCGTCTCGCCCCCGGCGTAGCCGGGCGTCCCGTCCGGGGAGAGGGCATAGAGGGCGAGGGGGAGGCCGCCGACACTCGCGGTCGAGGCGCCGTCTGTGTTTGCGGCGGGATTCACGATCCGGACGGTCAGGACGCCGGGTCCGGGCGGCGGCGGTGGAGCCGCGCCGGCGACGCCGTCGTGCTGGGCGGAGGCAAGGGCGGCCCAGACCAATCCGAGAGAGACGGCGCCGAGCAGGAGCCCGCAGCGTCGAACGCGGTTCATGCGCGCGCCTCGGCTTCCGTGGAGTCGCTCGCCGACCCAGCGGTCTCGCGTTCGGGATGCGGCCAGAGCACGACCAGGCAGCCGAAGACGAAGAGACAACCGCCGAACCAGCCGAAGTTGACGAGGGGGTTGTGATAAATCTTGATCGTCGCCGAGCCGTCGGGCTCGAGGGCGGTCAGGATCACGTAGAGATCCTCGCGCCAACTGGAATAGATCGATGGGATCGAACTCGGCTGCTGTTCGAGCCAGTACATGCGCTTCTCGGGCGCCATGATCGCCAGCGGGTGGTCGTTCTTGTAGAGCGCGATGCGCGCGCGGGCACCGCCGTAGTGCTGGGCCGGGATCGCGATCGCAGTCAGGTACTCGAGGCGGAAGTCGCGGATCTCGGCGGAATCACCCGGCCGGATGTTGTTCAACTGTTCCTGGTTGAAGGCCGCGCCGGAGATACCGAGCATCAGGATCACGAAGCCTGCGTGCACGATGTAGCCGCCGTAGCGTCGCTGATTACGAATGAGCAGAGTGCGCAGCGCGGTCAGCACGTTCTCCCCGCGACGCCTCATGCGCGCGCGGACGGCCTGGGTGTATTCCTGCGTGATCGTCGTCATGACGAAACCCGCGAGGCCCCAGGCGGAGATCGCCCAGTAGCCGGGCGACAACCCGAAGCGAAGCATCACGACGATCGTCACGAGGATGCCGACGCTGGCCGGCAGCATGAACTGGCGCCGCAGGCTCGTGAGGCTGGCCTTGCGCCAGGCGATCAGGGGGCCGACACCGGTCAGCACCAGCAGGAGCAGCGCCAGCAGGCCCGCGAAGGTGTTGAAGTAGGGCGGTCCGAGGATCGTGCGCGCACGACCGAAGGCCTCCGTGAAGACGGGGAACATGGTCCCGACGAACACGACGAAGAGGATCGCCATGAAGATCCAGTTGTTGATGATGAAGCTCGCCTCGCGCGAGACGACGCTCTCGAGCTTGTTCGGGCTGCGCAGCTTTGGCAGGCGGACGACGAGCGCGACGGCGTAGGCACCGAGGATGAGCAGTACGTACGAGAGGAAGATGCGGCCAAAGCTGTCGGAGTTCGCGAAGGCATGCACCGACTGGACGATGCCGCTGCGCGTGAGGAACGTGCCGAAGAGGCAGAGGCCGTAGGTCAGGCCGATCAGCACGATGTTCCAGGTGCGAAGCATGTCGCGCTTCTCCTGGATCATGACCGAATGGATGTAGGCCGTGCCGGCGATCCAGGGCATGAGCGATGCATTCTCGACCGGGTCCCAGGCCCAGTAGCCGCCCCAGCCGAGGACTTCATAGGCCCAGCGTCCGCCTAGCATGATTCCGATCGAGAGCACGGTCCAGGCGAAGAGGGTCCATCGCCGCGTCGTACTGAACCAGGTCGTGCCGAGCTTCCCCGTCACGAGCGCCGCGAACGCAAAGGAGAAGGGGAGGGCGAAGCCCGTGAAGCCCGTATAGAGCATGACCGGATGGATCATCATCACCGGATGCTGGAGCAGCGGGTTCAGGCCGTTCCCATCCGAGAGGCGCTGATCGTGCGGAACCTGGTCGAAGGGGACCGACTCGAAGTTCGTCAGGATCAGGAAGAAGGCGATGTTGGCGAGCATCGCGACGCAGACCCACGGCATGAGCGCCCGGTTCTTCTCGCGATTTCCGAAGACCGCGACCGCCGCGTAGACGGTGAGCATCCAACCCCAGAGCAAGAGCGAGCCGGCCTGCCCGCCCCAGAGCGCACCCAGGCGATAGTGGAGGGGCATCGTGCGCGCCGAATGCGCCGCGACATACGAGAGGGAGAAGTCGTTCGTACCGAGCGCCCAGAAGAGGGCGGCCATCGCGACCGACGTCGCGGCGCAGACCAGCAGGACCGAGCGTTCCGCGACGCGCGTCCATTCGGCACGCTTCGCGATGCCGGCGTAGAGCCCGGCGCCCATTCCGACGACTGAGAGGAGGAGTCCGAGTCGAAGTGCGTTGAGTCCGATCTCGCCCATCTAGATCTCGACGCCCGGCTCCGCAGTGAGCCCCGCCTTCGCTTCGAACTTGGACGGGCATTTGGCCATCACGTTATGCGCCTCGAAGATCGGGGTGCCGCCGGCCATCACGAGCTGGCCCTCGACGACGACCTCGGCCCCGTCCTTGAAGAGGTCCGGCGTCTCGAGGCTGCGGTAGACGACGACGAGCTTCTCGCCGACGGGACCGCCCGCATGCGGCGGGTCGTTCTGTACCGAGAACTGAACCTGCTGGCCCTCGAGGTCGCGTTCGATCGATTCCGCGGCGACGTAGCCATGCACGCGAGCCGATCGGCCGACCATCTCGGTGCTCCTGGCCTTGAACTCGTGCAGGTCCTGGAAATACTGGAAGGAGAGGTCGCTCTGCAGCTGCGTCGACCCGTACCAACCGAGGAGGAGCGCGATCGCGGCGGCTCCGATGGCAATCTGGACACCCTTCGACATTCGTTTTCAGGTCCGTTCGTTTGGGTTTGGCGGGGCGGGCGGCCGAGCTCGGCAACGCGGAGGCGAGACTAGCGGTCCGGCTTGCACGTGTCAAAGAATCTGAATCGAAAATGGCTGTGATTCCGGTGACTTGGACGATTGGCTGCCTTGACTCGCTCGGGACGTCGGGCTACCCCGGAGACCCCTGCCGCGACCCGCGTGAGGACGCACGAGAGGATGACCGACCCATGAAGATCCTCGAAGCGGAACTCATCGCCTCCGCACCCCGATTCGACATGCTCCCGCCGTCGGGACTCCCCGAGATCGCGTTCCTCGGGCGCTCGAATGTGGGGAAGTCGAGCCTGCTGAACGCCCTGGCCCGCCGGAAGAAGCTCGCGCGGACCAGCAGCACGCCCGGCAAGACGCGGGAACTCGTGCTCTTTCGCATCCGGACGGACCGCGGCGAACTCGGCTTCGTGGATCTGCCCGGCTATGGCTGGGCCAAGGTCTCCCGTAAGGAGCGCGAGGGCTGGGGCCGCCTCGCCGAGGGCTATCTCGCGAATCGGGCCGAACTCAAGCTCGCCATCGTCCTGCAGGACCTCCGACGCACCTGGAGCGAGGACGAGTCGCTGCTCCTGGAATGGCTGGCCGAGCGGCATGTGTCCGGGCGCATCGTGCTCACGAAGACGGACAAGCTGAAGCTGATGAAACGCAAGGAGCGAATCCGCGCGCTTCGCAGCCAGATCGGCGAGGGGTTCGGGAAACCGATCGCCACCTCGTCCCAGAAGGGCGACGGCCTCGACCTCGTCTGGCGCGCGTGCTTCGAGCATGCCTTCCCGTCGGACGCCGCGGTGACCGACGCGGTGACGGAAGACACGGAAGGCGAGTCCGCTCTCCCGGACGAGACGAGCTAGCGGAAGAGGTCGGTCGAGGGATCGCGCAGGAGCGCCTCACGCACGCTGCCGTCGGCTTCGCTGCCTTCGCGCACGAGGGGAAAGCCGCTGACGACGACGACCGGCACGCCCGCGCTCTTCCACATCAGGAGGCCGGCGGCCGCGGCGAGCTGATCCGCGGTCGCGGGCTGCGTCACGATCAATTCACGTCCCGCGCGGTCACGTGATCCGCGATCGTCGCGGATCGGCGCGATCCCGGCCGAGCCGAGTGCAACGTCGACCAGACCCTCGCGCCAGGGTCGGCCGAAGGTGTCGCTGATCACGACGGGCGTCGGGGCGTCCGAGGTCGAGAGGGCTTCGTAGAGTCGTCGGGCCGAGGCGTCGGGATCCACCGGCAGCAGCACGGCGACATCGGGACCGGGTGCGTTCGACAGGTCGACGCCCGCGTTGGCGCAGACGAAGCCGTGATGCGTCTCCGTGATGAGCACGCCGTTTCCCCGCCGCACGATGCGCCGGCTCTCGCGCAGCACGATCTCGACCTGTCGCGGGTCGCGGTCGTGTTCGGCCGCGATTTCCCGCGCCTCTTCGCCGGGCGTCACGTCGTCGAGCGCGACGAGTCGACCTTCGGCCTTCGAGATGATCTTCTGGCAGACGACGACGATCGAGCCCGCGAGATCGATTCCGGCCGCGCCGGCGGCGTCACGGATCATCGCTGCCAGGTCGGCCCCGGGTTCGATCTCGGGCAAGCCGGGCAGCGGAGTGAGGAGGAGGGGCGAGGGCATCTCGCTCATGTCGAGGCTCCATCGAGGAATTCCTCGAGCAAGGCGCGCGTGCGCAAGCCGCCGCCGCGGGTGTTCCGGAAGGCTTCGAGGTCCTCCGGTTGGTCGAGGTCGATCGCGAGGGACGCGAGCGGGATCTCGTCGAAGGGAACGCCGGCGGACTCGGCGGCCTCGCGATGTCGCTTGGCGCTGTTGCGACCGAAGCAGCAGGGAATCGCCGTCGCGGGTCGCTGGAGTAGGGCCGACGTGCCGCCGTCGGAGGACGGTGCGAGCCAGACGCCGCGGTTTGCGTCTGCCAACTCGATCAGCTTCGCGAAGTCTTCCGGCAACGCTCCGGCCACGTCCCCGAGTACGATCAGGAAGGCCTCGGCGCTGGCATCGCTCGCCGTGTCGGCGTTGCAGAGCCGTTCCCGGCCGTCTTCGAGCGCCGCATTCAGCCCGGGTTCCTCGCGAATCAGGATCTCCGCGCCGGCGCCCTGCGCGTGCTTCGCGACGACCGGGTCGGGCGTGGTGACGGCGATCCGATCGACGCCCGGCGTCTGCGAAAGCGCCTCGATCAGGTCTTCGAGCATCGCGAGCGTGAGCGCTTCCCGCCTCGCCTCCGAGAGCTGCGGGAACAAGCGGGACTTGCTCTCCTCGAGTCGTTTCACGGGGATCAGAGCGATCGTCATCGAAGCCGACTCGCGACGTCGAGCGTGGCGCGTGCCACGGACTCGGCGACTTCGGGGCTCACCATCATCGTGTCCAGGGATCGCGACTCGAGTCCGAGCGCCTCGATCTCCGCGCCGAGCGACGCGTCGCGCTCGTCGAAGACGAAGCCGCCGACCCAGTCCGCATAGAACCGCGCGACGCCGAGGGCGGAGACCTCGATGTCGAGGGCGCGAAGCAGCGTATCCGCTGGCCCCTTGATCGGTGCGCCACCGACGATCGGAGACACGGCGACGATCGGCGCCGTCGAAGCGGCGAGCGCTTCGCGGACGCCACGAACCGCGAGGATCGGGCCGATCGAGACGATCGGATTGCTCGGACACACGAGGATCGTGCTGGCGGAGGCGATCGCTTCGAGCACGCCGGGCGCAGGCGAAGCGGCTTCCGCGAGGGCGAGATCGACCGCCTCGACGTCGGTCGGTGCCCCGTCGCGCACCAGGTACTCCTCGAAATGCAGCCGCGCCCCGTCCGACAGCTCGACGTAGGTGGCGCAGGGGTCGTTCGACATCGGCAGGATGCGCAGGGCGAGACCCAGGTCGCGTCGCAGCTCGTCCGTGATCTCGTGGAGAAGAACGCCGTCGGCCAATCGCAGCGTTCGGTGCAGGCAGTTCGCGTAGTCGGCGTCGCCCAGGCGAAACCAGATCGGGTGACCGAGTTCGGCCAGTCGATCGACGAGGTCGTAGCGATCGCCTTCGAGACCGAAGCCCCGTTCGGAGTCGACGCGGCCGGCGAGGGTATAGGTGACGATGTCGATGTCGGGCGAGACGTGCGCGCCGTAGAACTCGCGGTCGTCGCCCGTGTTCACGATGACGGTGACATCCGAAGGACGGACCGCACGCACCACGCCGCGAAGGAATCGCGCGGCGCCCACGCCCCCGGCGAGAACGACGACGGGCGCCTCTATCTCCCCGGCGTCCGCCGCATCAGTCGGACCGCTCACGTTCGTGTCTTGCGTCGCCATCAGTCGTTCCGGGTTCCGGTCATCGCGTGACTCGTTCTTCGTCCTGGGCTGCCTTCAGGCGTTCGAGTCTTCGAACCTGCTCGGTCATCCGCGCGGCGATCGCGCGGACCTGCGGATCCTCGTAGACCTGTTGCTCTTCCTCGGTCCGGGGCTCCGAGATCAGATCCTGGAGCATCGCATGATCCTGGTCGATCGCCTCACGGAGATTCTGGATGCGCTCGGCGCGAAGCTGGGGGTCGTGGGCGACGTCCGCGTCCGGGTCGTCGGGTCCGCCGAGACAGGCGGCCACGGCGACGCAGACGAGAAGGCCGACGAGGCGGAGGCTCATGCCGTGCGAGTCTTCGGGACGCGCCGGGCGGCGTCAAGCGGCCGAGCGGACACGCTGCGGTCGCGGTCTCGCGTTCACACCTCTGCCTGTGGTGGCCATGGGAAGCGTTCCTGCAGCGTCTCGCCCCCCGCCGCGCTCGGCATGCTGCTTGCGAAAAGGGCGGGCATGACCTGCTCCTGCCTCCGTTGCGAACCCCTGGGCGTCATTCCTTTCTTGGCTTCGTTCGTGCTCGTGATCGAGCTGGTGCTCGCGGCGCAGGTGTCACTCTGGACGATGCCCGCCTCGGGCGTCGTGGTGGAGACTGCCGCTCCCGGCGAAGCCTGGCGACAGCTGCGCTCGATCGGCGGGCGGGGCGGACTGCCGAGCGCGCTGGCTCGAACGGGTCGCGACGAAATTGCAGTCGCGGACGAGGCGGGGGTGACGTGGTGGCGGGACGGCGTCGCCGAGCGCGCCGTACTGCCGCCGGTTCGGGATCTCGAGTTCGGCGCGGATGGCACACTCTGGATCGCCACGCTCGACGGACTCTATTCATGGATGCCCACGGAGCGCCCGACGCCGCGGCGCCTGCGCGGGGGCGAAGCGGCCAACCGGGTGCATCGAATCGCGATGTCGCCGACGGCGATGCTGATCGGCACGGGCGCCGGCGCCTACTGGTCGCCGGACGGGAGGATCTTCCAGCCGCTGCGGGTCGGCGGCGCGGCGACGCCGATCTCGCTCGTCGCCCTTCGACCGGCAGAACTCGATTCGGGTCGTTCCGGTTCCGCCCCGCACCCGCATGCCGGACAGGCGCAGGCCTGGTTGTACGGCAGCGGCCGTCTGTTCAAGGTTCGCGGACTGGAGGCCGCGTCGGGCATGCGGGTGATCGACGTGCAGAGTGTGTCGCTACCGAGGCCCGTGAGCGACGGCGAACCCGTCGATCTCGTGATCGATCCGAGCGGCGACCGCCTCTACTTCGTCTACGACGACAGCATCGCCTGGCGTTCACTCGGGCGTCCGCACTCGGACGCGTCGCCGCGGGACGATCGGATGGGTTGGCGCTTCGAGCGGCCGGGCCTTCCGCCGGGTTCGATGATTCGCCGGCTCGGATGGGCGTCGGGTCGCATCTGGATTACGACCGATCACGGGCTCCTGGCCGGCGAATCCTGGCAGACTCCCTTTCGTCGGGCTTCCAGCCCCGTCGGCACGACCGACTGTGTCGAGATGCGAGCGCGGCCCCCGCTCGAAGTGCTCGCACTGTGTCGCGCTGGCCTCTTCGTTCTCGCGCCCTTCGAGGCCGAACCGCCGATCTCGTCCGGACTCCCGGAACTCGAGCTGCCGCCCGATCCGCCGCTGGCCGAGATTCGGCGCCGAGCCATGCTGCGCGCCGGGCTGACCGCAGGACGTTCGCACGACCTCTGGGCGCGACTGCGAAAACGCGCGTTCTGGCCAGAGGTGGGTCTTCGATTCGATGCCGACTTCGATTTCACGGATGAGCGCGACCGCGACCAGTCCTTCGTCTCCGGCGACACGCGTCGCCTACACGATCGTTCGCGAGACGAGGGACAGACCTATCAGGCGGGGATCGAACTCGACTGGGACCTGGGCGGTGTCGTCTACCCCGACGACTCGGTCGACCTGTCGCGCGAACTCCGACAGGTCGTCAGCCTGCGTGATGACGTCGCCGACGAGATCAACCAGCTCTATTTCGAGCGCCAGTCGATTCGCGAGCAGCTCGCCGGATCGAGCGCGACGCCGCTGGCCGATGCGGCGCGCTTGCGATGGCGCGCGCGTGAACTCGACGCCGGCCTCGATGCATGGACGGGTGGGTGGATCAGTGAGTGGCGCGCCCGCAGCGCGCTCGACGCCGATCGGCTCGGGGCGGGAGGACTGAGTCCTTTCGGGATCTCCGCCTCTCGCCTGCCCGCGTCTTTTTCGGACCCGCTTCACCCCGAACAACGTGACGAGAGGATTAGAGAACGATGACTATGCAAGGAACCTTGAAGAGGGCGCTCATGATCGGAGCGAGCCTCCTGCTGCAGACGGCGACCGCACAAGCGCTGCCGATCCTTTCGGAGGTCTACTACGACGCGCCGGGATCGGACGACGGGCAGAGCTTCGTCGAGCTGTACGGATTGCCGGGCACCGCGCTCGACGGTTTCGTGATCGAAGGCATCAACGGCGCAAACGGCGCCGCGGGTCCATCGATCACCCTCGTCGGGTCGATCGGTGCGAGCGGGCTCTTCGTCGTGGCCGACCAGACCTCGGCGGGGGAGACGTCGGTCGTCGGGGCCGATTGGCTCGCGAACTTCGATTTCCAGAACGGGCCGGATTCGGTCGTGCTGCGTGACGGGGCGACGATCCTCGACGCGCTCGGTTACGGCGTGTTCGGCCCCGGCGAATTCTTCGCGGGGGAGGGCGCGTCCGCCGCGGACGTTTCGGCGGGCGCCAGCCTGGCGCGCGTCTTCGCCGACATCGACACGAACGACAACGCGGCGGACTTCGTCGCGTTGACGACGCCGACGCCCGGGAGCGCGGAGCTGTCTCCGATTCCCGAACCGGGCACAGCGCTTCTCTTCGGACTCGGGCTTGGCGGGCTCGCCGTGGCGGGTGGACGCGGGTCGAACGATGCGGCGAGTGTCGCTTCGAGCGAACCGAGTCGTCGCGCGCGCGGAACCGTGCCCGAGCGCACCCATTCTGCGCGCGAGCGTCTACACTGAGGCCCAAATGGAATCGAACGAGGAGAATTCGGAAATGGCCAAGAAGGTCGACTGGTACTACCACCGCAAGGGTTGAACGAGCTGTACTCGAGCGTCCAAGTTCCTGGACGCCAAGAAGATCGAGATCAAGGAAGAGATTCCGGCGAGTCGCAAGCTCGGTTCGAGCGATGCACGCGCAATCGCCAAGGAATCATCCAAGGTGTACGTGGCCAAGGGAAAGAAGCTCGACGTCTTCGACATGAAGAGCGCGAAGCTTTCCGAGGTTGCCGAGAAGATGCTCGGTCCGACGGGCAACCTGCGTGCACCGACGATGAGAATTGGCAAGACCACGGTGGTGGGCTTCAACGAAGAAGCGTTCGAATCCGTTCTCCTCTGAGCCGGCCGGAAGAGCGGACGGCAGATCGGGATCGCCGGCGGGGGGCCAGGCCTCTCGCCGGCAAGCATCGACCGGATCTGTGCGACAGCCGGGGCTGATTCGTACGATCGAGGGAATATGCACCCGGTCGAACGCGCGCGGAGCGCTCCCTCGGCTTTCAGATTCGGGATCAACTGCCCGATAGAAGCAATGTTGCAGAGTGGAATTGCGCCCGGATGACGACCGGGCTGCGATTCCGGGACGCGATCGCATGGTACCTTTGCGCCCGCCCGCGACCGAGCGGACGAGCGCATGAATCTCTATTGGGGGGCATCGGGCGCACGATGCTGTCGGGCTTCAACACGAACTTCCGCTATCGCGGAGTGCTCTTCCACGTCCAGACAGAGGACAGTGGGCGACAGAACCCCCACGTGATCACGCATCTCTTCCATGGCGGAAACATCATCGCGTCGCACAAGCAGGAGTATTCGAAGCTCCTGCTCGAAGACGACGTCGAAGAAGCCGTGAAGAAACTCATGGAGCGCCAACACAAGGCGATCCTGAAGCAGCTCTCGCGCGGCGAACACGACCAGGCCATCGGCGAGCGCCTCGGCCCCGACATCTTTCGTGCGGCGAACGGCGCGGCCGTCGATTCGACCGACTCACCGACCGTGACCGAGGAAGAGCTTCCGGCGGCGAACGCCGTCGATGCTCCCCAGCCCGCTTCGTCCCCGATCGCCGAAGCCACGGTCGTGGCCCCGGAGCCCCCGCCGCCTGCCGAGACCGATCCCGAGACGGGTCTGTCGCGTGTGTTCGGCGAGCGCGTCGTCTCCGAGAAGCCCCTCGACGAAGTCGTGCTCGACTATCTGGTCGAGAACGCGCGAAAGCGGAGGCGGCAGCCGAAGTGAAACGCCGGGCGGCGAACGCGGCCGGTGACGCACCGGTTCGCATGTATCACGTCTCCAAGTCCTACATGGCCGGCCAATATGCCCTGCACGACGTATCCCTCGAGGTGCGGCGCGGCGAGTTCCTTTTCCTGACGGGTCCGTCGGGCGCTGGCAAGACGACTCTCCTGGAGCTGATCTTCGCGGACGAGGCGCCCTCGGAGGGCCAGATCCTCGTGCTGGGTCGAAACGTCGCACGCCTCGGCGCGAGCGGCGTACCTGCTCTGCGGCGCCGTGTCGGCGTCGTCTTCCAGGACTTCAAGCTCCTGCCCGATCGCACGGTCGAAGAGAACGTGCGCCTCGCGCTCGACGTCGTCGGTACACCGAGACGCGAAGCGCGTTCGCGTGTCTTCGGTCTGCTGAAATCCGTCGGGTTGCAGCATCGACGCTTCCACCATCCCCTTTCGCTCTCGGGCGGTGAACAACAGCGCGTGGCCCTTGCTCGTGCGCTCGTGAACGAGCCGGAGATCCTCCTGGCCGACGAGCCGACGGGTAATCTCGACCCCGACCTCACGCTCGAGATCATGGACCTGATCGTGAAGGCTTCGACGCGAGGGACGACGGTGATCGTGGCGACTCACGATCATTCGCTCCTCGAACGCTATGGCAAGCGGATGTTGCGACTCGAAGGCGGGCGGGTCGTCGAAGACATTCCGGCTGCCGGGTCGGCGTCGGGGGTCGGCACATGAATCGCGTGTGGATGTTGATCGCGATCGCCTTCGCCAATGCCTTCCGCGGCATTCGCACCGCGAGCACGACGAGTTCTCTCGCGGTCGTGACGATCGCGATCGTGCTGGTGCTCGTCGGCGCGGCTTCCCTGCTGGTCGCCAACATGAGGGGCATCCTCGACGAGTTCGGCGCCGAACTCCAGCTGACGGCCTATCTCGAATCCGCGATCTCGGAGGAGGACCAGCGAGCCCTCGCGAACCGCGTGGCCGCGGCCCCCGGCGTGGATCACGTCGAAGTCGTGACCAGCGACGAAGCGCTCGAACGGTTCGCCCGGATCGCCGGTGGGCCCGAACTGCTCGCCGGTCTCGACGAGAACCCACTTCCGGCCTCGCTCGAGATCCATCTCCTGCCCGAAGCGCGGACCGCCGACGCCATCGGCATCCTCACGGCTTCCCTCGACGGCTTGCCGGGGATCGACGAACTCGCCCAGGGCCAGGAATGGATCGAGGGGTACGCGCGCGCCGTGTCTCTGGTTCGCGCCGGCGCGCTCGGCATCTCGATCGTCCTCGGCATGGCCGCGCTGCTGATCGTGGCCAACACGATTCGACTCGCCGTCTACGCACGTCGCGACGAGCTCGAGATCCTCGCGCTGGTCGGTGCGAGTCGAACTTTCGTGCGGGTGCCCTTCCTGCTCGAGGGAACCTTGCAAGGGCTGTTAGGCGGTCTGATCGCGCTCTTCGTCGTGTACGGCGCCTTCGAACTCGTCCTGCCGCAAATCCGATTCGGGCTCGAGCTCGTGCTCGGTCGTGCGGAGCTGCGTTTCTTCAGCGTCGCCGAGTCGATCTGGCTCGTCGCTTCGGGGTCGGGTCTCGGTCTGCTCGGTTCGATCATGGCGCTGGTCGGCGGTCGGGCGCAATGAGGGTCGGCAGGCTCGGCAGGGTCTTCTTCGCGCTCTTCCTTTCATACTTCGCTTCTTCCCTGTTCGCGACGACGTTGCTCGCGCCCGGTCGGTCGTTCGCTCAGGACCGCGAGCAGGAGCTCGAAGGATTGCGCGATGCGATCCGCGACAGTCGCGAGCGCGTGACGGAACACGAAGCGGGCGAGCGCGCCATTCTCGAAGAACTCGAAGCGGTCGATCGGCGCCTGCAGGGCGTCTCGCGGGATCGGAAGTCCGCACGTCGCGACGTGGAGGCTGCGCGCCGCCGCCTGGCCGAGGTCGAGCCCCGCCTCGCAGTGGCGGACGCGACGCTTTCGAGGACGCGGCGCGCGCTGGCGGCGCGGGCGGTCGCGCTCTATCGGGGGGGTGAGGTCGGTCCGGTGCGCGTTCTGTTCTCCGCCGAGAGCCTGCCAGAGATGCTGTCGCGCGCGGGCGCGCTGCGGCGTCTCGTACGGCACGACGCGAAGCTCGTCGCTCGCTTCGGAGAAGAACATGCTCGCCTCGAAGCGCTGCAGAGCGAGGCGAATCAGGCGATCGACGATCGGGAGCTGGCCGACGCCAAGCGCGCGCGACTCGTGGTCCAGCTTCGAGACGAGCGTGGCACCAAGGGCGAGATCCTCTCGCGCTTGCGTCGGGACCGGACGAGCGAACGTCGTCTGCTCCTCGAACTCGAGCAGGCCGCCCAGGCACTCGAGGAGACGATCCGAACCCTGGGCGCCCGCGCCGACCGCGAAGCAGGGTCGGTCGTCGATTCGGGCTTCGGGCGCCGTCGGGGTCGATTGGCGCCTCCAGTCGACGCGAAGATCTCAGAAGCCTTCGGACGCGTCGTCGATCCAGAGTTCCAGACGGCGACGTTCCGCAGCGGCGTCGATTTCGCCGCGAACGCCGGTGCCCCGGTACGCAGCATTGCGTCGGGCATCGTGCGCTTCGCGGGCTGGTTCCGAGGCTATGGGCGGATCGTGATCGTCGATCACGGCGAGTCCTTCCATTCGATTTCGGGTCATCTCGACGAGATCCACGTCGAAGTCGGCGTGCCCGTCGAGGAAGGCGAACCCCTCGGCACGGTCGGCGAGACAGGATCGCTCGGCGGACCGAGCCTCTACTTCGAGCTGAGACGGGACGGCGAGCCGATCGACCCCGAACCGTGGCTGCTCGATCCTCGCGGATGATCGAGTGTGGATGATCGATGAAGAAGCCCCGAGGAGTGGGCTGCTAGACTGAGCCTCCGTTTCATTTCCATTCGGCCCGATCCAGGGCTGGAGTTGCCGGAATCGTGAACATGCGACGTACACCCAGATTTGTTGGACCCTTCATCCTCGGCCTCGCGACGGCGATCGTTCTGATCGGTGTCGTCGGCCAGGCCGCTTCGAGCGCCCAGTCGGCCGGGGAGGCCCAGCGCTACGAAGACCTGAGCATGTTCGCCAGCGTCCTCGAGCTGGTTCGCAACAACTACGTCGAGGACGTCGACGAACATGCGCTGTTGATGAGCGCCATGCGAGGCATCCTCGAGGATCTCGATCCGCATTCGGCCTTCATGAATCCCGATGCGTTCACGGACATGCAGGTCGAGACGAAGGGCGAATTCCAGGGACTCGGGATCGAGATCTCGAAGCAGGCGGGTGAGTTCATCGAGGTCGTCTCGCCGATCGACGGGACCCCGGCGATGCGTGCGGGCATCGAAGCGCGTGATCGCATCACGTCCATCTGTCCGACCGAAGTGCCCGAAGACTGGACCGAGGAATGTCGCGGCACTCTCGAGATGACGCTCTTCGAGGCGGTGAGCCTGATGCGCGGGCGCAAGGGCACGTCGATCGGGATCTTCATTCTGCGCCAGGGCATGTCCGAGCCGAAGCGCTTCGAGATCAAGCGCGACACTGTGAAGGTCGCTTCGGTGAACTCGAAGCTGTTGCAGCCCGGCATCGGGCACCTCGGCATCGTGTCGTTCCAGGAGCGCACCGCGCGCGACATGCGCGCCCGGCTCGCCGACCTCGAGAGCGAGAACGAGGGACCGCTCGACGGACTGGTCCTCGATCTGCGGAACAATCCGGGCGGTCTGTTGAATCAAGCCGTCGAAGTCGCGGACGAGTGGCTCCGCGACGGACTCGTCGTCTATACGCAGGGGCGTGACGCAAGCCAGCGCACCGAATACCGCGCCACGAGCGTGGAGGACGTCGCCGACTATCCGATCGTCGTACTGGTGAACGAAGGCAGTGCGAGCGCGTCGGAGATCGTCGCAGGCGCGCTGCAGGATCATCATCGCGCGATCGTCCTCGGCGTGCCGACCTTCGGGAAGGGCTCTGTCCAGACGGTCTATCCCCTCGACGGCGGCGCGGGTCTGCGGCTCACGACGGCGCTCTACTACACACCGGCGGGTCGGTCGATCCAGGAGGTCGGGATCACACCGGACCTCGAGGTCGCCCAGAGCGATGATCCCGTGCTTGGATTTCCTGAGCGTCGCCGGGTTCGCGAGAAGGATCTCGACGGACACTTCACGCAGCAGGACGCGGCGGGTGACCCTTCGAGCGACGGACCGACCGAACGCCGCTTCGGATCCGAAGACGACGCCACCGACGCCACCGACGATGCGGGCGATTCCGAAGATGCCGAAGAGGCCGCGGACATCGCGAAGCCGAAGCGGGTCGACGTGCAGCTCGCGCGCGCGATCGAGGTCCTGAAGAGCTGGACCTACTTCGACGATCTGCGTCGCTTGCGGAAGGATTCGGAGCCCGACGCCGCGGAGTCCCAGGACGTCGCGGCCGCCGAGCTCGACGAGAATTGAGCGCCGCCGCGGAGCGCGGGATTCTCGGTGTCGGCCAGCTCCTCGCGGGCCTCTCGGGGCTGATCGAGCAGCACGTCGGACGCGTGCAGGTCGTCGGTGAGATCAGCAATCTCCACCGCGCCCGATCCGGACATTCGTATTTCACGCTCAAGGACGAGGATGGCCAGATCCGTGCCGCACTCTTCCGCGGCAATGCCGCGCGCGTGCGCTTCGATCTCGAGGAGGGGCTCGAGGTCGTCGTCGACGCGGAAGTGTCGATCTATGCCGCCCGGGGTGATCTCCAGCTGATCGTGCGGTCGCTCGAGCCGCGCGGGGTCGGCGCGTTGCAGCTGGCCTTCGAGCAGCTACGGCGGCGACTCGAAGCCGCCGGATTCTTCGACCCCGAGCGAAAGCAACCGATTCCGGAGCATCCGCTGCGCATCGGCGTCGTGACGTCGCCGACCAGCGCGGCGGTCAGAGACGTGCTGAAGGTCGCGGCGCGGCGCTTTCCCTCGATACCGATCCTGATCTCGCCGACGCTCGTGCAAGGGGAGGACGCGCCCGAGCAGATCGCCGCCGCGATTCGCCGACTCGAACACGCCACCGACGTCGACGTGATCCTGCTCGTTAGGGGCGGCGGTTCGCTCGAAGATCTCTGGGCCTTCAATACCGAGGTCGTCGCGAAGGCGATCGCGGACTCGCCGATTCCGATCGTCTCCGGTGTCGGACACGAGACGGACACGACGATTGCCGACCTGGTTGCAGACCTGCGCGTGCCGACGCCGTCCGCGGCGGCGATGCGCGTCGTGCCCGATCGCGCGGCTCTTGCCGGATTGGTCGGTCGCGATCTGCGTCGACTGACGACTTCGATCGAGCGCCGCGTCGATGCCCATCGCGATCGCGTCGCCGGACTTCGTGCACTCGTTCGCGCCCATTCGCCACGCGCTCGGGTCGCCCTGGCGCGCACGCGGGAAGCGCGGGCCCATGTGGCCGCAGTCGCGGCGATCCGCCGCCGCCTCGACGCCCATCGCCGCCGACTTTCGGCCAACGCCGCCCGACTCGATGCACTCAGTCCCCTGGCCGTACTCGGTCGCGGATACGCGCTCGCGCGTCGCGCGGTCGACGGTCGGATCGTGCGT
>Ga0315338_1000712_pt1 | contig 61231 bp, 56 predicted proteins | sample ASW8metaG_FD_204518 | JGI IMG/M metagenome (GOLD analysis project Ga0315338, IMG submission 204518) | Ammonia-oxidizing marine archaeal communities from Monterey Bay, California, United States - ASW #8 | ecosystem: Environmental > Aquatic > Marine > Coastal | place: USA: California | collected...
AATCGTAGATGCCACTTTGGAGTACCTGCCCGAAGTTGTGGCCGATTTAATCCGCTTGGAACTGCTGACGGGCATGCGTCCAGCCGAGGTTTGCATCCTTCGTCCCTGCGATATCGACCAGAATGACGAGGTCTGGATGCACCAGCCGGAGTCGCACAAGACAGAACACCACATGTATACGAAGAATAATTCCTGCTACATAATCGTTGGATGGTAGATGAATGCTCGACCAAGTTCCACATATTGCTAAACTGCGCAAACTTCTTCTCTGACGGCACTTAGATCTCGCCCGAGTCTACTTACTAGATTAGACATTCACACGCCCCAGAGTTGTTCAATCAGTCGCGTGAGTTTGCGGCGCACTGATTCGAAGGTGTAGGGATCGTCCGCATCGGGCGGAGCGCCCTTTTCTTGAAAGTGCGGCCGCTCGTAATAAATCTGGCCCCACATCGCATCTACCTCACGCACAAAGTCTTCCAGCAAACCGTCGGAGCCCAAAAGCCCCTCGACATAAAGCCTTAATGCAGTCAGTGGCTGTTGGTAACCCCTCTTGAAGAGTGATTCGCTCTCTCGCACGCGGCGCTCAAGCACTACTCTCAGAGCACCCTCGGTATCGGAAAGATTCTGCTGGAGGTACCGTTCAACTATCAGCTCCGCTTGCTGCTGCGATGTAATCGGCGAGCCGCCTTTGAGCAATTTCTTCCCCGCCCGCCGAGCAATAGACTCCGCCATGGAAAACTTCCGGTCCTGCCGAATCTCCCGTTCCAACTGCGCTTCGTCAATATTCTGCGACTGTTTTTCTCTTTCTTCTTCGATCATAAATAATGCCACTACTTTCTACAACAAGTTTCCAACTGATCTCATGTCGGAACCGCCCCACCGGTTCAACAAACTTCAGACGCTTGGAGTCACGTCTGTAGAAGCCCTCTAGCGGACCATCTTGAGTAATACAGAGCTCGTCTTCGATGAAGTCAAACTTGTTTACCGCATCCGCCACACTCGGCCGCGAATCTAGCATCACTAACGAAAGTTCTGTTCCTGCCCTCCAAATCGGTGTCCAACATATCATGTTGGCTGACGCTCACTGAACCGCTTATCCACGGCTTCGACCGCCTCGATTGCCAAAGGTAACAGGTAATCCAGTGGGCAAGGACACTGTCTGGTGGGACGTACGTCACACGCCGCGCAAATTTCTTCATGGAACCGATCGACATATGGATCGATTAGACAGCTATCCGTCGTATGGCAAATCTCAACCAATTTGGGCAAGTGCAGCTCAATGCCGCAGTTTTTTCCCATTGGCTCACACGGGGGCGCGGCTAGTAAGCGTTCGATACATCGACTGCAAACTTCCTCTCGGATAGCAGTCATATAAGAGTCGAATTCGAGTAGTTTGCACATTCGGGTCTATCTCACATGAAATCGCGCCGTTTGAGAACCGGTATAGAACATGCGGAGCAAAGGTTATGCCATCGCTAGTCATATCCACAGTGAAGGCTGAGGACAACGTCCGACCGTTCAATTTCCAGGCTTTTCCTGCTTCGATCATTGGAGTTTGAATTTTTCGGGTTTGCTTTCAATCGGATGGCGGTGGCCGAACGTGTGCTGATTAGCACACCAGCGTGACAGAAAACGCCAGCAAAGGAGGGCCATCCAGGAACGACTTCTCACGCGAGTAGAGTTGTCGGCAAGGCGACGATGCGAGAGGCTTGACTGTAACAACAATTAAGGAGCACTGATCATGACCCTACTGGCACATATTGGACTGAGTGATGTTGGAGTAGCAGTTCTGATCTACACGCTCGGTGTGGTAACAGGTGTTGCGACGACGTGGTACCTATCAGCAAATACGAGGTAGCGGCGCGCCAAGGGGTTCGTCGAGCGGCATCTGCCGTCCCAGGGCCCGCCGCACTACTACTGCAGCCAGCGAGCGGGGGCAGACTTCACCGATGTGCTTGGCATTTGCGGTCTCTGCTACGCTTTGCAGGGCACGCAGGGCGTCTCCCTTCGCTCCTTGTGGGACGGCCAAAACGAGTGTCCCTTCATTGGCGACGTGAATGGCGTCGATCCCCAATACTTCACTAAGACCACGTACTTCGGGAGTCACGGGCAATCTCTCCTCATCGATTGCAAGAGTCAATTGACTGGTCTCAGCCCATTCATGCAGCACGGCAGCCAGTCCTCCTCGTGTCGCGTCGCGCATCGCACGCACTGGAATTCGATCCTCGCGAAGTTTTTCAACGGCATTGATCAAGGGAGCGCTGTCGCTCGTAGGCAACGATTCGAACTCCAGGCCCTCTCGACTAGCCATGACCGCCATGCCATGGCGACCGATTGAGCCCGTCACAATGATCTCATCACTGGGCTCAAGCGCAGAAGGACCGGGCGGAATCGGGGAGATCATCTCACCAATTCCGGTTGTATTGATAAACAGTTTGTCTGCTGCGCCACGTGGTACGACCTTTGTGTCGCCGGTAACGACACGCACGCCGCTTCGCCGTGCTGCCTCGGCAACGCTACTTAATACCTTTCCGAGCGTCGTGATGGGCAGGCCTTCTTCAATAATCATTCCCAGACTGATCCAGAGTGGACGTGCACCGGATACAGCCAGGTCGTTCACAGTACCGTGAACGGCAAGCGAACCAATGTCGCCACCTGGGAAGAAGAGAGGTGAAACAACAAAGCTATCCGTACTCATGGCCAGCGGCCCTTTGCAGCGGGGCAGTGATGCTGCGTCGCCAAGATCGGCAAGATACTCATTCGCCAGGGCAGGAAGAATTCGCTCGCTTATCAGTCGGTGCGTGAGCCGACCACCTTCTCCATGAGCAAGTGTTACGCAGTCATCCCGCGGGCTGGCAGGCACTGGACACGTCAACGAGTTTGGATGGACACTCATCAGAGCAACTCCGGAACGGACTGCTGAGTTAGATCACACGCGTATCGATAGTAGGCAGCACACGCTCCTTCCGCCGAAACCATCGGAGCGCCCAATGGCGATTCAGGTGTGCAGGACGTAGAAAAATGTTCGCACTCGATGGGCTTGATACGTCCCGATAGCACTTCACCGCTACGGCACCAGGTCGATTCGATGATAGGTAAATCTAATTGAGTGAAACGTTTGGTTGCGTCAAAGCGAGCCCACTTTTCGCGGAGCGACAAGCCCCCGTCTGCTATCGTACCCAGACCGCGCCAAGATTGATCACAGATTTCGTAGACATCATTGATGATCTCCAATGCTTTCCGGTTGCCTTCTGCAAGCGCGGTCCGGGAGTACCGATTGCAGACTTCTGCTTCACCACCTTCGAGCTGTCGCACACACTCCAATATGCCAGACAGTAAGTCTACAGGCTCGAATCCGGTCACCACTACGGGGACATTATGCTCGCGGGCAAACTCTTCGTAGCACTGATATCCTGCCACGGTACAGACGTGCCCTGCCCCAAGAAATCCTTGTACTGAATTATCTTTACCAGCCATCAGCATTTCCATCGCCGGCAGCACGCGAACATGGGAGACCAACAGATAGAAATTCTCCAGATCGCGTCGATCAGCCTGGTGAACGGCCAGTGCCGTTGCCGGCGTGGTCGTTTCGAAGCCCACGGCGAAGAAGACTACTTGCCGTTCGGGGTGGGAAGCGGCAATCTCGACCGCGTCGAGAGGCGAGTAGACAATCTTCACGTTCCCACCGTCGGCGCGAACCTGCAATAGATTTTCGCGGCTCCCAGGGACCCGCAGCATGTCGCCAAAGCTCGCGAGAACTACGTCCTGGCGCCGTGCTAGTTGCGTGGCAAAGTCGATGGATTCCAGCGGCGTTACGCAGACCGGGCAGCCAGGGCCGTGGATTAGTCGCACGACGTCTCTCAATTCGCTGTCGATTCCGTAGCGCAGCAAGCCATGTGTTTGCCCGCCGCAAACTTCCATAATCGTCCAACGGCGAGTAGCCAGTTGCCGAATTTCAGCAATCAATTGTCTGCATAGTTCAGGCTGCCTGTATTCATCAACGTATTGCATTTCGGCCTTACTCCTCGTCGATAACAGTGTCACTACGGTCGCCGATTTCCATTTCATCCAGGTCGATTCGTTCCAGGGTTGCCCAAACCTTGGCAGCTTCGTCAGGATCGATGCGACTAATAGCGATGCCCGCGTGCACCAGCACATAGTCGCCCAAGCTAACGTCAGTCATGCAAGCCATGTTAATGCAGCGTTGGATCCCGCCAAATGTGACCAGTGCACTAGCGAACGGCGGGTCGCGATCGCGCCACTCGACAACTTTCCCGGGTACTGCTAAACACATGCGTGGTTTTCTCCCGAGCTCGCGGCAAAGGCCAACTGCCCTGCGGCCAGACCCCCATCATTCGGTGGAATCACACCAGGCAGGCCCAGCGGTCGCCCCCAGTCCATAAGCTGCTCTACAACCAATTCAGTTAACAATCGATTCTGGAAGACACCCCCGGTTAGGACAGTGGGCAGATCAACACGCCGGCAGACGTTGGCGATTGCGGCGGACAAAGTCCTGTGGAACCGCATTGAGATAGTTCCGGGGTCGCTTCCGCTCGCGAGGTCGTCGATTAAGCCCGCAAATAATGGTCGCCAATCGAGCTCCAGAATGTCACCTTCCCTGAGGGGAAATTCGTACTGGCCACTTGCGTAGCCATCCGCAGCAGCCTCCAACCTCATGGCAGCCTGACCATCGAAATCTGAGCGATCGATCGCCAAAACTATCGCAGCGGCTGCATCGAACAATCGTCCAGCGCTAGTTGTCGTCGGTGAGAAATGCTGGCATTCGAGAATCTGCTGGACGGACTCTACGTCAACATTCCGAGGCTTCCAGCACCATTGAGGTGACACATCCCACTTGTCAAAGACGTCGGCTAAAACTGCAACCGCTGTGCGCCATGGCTGTTGGATCGCCGTTTCGCCTCCCGGAAGACGAAACGGTCGGAGTCGGGCATAGCGCTGGAATGCCGTCGCGGTCGCCACCAGAAACTCGCCGCCCCAGATTGTGCCATCCGTCCCGTACCCAGTACCGTCCCAAGCAACACCCAACACCTCGCGGTCGAGCCAACCGTGTTGCAGCATACCCGCGATCACGTGGGCGTGATGGTGTTGAACTGCGACGCAGGTTTTGTCTTGTCGCAAAGCCCAAGCCGTGGAAAAGTAATCGGGGTGCATGTCGTGTGCCAACTGCCGTGGCTGAAAGCGATAGAGTGTCTGGCAGTCCTCTATTTGCGTCAGGTATCTCTCTCTGGCAGCGAGCGTTTCTTGGTCTCCGATGTGCGGACCAAGAACCGCCTGCACGCCATTGGACCATGCCGTGGATGCCTTTTGGTAACCTCCAACCGCCAAAATAGGTTCAGTCGACGGCAAATCTAAAGCCAGTGGAGCTAAGCCTCTTGCCAAGCGAATCGACACAGGGCGTTCAGCGATCACCCGCACGACACTGTCATCAATCGACCGGGTAGTCTCGCGGTTGTGGTGTAACCACAGATCACAGATGCCCGCCAGGTTTTTCTCTGCTTGCTCGATTCGATATTCGAGTGGCTCGCCTTCACGATTGCCGCTTGTGCAAACCAACGGACGTCCCACGTCGCGGGCCACGAGGGCGTGCAGAGGCGTGGAGGGTAGCATCAAGCCAACCGTGTTCAAGTGGGGATGAATTGACCGAGCCAGGCCACCGTCTGATTTCGCTCGCACCAAGACAATCGGATTCGCACGACCGCAAAGTGCCTTCTGCTCATGAATGTCAAGATAAGCCAATTTCTGGGCGGCAGGTAGCGAGTCGACCAGCACAGCCAGTGGTTTACTGAGGCGATGCTTCTTTTTGCGTAGCCGCGCGACGGCATCTTCATTGGTTGCATCGACGAGCAATTGATAACCGCCCACGCCCCGTAACGCAACGATCTTTCCCAATGAAAGCGCAGCGGTTGTCGCTCGCAAAGCATCACCGTCCAGGGAGACGGCGTGATGTTTGCCGTCGACCGCCCAGATTCGCGGGCCGCAGTCGGAACAAGAATTGGTCTGTGCGTGAAATCGACGATCTCCAGTTCCTCGATATTCGCTGTCACATGAAGGGCAGAACGAGAATTCCGACATGGTTGTTTCTGCTCGCTCGTAGGGCATCGAACGGATGATTGAGTAGCGGGGGCCGCAGAGTGTGCAACTCGTTAGTGAATAACGATAACGTCGATTGTTCCGGTCGCGCACCTCTTCGAGGCAGTCGGAGCAAACGGCTAAGTCCTCTGGGACCCGCGCCGAAAGAGGCCCATTCAACGATTCCATCAGAATCTCAAACCGTTCATATCCTCTTAGAGTAGTCTCTTCCAAACGCAGCTGGTCGAGTTGCGTACCTAAAGGCAGCTGCATTGGAAGAACTTCAGAAAATTGGGAGACGATTGATTTGGGACCTTCCACATCGATCTCCACACCATGACATGAGTTGCGTACACATCCTACAAGTCCAAGCTCATTTGCCAGACGAAAGATCGTTGGTCTAACGCCAAGTCCTTGCACGCGCCCCGTCAACGTAAGTCGTCGCGCAACGCGTCTGTCGTTCTTAGAATAAAGTGGCTCCGAAGCCCTAATGCGGCTTGCAGAGACGGTCTTGGTTTGCTTAACGATTTTCATTGTCGTGGTTCTATTTGTGCATCCATGTGTTTGCGATGCTGCTTGACCAAAAGTTTCCGTCGTTCGCACTCCAGCACTTCACACCATTCGGCTATACCGTGTCCAGAGAGGGCGCAGACAGAAAGGCAGTTCATGTCTGGCTGGATACGGTGGGCGTCGGCCTCTGCCTTTTCGAGAGAAAATGGCACGTAAGGTAACAAGTCCGTCTTGCTGATGACAAGCATCTGACTCGTAAAGAACGCTTTAGGATACTTTCCAGGCTTGTCATCCCCTTCGGTTGCGCTCAGTACGATAACGCGCAAGTGCTCTCCCAAATCGTGAGATGCCGGGCAGATGAGATTGCCGACATCTTCTACGAAAAGAAAATCTAGTTGCTTTCGCTGAAGCTCGGCGAACGCTTTTTTCACTAACGGAATCTCGAGATGGCATGCACCACCCGTGGTGATCTGCTTGGTGGGAGCAAAAGGTAATAGCCGCTGTGCGTCGCGCTCGGTTTCCACGTCTCCCACCAGAATTCCGATCGAATATGACTTGCTTAGCTGTTGAGCCGTACGCTCCAGTAAGGTCGTCTTGCCAGAGCCTGGCGACGAAAGCAGTCGAACAACCAGAGTTCCTTTGTGGGACATATCATCACGAAACTCAGCAGCCGCAGCTCGCTGCTCGGCGCGTATATCACGTTTTACTTCGACCGTTGTGGTGGACATCGTTCTACTCCTGGTGTTATGTGCCTCGGTCAATCGTGAGTTTAAGAAAGTGAGTTGAACAACTAATGCACGGATCGTAGTTGCGGATCAAGTGTTCACAGCGATGAGTCGCCTCAGCATCATCCAGGAGAGCAATACGAGGGACAAAGTCGCGAAGATCACTTTCAATCTGCCCCAGATTCTGTGAAGTAGGTGGGACAATCTTCGCCTCGGCAATCAAGCCGTCGTCGCCGATGCGGTATCGGTGATAGAGCAAACCCCGCGGTGCCTCAGTCGCGTGACAACCTTCGCCCGCCGTGGGAGTGTACTGCACTCGGCTCTGTGAGAGTTCCGCATTGTACTTGCTCACGATGCTGATCGCCTCTTCGTAGACGTCGATCAACTCGATGGCCCGAGCGACGATGCTCTGAAAGTTGTTATGAGAGGGCCAGTCTATGCCGCACTTGTCCGAGTGCTCTTTGGCTTTGGGTGAAAGCTGGTCGAAGCAAAGATTCAATCGCGCGAGAGGCCCTACCAAGTATGATTCCTCTTCTGGTAATTTCACACTATGCAGCGCCGTGCTCTGTTTCATGTGCCTCTCATCAAAATGTTGCTCGTAGTCTTCCATAGCTATGTCGAGTCCGCTGGCAGTCACGATCCGTCCTTCGTTCATAGGAAATTCCCGGGGATGCTTGAGCGAGACACTTTCGTACTCGATTTCCAGATCGGGAAACGAGAATTGTGACACTAGATCCAGGGTTTCGATCGCAGCTTGAAGTCCCCACTTCAGCTCGGGTAGCAAGGCTTTCAGCCTGCGCACATTCGGAGCGCGGTAGAAGCCGCCAACCGTCACATTGATGGGGTGAATAGCGCGCCCCCCCAGTACCTCGAGCAGTTCGTTGCCGATTTTCTTCAAACGAAGACCCTTCTCTACGATCTCTTTGTGATCGGTGGCCATACTGATTCCGCTTTCGTATCCCAGAAAGTCCGGCGCGTGCAGGAGATAGATGTGCAGCGCGTGGCTCTCAATCCATTCGCCGCAGTACAGAAGTCGCCGGAGAGCACGGATCTCAGGGGAGACTTTGATCCCTAGTGCCTTTTCCAGGGCGTGGCACGAACTCATCTGGTACGCTACCGGACAGATTCCGCAAATGCGTGCCGTAATGTCGGGTACCTCCCGCACTTCACGGCCTCGTAGGAAACTTTCAAAGAACCTGGGTGGCTCGTAGATGTTCAGCTCAACATGTTTTACCTGATTGCCATTGAGCTTGATGTACAAGGCCCCTTCGCCTTCGACGCGGGAGAGGGCTTTCACTTCAAATACTCGATTACCAGGCATGATTGTAATTCCTGAGGGGTACCTTGCTCATTTCAATTTTTGTACTTCGACGCGTCCTTCCAGTGCTTCACTGGTCTCGCGGAAATCTGGGGCGTAGCCGTTGAAGTTTCGTGCGAGGTGGACAAGGTGGTCGCGATCGCTCTCACCTTTGGCATAGTGTTGCGCTAGGCTTACGAGGTTCGGTTGCTCTTTTGGACCGTAGCAGCCAAAACATTCGCGACAGTACGCTGGGCAAATTGCTCCGCAGCCCGCTTGAGTAACTGGGCCCATGCAAGCAATTCCCCTTGCGACGGCGACGCATACGGTCCCTTGACGTTTGCATTCCACACAGACGCTATAGCTGGGCACCCTTGGCTTACGGCCATGTACCAGCGCTGCAACCAGATCCACGAGCTGGCTCTTGCTTAGTGGGCAACCGCGTAGTTCAAAATCAACCGCCACATGTTCGGCGATCGGCGTGCTGGTTTCTAGTGTGCTGATGTATTCAGGATGGGCGTAGACCTGCCCGATGAATTCATCGACCGAGGCCCAATTACGCAGTGCCTGAATTCCGCCTGAAGTGGCACACGCTCCGATCGCCACGAGATATCGGCATTGCTTTCTGATGTGCTGAATCCGCTGGGCGTCGTGTTCTGTAGTGATTGAGCCTTCGACGAGGCCTACGTCATAGGGTCCTTCGATCTGCGCTGTTCGAGCTTCCAAGAAATACGCGATCTCGACCGCTTCAGCGATGGCAAGCAATTCGTCTTCGGCGCAAAGCAGCGACAACTGACAGCCATCGCAGGAGGCAAACTTGAAGACCGCCAACTTGGGCTTATCCGCCATCACAAATCCTCCAGGTTCATGTAGGGCTCCATCTGAACATAGTTAAACACGGGGCCGTCTTTGCAGACAAACATTGGGCCCAGTTGGCAGTGGCCACAGAATCCCATCGCACAACTCATATTTCGTTCCAGTGATATGTAGACCTGCTCTGGAGGCACCTTGCGTGCGAGAGCTTCAAATATCACGAACCGAATCATGATCTCCGGTCCGCACGTCATCACATATGTCCTCCGCCCTTCGAGCCGCAGATGGTAAAACAGCGCGGGAACCACGCCGATGTGCCCTCTCCATTCGGGCTCGCCGAGATCAACAGTTACCTCGACTTCGATCCCCGCTGCTCGCCACTGGTCGTATTCATGCGAATAGAGCAGGTCGCCTGCTGTGCGAGCACCGTAGAGCAGCATTACACGTCCGTAGTCGGAACGATGATTGATCAGGTGGTAGATCGTGGGTCGCAGGGGTGCCAGACCAATGCCTCCGCAAGCGAGCACCACGTCGCGACCCCGACATTGCTGCATGGGCCACGAAGTACCGAAAGGTCCGCGCAGGCCTATCAGTTGCCCAGGCTCTTTGCGAGATAATGCCTGTGTGACGTTGCCTGCCACCCGGACTGTATGAGCCAGCGAGCGATGCTCAATCGGATTCGAGCTGATCGAGATCGCCGACTCACCCAAGCCAGGCAGATACAACATGTTGAATTGCCCCGGTAGAAAGCGATACTCGGCCTCACCGTTGCGCTTTTCAATAGCCAGATCGTACGTCGCAACTCCCGGAACCTCTTGATGAACTGCCAGGATTCGCGCCCGCTTTGGTGTCCAGGGACTGACCGCCTGTGTTTCTGGAAACGTTGCCGTCATTGTTGATCTCCTCGAATGGCTGCAACCTCTTCAGTAAGGTCGATTCCCACTGGGCACCATGTGATACACCGTCCGCAGCCGACGCAACCACTTACTCCGAACTGGTCCTGCCATGTGGCAAGTTTGTGAGTCAGCCATTGACGATAACGCGAAGCAGTCAGCTTGCGGACGACTCCCGTGTTGGTGTAAGAGTGTTCGGCAGTGAAGCACGAATCCCACGTTCTCTCGCGTCGCACGTTCTCCCCAGATAGATCAGAAATATCTTCAACCGAGCAGCAGAAGCATGTCGGGCATACCATCGTACAATTGGCACACGAAAGACAACGTTCTGCCACATGCTCCCATCGCGAGTGATCAAGGTTGTTGAGCAGCAGATCATGAACGTCCGCAGTTTCGAGACAGCGTTCGCGCGGACTTTCCGGACAGAGTACAGAGTCGGTCTGAGCATCGCGATCTTGCATACTCGACTCCAGAATCGCTGTTACAGCTTTTGCTGCTTCTACTTGATCGAGCGTACAGGGGGACCACTCGGCGGTTGAGATCACCGTGCCGCCTCGCTCCGTGCCGATTTCGACGACAAAATGGTCGGACATTTCGATGAGTGCCAGATCGAAGTTGTCACGTACCGCGGGCCCAGTTCCCATTGAATGGCAGAAACAGACGGGTGCAGCACGTCGACAGTTAACTGCAACAATAAACAGATCGTGACGCCGTCTCTGATAATTCGGATCAACGTAATACCCCTTCAGAAACACACGGTCTTGGATAGCGAGCGCGTGCAGATCACACGCCCGCGGACCAATAACGGCCAAAGACCGCGACGAGAAGGCTGACTCCTCGAACTGCCAATCTCCATCAATTTGGTGTGACTGAAAAAGAGTTTCATTAGGAGGAAACAGATACTTTTTCAACGACTCAGGACCTACCGTATAGTCGAACCAAGAATTGGTTTTCGATGGATGAAGCCGGTACTTACCACCATCTTGCTCATCGACCAAGCCGATCGGCAACTGCTCAACTTTTTCGAGTTCACCATAGATAATGGCTTCGTCGACTACACGAGGTCCAACAGTAAAAAAACCTAGCTCCTTGAGTGAATCAACCACTTCCTGAAGTTCTGTCTTCTCGATGCGAACGTAGGAGCCAATCGGTAATCGGTTAACCGGCATCGTCCCCTCCCATTTGCGCAACTTCGGGATTCGTTGGAGTGTGACTACCATACATGTCCAAGAGTTGCATCCGAGTTACATTGAGTCGCTTGGCAAGCGAGAGCGATGTCCGATGCATAATCTCATACCCAAACTGCGGATTATGATCGCACAGTGTGAGTAGCAGCCCGGCATGGACTTTTACGAGTCGTGTGGCATCAGTGGTCCGCGCGGTGGCAGTCAGTCGCGATCGCTCCAAAAGCGCTGACCAGCCCAGCAAATCACCCGACCCCAATGTCAGGATGCGTTTGCACCCGACGCCGGGAGCACACATTTCCAGCGAAACGCCGCCACGGACAATAAAGTAAACGCTTTCCGCCTGATCTCCATCGCGAAAGATTACCTTGTCGGTTTCAAAATTGACCAACTCGGCTACTTCAGCAATTTTCTCTAGGTGTTCCTGTTCGACATCGTGGAGAAAGCGGACTTCATACAGGTTCTTGATGAGCATCTGCCTATTCATGGCTATTATCCTCCAATGCTATTGATTCCAGCATGAGGCTGTCACCTCGAAGAATGCGCACCCGCTGGCTTTCACAAGTTGGGCAAAGAAAACGAAAATCCTTAACCACAAACTCATATTGGCACTCTTCACACGTCGCCTCCAATGGCACGGTCTGCACACACAACTCGGCTCCTTGAACTGGAGTCTGAGAGCACATGTCGTAAAACGCTGTACGCAGGAGTTCAGCCTCAATGCCAGAGAATTCTCCGACGCTGATCCGTATGGCCGTGACGCGGGGAGAATGGTGTTGATGCATCACTCCGATAACCTGTTTCACTAGTTGTCTTACGATTGACCGCTCATGCATGGGTAGCCTCGATACTCTCGCGCAGTACACGCTGCTTGAGTTTTGGAAGCGCACGTTTTACTTCCTTGCTGAGCTTCGACGTACAATGGCACTGGCCTACCTCTACGGCATAGATCACGACTCGGCTCGGCAGCGTTCCCAGTTGTTCCGCCAAGCGCAGGGTGGCACCGAGACTAAAGCTATGCGACGATTCGCAACGCAGCTGATCGAGTCGCGAATCGGGCCAGGTGAGTCGGAATATCGTGCCTGGTTCGGCACCGGACAGACATGCGTCAATGATCACCAGATGCTCGCAGCCGTCGAGATAGTCGATGATCCTCGTCGGTTCTTCCAGGGCAAATGCAGGAGCGAATGGTTTGCGACGTTTGCAAAGCCATTCGACCAGACTCCAACCTACTCGATCGTCACCATTCCAACTGCCTAAGCCAATGATAATAGTGCCGTAAGTCTTGTCCATGTGCGTGTCGCTTTTCTTGCACAACTCTGCTACGGTGCTCCTTCGTACTCGTCTATCACCCGTCGCAGATCTTGCATCTGAAGATTGTTGGTCCTCATCAGTCGACCTATTCGTTCACTGGAAGCGGTGTCCGGTTGCAAACTAAGCTGTTCGAGGATGTGCTCCTGAGGAACACCACTGATGCTAGACACTTCTGCTAAAGTCATGCGGCCTTGCAGTGTGTTATCACTCTCTAGATTCCCTATTGCATCGATTTCACCGCGTGGTACACGTTCGATAGTTCCCAGATGTGGCGCGCAGGCCAGCAGCAGCACAGAAATGAGGCCAAAGAGACCGACCGCGAATCGGGTACCGGATGCTTCCTGGCCCTGACAATGGCTCATGACATAAATTATCCATTTCCAGTGAAGCAGCAGATGAACCGCAAGGATTCCCATCATCGCGACAGATATCCAGTAGTGAATGTCACCCCACTCGTGTCGACTTAACCCCCAAAGAATGCTAATTGACTTGGTCTCTGCGCCGTGACCGACTGACGTACTGTGCAAACCTCCACTGCCGGGTGGCAATTGGTAGCGCATCAAGAAACCCGTTGATACAATAAATGCCAGAGCTATGAACGCTAGTGTGTCGATCAATGCGTTCAGTGATGTGCGTTTCATGTGTGCCACCAACCTTTGGCAGTTAGCCTCAAGAGAGATTGGACGATGTGTATGACATCAGTGTTTTTACGTAATTAGTCCTTTCTAAGTCACTCGGATCTGGACAGTTCTGGTGGCTCATGCTCCCCTTGAGCTGATCGATAGAGTCGTATTCATTGACTTCAAGCCAGTTTTCCAACCACGTGATGAAATCTCTCAAGTGGTCCACTCCCCGGTTTAGAAGCAGTGAAGTTGTCATCACTGCGTCAGCTCCAACCAGTAGTAACTTGATCGCGTCGGCAGGAGTATGAACTCCGCTGGTCGCTGCTAGAGATAGCTTCAGTTGGTCGCGCAGAATCGCAATCCATTGCATCGGCAGGCGGAAATCACTGTGGTTGCTTAATAGTAGCCGAGGTGCGATCTGTAAGGTGCTTAGATCAATGTCGGGTTCCAGAAACCGGTTAAACAAGACTAGCCCGTCAGCTCCAGCGTCGGCCAAACGACTCGCAAAGTGAGGCAAACTACTGAATTGAGGGCCGATCTTAATCGCCAGCGGGATCGTGATGCACTGCCGGATCGTCTGCACGAGTTCTACATACTGGTCCTCAACCTCCCCCGATGACATCTCGGGATCTGTCGGCACAAAGCATATGTTTAATTCCAGCGCGTCGACGCCTGCGCTCTCAATCGCACGAGAGTATCGTTCCCAACCGCCGGTAGAGGCACCGTTCAAACTGCCGATGACAGGAATAGATAGATTATTCTTGGCTGACTTAACGAGGCTCAAGTAACTCTGCGGGCCTAGATTGTAGTGCAGTCCATCTGGAAAGAGCGAATGTGATTCGGCATCGACGCCGCCTGGGTATTCATACAAAGCATGAAACTGCTGTTCATCGTGAACGAGCTGTTCCTCAAACAGAGATGGCAACACAACGGCCGCGACTCCAGCGGTTTCCAGTTGCTGGAGTGATTCGAGGTTTCCAGTTAGCGGACTCGCCGAGGCCACGATCGGATTCTTCAGCATGAGCCCCAGGTATCGTGATTTCAAGTCGGCGCACATTCTACCAACTCCTCTTCGCCTGAAATTTGCCTTTCAATGCCTGCCATCTGTTCGTAGTAGTGCCATTGGTCGTCGATGTCTTGTTGAGCCAGCTCAAACAGTCGCTTTGCTCCTTCAGGGTTGGAGCGCTCTGTAATTGCAAAGCGACCTTCTGTTGCAGCAAACTCCTCAAAGGTAAGTGTTGGTTTACGACTGTCTAGGTGGAATGGACGCCCGCCGTTGCCGGCTAATCGCGGATCGTAGCGATAAAGTGGCCACAACCCCGATCGGACCACCTCTTTCTGATGCGACATGCCTTTGGACATGTCGATTCCGTGTGCGACGCACTGACTGTAGGCCAAGATCAGAGCGGGACCAGAAAATGACTCTGCCTCCCGAAAGACGCGCAATGTCTGCGCCGGGTTGGCCCCCAGAGCGATCTGCCCTACATAAACATTGCCGTACGAAACGGCGAGCATCCCTAGGTCTTTCTTGCGAGATGGTTTGCCCGAGGCGGCAAACTTCGCTGTCGCCGATCTCGGAGTTGCCTTTGAGGTTTGTCCACCTGTGTTGGAATACACTCCTGTATCGAGCACGAGAATATTTACGTTCTCTCCGCTGGTTAGCACGTGATCGAGCCCACCAAATCCAATATCATACGCCCACCCATCGCCCCCAATGATCCATACGCTCCGAGGAACTAACGCGTCGGCTACCATGATTAGATCTTTGGCCTCTTGCCTAGACACACTAACCAAACGAGTTTTTAATGTTGCCAGTAACTTGCGTTGTTTGGCCACAGCAGCATCGTCAAATGTTTCTGCCTGCAATAGTGCTTCGATAAGCGACTCCCCCAATTCGCTAGAGAGTTTCTTTAGCAACTCGACCGCGTAGTCCCATTGCTTATTTACGGAAAGTCGCATGCCGAGGCCAAACTCAGCGTTATCTTCGAACAACGAGTTGCACCAGGTCGGTCCTCGTCCCTCATCGTTTTTTGCCCACGGTGTAGTGGGAAGGTTACCTCCGTAAATAGACGAGCAGCCGGTCGCATTGGCGATAATCGCTCGATCGCCGTACAATTGGCTCATCAGTTTCAAATAGGGCGTCTCTCCACAGCCTGCGCACGCTCCGGAGAATTCGAATAGAGGCTGCAGAAGTTGCGAGCCCTTGACCGTATCGACTCGAGTTTCGGTGGGTTTTAGTTCGGGCAACTTCTGGAAAAAATCAAAATTGGCACGTTCCCGCTCGACATGCGGGCCGATCGGTTCCATGTTGATGGCCCGATGTCGCACAACTTCTTTACTTTTTGCCGGGCAGACGTCGACGCACACTCCGCATCCCGTGCAATCGTCCGGGGCAACTTGAACGGTTAGCTGGTGATTGGGAAGATCTTTACCCTTCCAAAGTTTGGAGCGGAATCCTGAAGGTGCGCCCTCAATCTCAGCGGTTGGATAGGCTTTCAAACGTATAGCGGCGTGAGGGCAGACCCAAGCGCACAGGCCGCAGTCGGTACAAATTTTTTGAGACCAAATAGGAATCTCATTGGCAATGCCTCGTTTTTCATAGCGCGAGGTACTCGTGGGAAAAGAGCCGTCGGCCGGCACAGCGCTTACTGGTAACAGATCGCCACGACCGGCTACAAGTTGGGCCGTTACTCGATTAATAAATGGGCTTCCATTCGCCTCTATCAAGGGTACCCATTTTCGTTTTCCATCGGCATCAGTTGGAACACACACTTCCTTGAGACCATCCAAGGCTGCATCGACAGCCGCATAATTCTGTTGCAATACCGATTCTCCCCACCGTCCGTAGGTCTTACCGATAGCCTGCTTGATATGTGAGATTCCTTCTTCTCGCGGCAGGATCTTACTTAACGCGAAGAAGCAAGTTTGCATAACCGTGTTGATGCGCCTGCCCATACCGGTGCGTCGAGCTATCGCGTTGGCGTCCACAACAAAGAAGCTGAGTTGCTTGTCGATGATCTGCTGCTGAGCCTCTTTGGGAATATAATCCCAGACCTCCTCGGCTCCGTATGGACTGTTTAGTAAGAAGATCGCTTTCTTTTCAGCTACTGTGAGCACGTCGATCCGCTCAAGGAATTGGAATTGATTGCAGGACACGAACGTGGCACGGTCGATCAAGTACGAGGAATTGATCGGTCGGCAACTGAATCGAAGATGGGATACCGTAACAGAACCAGCCTTTTTCGAGTCGTATACAAAGTAGCCCTGCGAGAATAAAGGTGTACACTCCCCGACGATCTTCACCGAATTCTTGCTGGCGCCGACGGTGCCGTCACTGCCCAAACCATAGAAAACTGCCCGAGATACTTCATCCGGTTCCGTAGTGAACTGGTTGTCCCAGGGAAGACTCAAGTGAGTCACATCATCGTAGATTCCTACCGTGAAGTGAGACTTCGGTTCCTCCTGCTTCAACTCCCCAAACACAGCTGCCGCCATCGCGGGTGTAAATTCTTTGGACGAGATACCATAGCGGCCCCCGATTACCTGGGGCAGTGAGCCGTTTGTCAGTCCTTTGCCGGAACCGTATTCAGCTAGTGAGGTCACCACGTCCTGATAAAGCGGCTCGCCAACAGAACCCGGTTCCTTGGTGCGATCGAGCACTGCCAATCGGACTACCGAATTAGGCAGCGAGGATACAAACGCAGACCCATCGAAAGGTCGATAAAGCCGCACTTTGAGTAACCCAACTTTATCGCCTTCGGAGATTAGTCTCTGCACAGCTTCCTCGGCGGCCCCAGTACCGGATCCCATCATCACAATAATATGCTTGGCATCGGGTGCGCCGACGTAGTCGAAAAGATGATACTCGCGATTCGTCACTTCGGCGAACTGACTCATCACCTTTCGCAATCGTCTCGGTAGCTCTCCGTAGTACAGATTTCCTGCTTCACGAGATTGAAAAAAAACATCGGGGTTCTGCGATGAACCACGCAACTCTGGTCGATCGGGACTGAGCGCGCGACTGCGATGCGCAAGAATGTCTTGTCCGTTGATCATCGCATGAATATCATCATTGCTGAGCAGTTTGATCTTGTTCACCTCGTGCGATGTTCGAAATCCATCGAAGAAATGTAGAAACGGTACGCGAGAATCCAGAGTTGCCGCATGTGCTATCAAGGCCAGGTCGTGTGCTTCCTGCACGTTCGAAGAGGCTAAGAGAGCCCAGCCGGTTCCTCGCGCGGCCATCACGTCACTGTGATCGCCAAAAATCGACAAGGCATGGGTGGCGACGCTTCGTGCCGCAATGTGAAAAACAGTCGGAAGCAACTGACCGGCTATCTTAAACATGTCCGGGATCATCAACAGTAAACCTTGCGACGCGGTAAACGTGGTACACAGTGCCCCGGTTTGCAGAGCGCCATGAATGACTCCTGCAGCCCCCGCCTCGCTCTGCATTTCGATTACTTCTGGAACGGTGCCAAGAATATTCCGCCGACCTTCAGACGACCAAGCGTCGGAGTGTTCACCCATGGGCGAGGCCGGCGTGATCGGATATATCGCGATTACTTCGCTGACGCGGTGGGCAATCGAGGCCGCGGCCTCGTTGCCATCAATGGTCGCGGATCTCATATGCGACACTTTTTCCCTCCCGTAACTTGATAGATGTACGGTCCCAGTCGGTAGCCGTGCAAAACTAGTACCAAAGCGCATGATTGATGCGCAATACTAAATAGTTCCGGCAATCCGGTAGTTCGCTATGACCGTCGTCAGCAATTTGCCGTGAGAAGCTCTTGCGGAAGAGGAGGGATCGGACTGAGTTTGGCAGCTGCAGGTACGGATTCTAGAAATACGGTCGCAGATCCTCACGGCACAGAAATCGCACCGATTGGCACACTTGTGCGTCAGTTTGACACGGCCGAGATCATCGATAGCGGCCGGATAAACTGCGAGTTATTGACCACACGTGTTCAGGCTGGCAATTAAGCAGATGTGACTAGAAAGCGTACTTAACCATCCAGTCGATAACGTAGGCCTTACCCGGTGCAGTAGGGCGAAGTTCGTCGGCGGGCACTCCAGGAAGACCAACTCGCCGATCTTGATACAACGTTTTCCAATACGTCAATTCAACCCCCGTACTGAGCCCCTCAGTAAGATAGATGAGAAAGTTGGCAAAGATGAATTGGTTGTATGTTCGACCAAACAGGAAATCGTCGTTATCAGGATCGTCAACGCCATAGCCGAAGTGAAGAGTCACATTGTCGGAACAGTCATAACTTAAATCACCCCAGCCACCCGTCGAACCGATGGTATCTCGTGTGCAGGGACAAACACCCTGCCCGATACCACCTAGGAACGGACTGAGATTCCTACCTCGGAAAAACTCGGCCTGAAGATGGGTGCGTTTGGTTACAGGAATCGATAAATCGATGTTGAAAGACCAAGTCTCCAGACGTACGTCGTCCACCGGCGGCAGGCTTGGCGGCGGGGGACCTACGCTGAGGAAATCGAAACCGGTTTCTCCAATATGCCCAGACAGTCCGAGTGTGGTTGCTCGCGATCCAGCGTCGGGATTGAGCGTGATTGCGGCGCGTGCTTCAACGACGGGCCAGCTGCTCGACTCACGGACTACGCCAGATTCCATTGTGAAGTCTGGAATAATGTCTTGGTTGAGAGAGGATTGCAGAATCCACGACACATTACCGTCAAAGGATCCCGCTCTTTCGTACCTGAATTGGGCGCGACGAAAGCCTATATTGCCACCCAACCAGCCGACGGAGTAATTCAATGTTCTCGGCAACAGAGGAGAGATCACGTCCCAATACTGACCAACCAAATACCGGTGTCTCTCGTTCTTTGCTTCCCAGTAGGCTTGACGGAGCAGCACTTCAGCCCGATTCTCTAAAATGAAATCGCCGTGAAAATCTATCTCCAGCTGTCCACCGGTCTCCATACCACCATTGATCGGTATCCCTGGCCCCGTGGCGTTAAAGCCGAAGCGGCTTCGGCGGGCGTCGATAGTGAACGCACTTTCGCCCTGAGTCTGCTCTGAAAACACGAAAAAGGTGAACGCGCCGGGGTTGGTACGCTGAGTTGCATATACCATGTCAGCCCAGAAAGCGCCATAAGGCATGATACTAAATTTGCCCTTTCTCCAAGCTTTGTCTGATCCGAAATCGATGGCGTAGGAAGCTGGTACTACCTCGGTCGCTGGTAGTTCGACGAGCGTGTCTAAAAGAGTCTCGTCGAGTGCGCGTACTTTGATTGGGAACGCAATTAGTATTGCGAACAAGCCAACTATAAGTAGCGTAGCGCGCGACATGTGCTTTGACCCCTCTCTGAGGATTCATCGACCAGAATGGGGTCTCACGCTATCCAATCGAAGCATGCAAAGACTGCCGATTCTGCTGGTAGGCGCATAATGACCCCATTCGCAAAATCATCGAGTGCCGGCTGATAGCAATTTTGGCTCGCTAGTTCATACTACGGCATATGGACAAAGTGGGCACATGCTATCAGTTCTCGCTACTACTTCGTCCGAGTCTGGTGCGTCATCCACACTACATTTCAGAAGTACGGCTCCTGAATCTGAACTGACAGTAACAACAGAGACTGAACGTCACGCGAGGAGGGTTTTCGACACACAATGGTAATCGAACGGCTTATCCGTTGCTTCTGCAGACTCTTAGATTGCGACAACTCGACTCAACTCCTCAACACGAGCACAGGGCAATGTGCCAGCCTCACCACTCCCTCGGCGACGGAGCCGATCATTAGTCGGGCCAGTCCGGTTCGCCCGTGTGAGGGTAGCACGATCAGCTCTGTCTCATCCGTTTCAGCGTACTTTGCTATTTTGTCCGCCGGAGAACCAAATACGACATCGAACCTTACGGCCTCATACTTCTTATCTTTGAATCGATCGCAAAGCATTTTCTGCAGATGATCCGCTCTCGATTCGTCGCTCTCCGAATCCCAAACGACCGCTGGATCGCCAGCAAGAAATTCGTTCAGTGGCGTGGCAACATGCAGCACTGTTAGTTGTTCTGGTCGAGCTACAATTGCAAGTGCTACATCTACGGCTTGACAGGACTGGTCGGAAAAATCTGTCGGGACCAGCACACGGTTGGGTTGAAGGGAAAACATGGCTAACTCCTATTAACGCTCCGCTAAGGAAGTAATGGCGGCGACCAGATCGATACTAGTGAGTATTCCCACTGGAACGCCATTAGTGTCGATAACAAGCAGTCTGTGAACACGCTCTTGGCACATACTTTTGGCTGCTTGAAGCAAGGGGACATTACGGTCCACACATTGGAAGGCACTGGACATGTGACTTTGCACCAGATCGCATCGTAGCTCATTGATGCTATACAACCCCGACGGATGGTTGGCACGCAGATAGTGGCTCACTAACTTGCAGCCGTCCAATTCCTCAGCTCTCGATTTGACGAACTCGGATGCACTCATGAAGCCGACACACTGTTCTAGTTCATCTACCACCGGCGCGCCACTGATTTGATACTCGACGAACACGGTGGCGGCGGCCGACATCGTGCTGTCGGCCCTTACGGTGACAACTGATCGGACCATGACGTCGTCAACTCGCAGTGTAGCCAATTTCGCGATCGCGCTATCCACCGAACATCCTCCCACTCTCTGTAATGGGGATGCCGCACATCGGCTCGAAGACTGTGCCGCAAAAAGCAGGCCAATTCTTTCGCCGAGATAGACCGGGTATCTAAAAGAAGAAAAGACGCGGCATGGTACAGGTGGCGCGCTCTCCCGCACAGTTGCGGTTATTTCGCACACAAGCTGCAGGCCTGGTGTCTCGCGGGCAACCCTCGTTAGACGGATTGATCCTTCCGCAGAGACAGCAACCCGTAGAAACCAAGCACAACAGGAAGAAGGATTCCTGCGGAACCTGGTAAATCGAGACCTTGCGCGAGTTCGCCTATCCTGTCGGGACAGCTGACTGCGAGACTCGAACAAAGTGAATATCGGAGGAGCTGAGAGTCTGACATTCGTGGCATAAGTTTTGCATTGGTTCAACTAACGAATCAGGTAGCGTTTCGTTTGAAGTTGTGCAAGGGAGCGAAATCATGGTCGATACAAATGTTGCGAGCAGAGTGCATGACAGCCTTTTTTTCCGACAGATACCGGAACAATATTTGGCGGGCGTGGAGGAGATCTGCAGAGAAGTCGAGTTTCCGGCTCATACGACCATTTTCAAAGAGTACGAGCGTTCGAAAGACGTCTACGTAATCTTGAGCGGTAAGGTGTCTCTGTTGTATTGCGAACCGAAGTATTCTAGCCATCAGATCGCGATCGTTGGCGAAGGTGACCTGGTTGGTTGGTCACCGCTAGTCGGGCGACCGCGTTTATCAGATACGGCTGTCACGTTGACTCCTGTCAAAGCAATCGTGTTCGATGGAAACGAACTCTTGGACATGATTCGGGCCAATCCCGCTTTCGGTGTAGAGGTAATGCGCCTTGTGGCTTCGGCATTGGCGACGAGATTGGGAGGCACACGGCTGCAGCTACATCAAGTCCGTGGCAATCGTTTTCCTTCGTTCGATCTCCAACCTGAGACAGACTGAGGTAGGTTGTCGCGGCAAGAGCAAGGTCAATCGAGTCGAAATCATCGTATGCAGAAAAAGCTGACCGTGTAGCACGACCGCCAAGGGCGTCACGTCCCGATCTGCGAGCGAGAGCCTTTCGGGGAAAGTCTTTTAGCCTAAAAGTAGAGAAGGAAACCCACGTTCCGACTGACATGTTGACCCTGGTACGTAACTTTTAAACAGCAAAAAGGATCCGATAATGACTCACAACTCGCAGGTTCAGTCTCGTCGAGTTAAGCACGTCATGAGCAAAGATGTTGTGTATGTGGATCTCGCCGACACAGTTCATGAAGCGATTAATCTAATGGTCGAAAACCGTGTTGCTGCTCTACCGGTCCTAGACGGCAGGGGACATTGCGTGGGGATGTTTTCGACGAGCGATCTCCTGGAAATTGCGCGTGAAGTCAATGAGGATCTACTGCTCTTGGATGAGATAAGTTCGCTGAGCGGTGGCTGGCTAGTGGAGAAACTGAAGCAAGGCCTTGGTGAGTCGAGAATCGAGGAGTTGATGACCTCGGGTGTCGAGACTATTGATTCAGAAGCTACGGTAAGTCACGCGGCTCGCGAATTAATGCGACACCATGTACATCGCTTGCCGGTGGTCGACAAAAGTGGCCGTCTGTTGGGAATCATCTCGACGATGGACATTGTGGCTGCCTTAGCCGAAATCGCGCCGGCCGAATGATGGTCCACAGCGTGTTTAGTAAATGTCCTGTATTCCTCTCAAGGTCTCTTAGAGAGCACTGCGCACATAGCACGTCAACTAATGTCACCGAGGCGGAGATCGAAGAACAATCGTTGTGTATCAACTTCACACTGCGAGCCAGCTGATCCCTCGCGAGTTGGCATAGGTTTTGCAGTAACAGACCGGCAGTCACCTAAGAAGAAAAACTGTGGCAAGTAGAAGAATTCAGAGGCGTGCGAAGCAGCACGTAAGATTTAAAGAATCGTGCCAATTGGCACGGTGGGTCACTGACGAAATGGGGAAGAGGTGATTCACACCTGAGATATCTATCCGCTGCTGAGTGCTCAGGAATCAGTGTGGTTTTATTTCGGGCAGCGTTCATTGCGATCCTAAGACAGGAGACGATCAAATGGCACGCGAAGTAGTTGTTCTTAGTGGCGTTCGAACGCCGATCGGCGGATACGGTGGCACCTTGAAAGACATTCCTCCCAGTGATCTGGCAGCGAGTTGTGTCCGCGAAGCTGTCCAGCGGGCAGCAGTCGATCCAGCATCTGTAGGCCACGTTGTATTCGGGAATGTCATTCACACTGACGCCCACGATCATTATTTAGCGCGTATTGCGGGCGTTAAAGGTGGCTTGCCCGTTGAGGTGCCCGCACTGACTTTAAATCGTCTATGTGGTAGTGGACTGCAGGCGATCGTCACGGCGGCCCAAACAATAATGCTCGGAGACGCCGACGTCGCCGTAGCGGGTGGAGCCGAGAGCATGAGCCGAAGCCCCTACCTATCGCCAGCAATGCGTTGGGGCGCTCGAATGAACGATACTGCCTTGGTCGACGTGATGGTGGCGGCTCTCTCCGATCCGTTCGACGACTGCCACATGGGTGTCACTGCGGAAAACGTGGCGAAGAAATACGACATTTCGCGAGAAGACCAAGACCAATTGGCGGTGGAAAGCCACAAACGATCCGCGAACGCTCTTGAATCTGGTTATTTCAAAGAGCAGATTATGCCCATTGAAGTCCGAGTTAAACGAGACACTGTGCAGTTTGAAGCTGACGAGACAGTCCGCCCCGACAGCTCGGTTGAGAAGCTCGCCAAATTGAAGCCCGTATTCGACAGAGAAGGATCGGTTACCCCAGGTAATGCTTCGAGCATCAACGATGCCGCCTCGGCAGTGGTGTTGATGGAAAAAGAGATGGCCCAGAATCGCGGCCTCAGGCCGCTCGGACGACTCATAGGCTATAGCCATGCCGGAGTCGATCCGAAATACATGGGCATCGGCCCCGTTCCGGCGGTACAAATGCTGCTGAAAAAAACGGGACTGTCATTGGGGGACATCGACGTCTTTGAGGTGAATGAGGCATTTGCCGCCCAGGCATTGGCCGTCGCTCGCGAGTTGAACTTGCCTGCTGACCGGACCAATCCCAACGGCAGTGGTATCTCGCTCGGCCATCCGATCGGTGCCACGGGATGCATCCTTACTGTCAAGGCGCTCTACGAATTGAAACGGATCGGTGGAAAGCTCGCTTTGGTGACAATGTGTATCGGTGGCGGGCAAGGCATCGCGGCAGTATTCGAACGCGACTGACTTGTGATTTCCTGAACCGGGATGGCAATCCATTGATTACTTACAAAATCCAATAGGAAACTGAGGTGAACAGATGGCACGACTTGAAGGCAAAACCGCATTAGTAACCGGTGCATCACGCGGAATTGGCCGCGCTATCGCGCTCGAACTAGCTAGCGAAGGTGCGCGAGTGGCCTTGAGCTATCGCAGTAATGAATCGAAGGCTCAGGAGGTCGCTGACGAGATCTCCAAGCTGGGCAGTTTGGCGATGCCAGTTCAGGCAGATGTCGGCGAGCCACAGGAAGCACGAGCGACCGTAGAGCGAGTCGTAGACGTGTTTGGAGGGCTCGACGTGCTGGTCAATAACGCAGGCATTACACGAGATACTTCGCTGAAGAAAATGACAGTTGAGCATTGGGATGAAGTCATCCAGACAAATCTTGGCGGGTACTTCTATTGTACATCTGCCGTCATTCCGACGATGACCGAACAGAAATATGGACGCATCATCAACATTACTTCCATGAATGGCCAAGTCGGAGCGTTTGGGCAAGCGAATTACAGCGCCAGCAAGGGTGGCATTATCGCTTTTACCAGGACCGCTGCTCTTGAGTTGGCCAAGTTTGGCATCACGGTCAATGGAGTGTCGCCGGGATACACCAAGACTGACATGTTCGCAGAAGTGCCCGAGAACATCCAGGAACAAATCATCAGTAAGATTCCTTTAAGGAGGTTTGCTCAGCCGGAGGAAATTGCTAAGGCTGTGCTTTTCCTGGTCGTCGATGGCGATTACATCACTGGCCAACAGATTAACGTTAATGGCGGTGCTTTTATGTAGAAGAAGTTTGTTTCCTTGAGATGAATTCCACCGGACACGCGGGGTGAAGGTCGATAGCACGTGCTCCCGGGCCCGCCAGTAGGAGAGTTTTCATGAGTACCAACAGCAAGAACTCCGATGAGTTCGATCCCATTGAGATGATGAAGGGCATGCGCGATGCGAACATGGACGCATGGGCGAAGATGATGACCTCAATGGTCAACACGGATGCTTATTCTGGAGCTAGTGCAGATATGCTTAACGCCTGGCTCAGTACCTCGGGACCGTTTCGAAAAACGCTTGAAACTGTCATTACACAGACTATGACGGCGCTCAATTTGGCGACTGGAGACGATTTCATACGAATGGGCGAACGTTTCACGAACATCGAAATGCGGCTGGACGACATGGAGGCAAAACTTGACGAAACTCTGCAACAATCGCGTGCAGAAAAATAGAGCTGAAGGTTTTATCATGAACGTAGCACAAGACGGGGCAGTGAAACTACCCACATTCGAGGATCTGTGCAAACAGTGGCACCAGACTCCTGAAAATTTGCTGACCTTTAATCGGTTGCTAACGAGCGATGCGAAAATCGCCCAGACTCCGAAGCGATTGATCTGGACACTAAACAAAGCCAAACTTTATCGCTATACCCCGGTCGTCCCCGATGAGAAGCGCCATCGGATTCCGTTGCTGCTGGTCTTTGCGATAATGAATCGACCTCACGTACTCGACCTACGCCCCGGCCACAGCTTTGTCGAGTACATGATTAACCACGGTTACGACGTCTATTTGCTCGACTGGGGAATTCCTGGGCCGGAAGATCAGAGCGTAAGTTACGACGACTACTCTCTCGAATATCTGCCCCGAGTAGTCCGCAAACTCAAGTCGGTTACCGGAACAAATGAATTCAGCATGTTGGGGTGGTGTCTGGGGGCCCTCATAAGCACTCTGTATGCAAGTTTGCGTCCTGAGGAAGGTCTGAAAAACCTGATACTATTGACCGCACCGCTCGATTTTGACGACAAGACAGCCGGCGGTTTTACCCGCTGGGTGAGCCACCCTTCTTTCGACCCCGATAAGCTCGCCGAAGCGTTCGGAAATGTGCCGGGTGAAATGATTGACGCTGGCGCTAAGATGCTTAAGCCCGTGGAAAACTTCATCGGCACTTACACGGGCCTGTGGGATAATATCGAGAATCCTAGTCGCGTGGAAGCTTGGCACGCCATGAATACATGGGTTCGCGACATCATCCCGATGTCGGGTGCAGCCTATCGGCAATTGATCAACGAGTTCTACAAAGAAAACCGGTTGATGGAAGGCACGCTCACAATTCGTGGTGAACCGGTTTCCCTTGGTAATATAAAAGCAAACTTACTTAATGTGATTGCCGAGGCCGATCACATTACACCACCCTGTCAGTCGGAACGCGTGATGGATCTTGTGGGGAGCAAGGACAAGGATCTGTATCGCGTCAACGGCGGTCATATCGGGATCATGGCCGGACGTGGCGCAGAGAAGACGACCTGGCCGCATATTGACGAATGGCTTTCAACTCGATCGGATGAATCTCCCAAACAGTGAGAGCTTGGTAACCGTCGCCCCTATACGACTGAGTTACAATAGGTGAGTAATCGTGAATTGGGATGAACTAATCGACGAGCAGTCGCTTCGTTCATTGCTCCCCGGTTCTTACCTGGGTCTAGCGCGGGCGATCAAGGAGGGCCTTGTTGTCTTTCTGAGTGGGCTCCCAGAGTCGATTCAGCAGTCTGTATTTGCCGCTCAAACGAATTTGCCAGCTTCAGCCACCGTTTCCGAACGGCTCGGTTCGCTGGGACACACTTGTCCAGTGTTGCAGAAACTCGGGCAGGTACTAGCGAGGAATCAACACCTCGCGCCAGAGCTGCGAGAGCAGTTGCAAAAGTTGGAGTCGATGTCCCCTACAGTTCCGTTGGAGACCATACAAGAAGTCCTGTCTCGCGAACTCGGTTCGTTGGGACGACTAGGGATCGTCCTTTTGCCCCCGGCCATAGCGGAAGCGAGCGTCGCGGTCGTTATTCCGTTTCGGGAAACTCGAAACGGTTCCGATCGCGAGGGTGTGTTCAAGTTACTCAAACCAGGCGTTGAAGAACGGTTGGAATTAGAGCTCGACTTACTGGGACGCGTCGCAACGCATTTCGACGAGGAATGCGAAGAATTGGGTATCCAACGTCTCGACTATCGAGAAACGTTTGAGCAGATCCGCCAGAAACTGAGCTGCGAGGTCTTGCTCGACCAGGAACAACGCAATCTGATCGCTGCGAGAGATTTCTATTCAGGCGATCCCGATGTCCTGATTCCAGAGCTATTTGATTGCTGCACATCGCGCGTCACCGCGATGCAGCGTGTGGTGGGAGAGAAGATTACCGACCACGATCTGTCCTCGCAAAAAGACCGGTTCCAGTTGGCAGCGATGGTAAGTCGAGCGTTGATCACCCGTCCCATCCTTTCTCGAGCGAACGCGGCATTGTTTCATAGCGATCCTCACGCAGGGAACTTGCTCTACACGAACGACGGTCGTCTGGCAATTCTCGATTGGTGCTTGGTGGGATCCCTCAGTGAGCAGACGCGTGTGAGCATGGTTCAAATCATTCTGGGGGCAATCACTCTGCGCTCTGATAAAATTGTTGGGGTTCTCGAAGAGCTCTCTGAACGAGTGTCCGTTGATCGATTGACTCTGACGAAAGTCGTCGACGACTGGCTGCAAAAGGTTAGGCATGGACAGTATCCGGCGTTCTCCTGGTTAGTAGGCTTGCTCGATGAAGCAATTCAGACTGCTCGTTTGAAGGTCGACGGTGAAATGATGCTGTTTCGCAAGTCGCTTCTGACCCTGGAAGGCGTTATCAGCGATCTCGGAGCGGACGGATTCCGATGGGACGACGTGGCTGCCGGCGAGTTTCTCCTTCAGTTTGGCAGAGAGTTGCCAGGGAGGTGGTTTTCGACGCCCGCCTCGAACAACTTTGCCACGCGACTTTCTAATCTCGATTTGGTCGAGACAGTACTTAGTTATCCGCTAACACTGCCGCGATTCTGGCTAGCCGAAACCGCGGCGATCTTGAACGACCATGGACCGCCAGAGGCAGCTACACAATGAGGCTCCCATCGAAATAGTGCGACCGCACACATAAATGCTACGGTTGCGTGCACTATAGATCACAAAACCTTAATAATTCGTCTACTGTACTTATTTATAGGCATTAAACAATTTGCTGCATTTGCAATAAAATCTATTGACTTCGGGCCCAAATCGACGAATAATAGTGTGGGAAGCAGAAGATTGAGTATCCGCACGCAAATCGCTCGGTTCCTTTTATTCGGGAGATAAGATCATGTCCAAGACAAAGACAGGCTCAACGGAAACAACCAGTCCTGTGTTCGAGGAATTGTTTCAGAACATCCGCAAGGCGGCAGAAACTAATCTCAAATTGCAGCAAGAAGTGTTCAGTCAATGGTCAAGTATGTGGCCCGGAATTCCGACTCCCCAGACCGCTTGGCTAAATTCCATGCAAGGCTTTCGCAAGCAATGGTCGCAGACCGTCTCCGATTTGGCTCGGAAGCACCAGAATGTGATTGAAAGGCAATACGAAGCTGCCGTCGGCTCTCTGGATGCGGCGCTAAACGTTGCTGACGCAAGCACTCCGGAGGAAGTCCGCAGGCGATCGGAGCAGCTCTGTCGGAAGACACTAGACTGCGTTCGGGAGATGACAGAGGTTCAGGTTCGCGAGTTTCAAGAGGCCATCACGAAATGGACTGACTTGCTGGCGAAAGCCAGTCCGGTTGCCTAGCCGGATGTTCCGGCGACGAGATTCGTTCGTGTTGAGGCCGCGCTGGGCGGTCTCAACACACGCAACTAGTTGCTCTTTCGTTAAAGGACAGATCGCCATGAATATCAAGGATAAAGTTGCCCTGGTTACAGGTGCAGGCAGCGGGATCGGCGCGGCTGTCAGCAGAGAACTCGTCAACCGAGAAGTAAAAGCAATTGTTTTGGTCGACCGTCGTGATCAGGTCTATGAACTGGCCGATGAGATAAATTCGCAGAATGGTCGACAGGTCGCTGAGGTTCAAGTCGGTGATACGACCAACGACACTTTTCGAACACAGGTATTCGATGAAGTCACTTCTCGCCACGGCGTAGTAAGCATCTGCGTACCCGCAGCAGGCATCACGCGCGATGCACTTGCTGTTCATATGAATAAGGATACAGGGAACGCAGAATCTTATTCCATAGCCACTTTCCGAGAGGTCATCGAAGTAAATCTGATTGCGCCCATCTATTGGGCACTGGAAATGGTCACGAGAATTGCAGAAGACCGTTTTGAACGAGGACTTAAGCAGTGGCAGCCAGAGGAACAGATGCAAGGTGCGGTGATGTTTATCGGCTCAGTTTCGTCGCAAGGCAACAAGGGGCAGATTTCTTACGCTACGGCCAAAGCTGGGCTAGAAGGAGCCGCGGCGACACTCTCCAAGGAGGTCATTTTCCATGGGGTACGCTGTGGGATAATCCATCCTGGATTTACTGATACGCCCATGCTGCGCAAGCTTGGAGATGACTATATCGATAAGAATGTGCTTCCATACACTCAGCTTCGCCGGCTGATCCGGCCCGAAGAGATTGCAGACGCGATCTGCTTCATGGTCTCTAATTCAGCTGTCAGCGGCCAGCTGTGGGCCGACGCGGGCTGGCATTCGCCCGCCTAAGGGGAGACAATGCAGCAAACAAATAATGGAAAACTTGCGAGTAACATTGGCGCTTCTACAGTGAGTGGCAATCCGGAAAGAGACATGTCCATGTCTGACGACCCGATCCAGATCAAAAGATACCCAAACCGCAGGTTTTACGCCCGTAATACGAGTAAGTACGTCTCTCTGCAAGAGATCGAGAATATGGTCCGTGAGGGACATACCGTGGAAATCCGTGATAGTCGCAGTGGCGAGCCGATGACCCGCGCTGTACTCGCCCAGATCATTCTCGACCGTCAACCGGAGAAGATGTCTCTGTTTCCGGTCGCCATGCTCCACTACATCTTGCGATCCAATGACGTGATGATAGGTTTCTTGCGCGACTATTTTCAGCATTCGTTGACCTATCTCGATTATCTGCAAAAGCATGGTTCCGCAGCAAAGGATTTGGCGAATCCGATGCATTGGGTGAAAGCCTGGCTTGGTGGATTCGGCCACCAAGAAAAACGTGATGAGGACTCCTCACATACTGATCGTGAGGCATTGCTCGAAGATAGAATCGAGCAATTAGAGGCCCGAATTCGTCAGATTGAAGCTCGGGAGGAGTGATCACCAGCGTGAAACTCTCAGACACCGAGTATCGACTCACTCTTCTCTACGTTCTCGCCCAGCAACTACTCGTCACGCGTCGGGAAAACGTCATAATATCAAAGCGGGGCCTGACCGGCCTCGCCAAATCTAGAAATTGGGCTTAATTACTTATGACAATCAAGAAAAAACTAATTGACGAGCTCACTGACCGACGCGAGACGGCATTTGCCGGAGGTGGGAAAGAACGTCTAGAGAAGCAGCGATCTCGGGGCCAACTGACCGCACGCGAACGACTGGATGCGCTTTTCGATCCTGAGACTCTTCAGGAGTGGGGCCTGCACGTGGAACATGCTTGCCACGATTTCGGCATGGAAGATCGCTCGCTGGCGTGTGACGCCGTGGTGACAGGGATCGGGCGAATTGGTGGCAAGGCCGTTGCCGCATTTAGCCAAGACGCCACAGTGGGGGGCGGAGCTCTGGGACAGCGGCATGCCAAGAAAATCTGCGACGTGATGGACTACGCTTTCGAATGCGGTATTCCGTTCGTTGGCATCAACGATTCGGGAGGGGCTCGCATACAGGAGGCCGTCGAATCGCTCTCGGGTTATGGACAGGTGTTCTATCGCAACGTTGTGCTCTCCGGTTGCGTACCGCAAATCGCCGTTATCGCTGGGAACTGCGCGGGTGGTGCCGCCTATTCGCCCGCGCTCATGGACTTCCTGATCATGACCCGCGAGAATGCCAACATGTTTATTTGTGGGCCACAAGTGATCAAAGCGGCAACTGGTGTTGATGCTACCATGCAAGAAATTGGTGGCGCTGCCGCCAATGCGAGCATCAGCGGAAACGTCCATTTTGTAGCAGACAACGATCGCCATGCCATGGCCATCGCTCAAGACTTGCTCTCTTATCTACCCGCCAACAACGCCGAGGATCCTCCTCACCAGCCTTCGCGTGATATATCGATGGATGCGGACGAGGCCCTCAATGAGTTACTGCCCTCTGAACCAAAGGAACCGTTGGACATTTTGGCGGTAATCAATCGAATCGTGGACTCGGGCAGGTTTCTTGAAGTTCATCAATTGTTTGCGCCAAACTTGATCGTTGGTTTTGCTCGTATCGACGGTGTTGTTGTCGGAATAATTGCCAATCAACCAACTGTTAAGGCGGGAACATTGGATATTGATGCCTCGGACAAAGGCGCTCGATTCATTCGTTTCTGCAATGCGTTCAACATTCCTCTTCTGACCTTGGTCGATGTGCCTGGTTTCCTGCCCGGCATCAACCAAGAGAGAGGAGGAATTATCCGCCACGGAGCGAAGATGCTTTTCGCCTATGCTTCAGCGACGGTTCCCAAGCTGACAGTCATCACTCGCAAGGCCTATGGCGGATCGTACTTGGCAATGTGCAGTCGCGACATGGGCGCGGATATGGTCTTCGCCTGGCCTACGGCAGAAATCGCGGTGATGGGGGCAGATGGAGCAGTCAATGTGCTGTATCGAAAGGAACTGAAAGCGGCAGAAAATCAGTCGGAATTCCGCGAGAAAGCGGCTGCCGAGTATCGAGACCGATTTGCTTCGCCCTATATGGCAGCGTCTCACGGGATGATCACCGACGTAATCGAGCCCTCGCAGACTCGTAGCGTTGTTTCCCTTGCTTTGCGCAACACACTCACAAAGCGCGCCATACGACCACCCAAGAAACACGGGCTTATCCCCCTCTAATCGTCTTGCCTTCAAATTGGTAGAAATGAAAAAACTTAGAATTACTGTCGGAAAAAAGACTTACGACGTCACGGTGGAAGTACTGAGCGATGATACGCCAGCTCCACAGCCTGCCGCCGTTTCAGCCGCGTCTGCCAGTCCGCCGACTTCGGACGCCGCGGATGGTTCCACCACCTCTTCTACTCCGCGAACTCTTGCTGCTGGTGCTGTAGGCAGCCCTATGGCGGGAACTGTGAAGTCAATCTTAGTGAAACAGGGAGACGAGGTCACAGCTGGCAAGCCGTTAATGATTCTTGAGGCAATGAAAATGGAAAACCAGATTACGGCTTCCTCCACGGGAACCGTGAAGAACGTCAATGTACGGGAGGGAGCTTCTGTGCAGGAAGGTGAGACACTGCTGGTCATCGAAAGATAATCAGTTAGGTTCGCCGACCGCCGAATCTCAGAATTATAATTCTCATGAAACTATCGTTACTAGCACAAGAAACATCGGAACAACAGTTTCGTCTTCAGCTCCAGCCGCTCTGGGAAGAACACGGTATCCCTCTGGCAATCATGGGCGTGCTGGTAGTCTTTGCAGCGTTAGTACTGGTAAGTTCATTCATATTCTTGCTTCCGCGACTAATGTCTGTGCTAGATTTGTTCCTTCCGCTAGAAATGCCGGTTCAACAGCACACCTCTCCTCCGGCTCCGGCGGGCGATGAGCTACCTGAAGAGATACTAGTCGTACTTGCAGCGGCTGTCTCCGAAACGCTCGGACGGCCACACCATATAGTTTTCGCCCGAGAGCTGACCGCCAAAGATTTGGCATGGTCGCACCAGGGGCGTTGGCAAATCCATACTTCCCACCGAACGCATTAAAATTCCGTCCATCGACCACGCCTTTCCTCTGAGTAACCACTCAATGGACACTCTTGAATACTTGAGTTCCAAGGCATTGCAGCTCTACGAGACGACCGCCTTTTCCGGGATGGAAATCGGAAATGTCGTCATGATTCTCATTGGCTTGGTCTTCATCTATCTGGCCATTGCAAAGCACTATGAACCCTTGCTACTCGTTCCGATTGGCTTTGGCATCATCGTCGGTAATATCCCTTCGGTCGCGGGAATGTCGCTGAGTGTTTATGAGGAAGGGACCGTTCTGAGTTTCCTTTATTTTGGCGTGGAAAAGGGTATCTATCCGCCGCTGATTTTCTTGGGCATTGGCGCGATGACGGACTTTTCCACCATGCTTTCGAACCCCAAGCTCGTGCTCCTGGGAGCTGCCGCACAAATCGGCGTATTTCTGACTTTCCTGGGCGCATTGACGCTGTCATTCTCTCCACAGGAAGCGGGTGCCATTGGAATTATCGGCGGAGCCGACGGCCCCACAGCCATTTTTCTCTCCTCCCGCCTGGCTCCAGGATTGCTCGGAGCAATCGCCATCGCTGCCTATTCCTATATGGCCTTGGTGCCTGTGATTCAGCCACCCATTATGTACTTGCTCACTAGTCGCGAGGAGCGGCTCATTCGCATGAAGCGTCCCCGGCAAGTTTCGAAACGGGAACGCATCATTTTTCCGATTGCCGCTTTTCTGATCTGTACGACTCTGGCGCCCGGATCTCTGGTACTGATTGGAATGCTATTTTTCGGCAACTTGATGAAGGAATGCACGGTCACGGAGCGCTTGGCCAACACTGCGCGGACGGCCATGATTGACGTCGTGACGATCCTGCTTGGTTTCTGCGTGGGATGCAGCACTAATGCTCAACACTTTCTGCAGAGCACATCGATCATAATCTTTGCACTTGGTGCCCTTTCATTTGCGATTGCCACTGCCTGCGGCATACTGTTCGCCAAGTTTATGAATTTGTTTCTACGCGAGAAGATTAATCCTTTACTAGGCGCGGCAGGCGTATCCGCGGTGCCCGATTCGGCTCGTGTTGTTCACATGATTGGACAGCGCGAAGACCCTCAGAACTATCTGCTGATGCATGCGATGGCGCCCAACGTATCAGGCGTTATCGGATCTGCTATAGCTGCCGGTATCTTGTGGTCTCAATTAGCCCCTTAGCCCAGAACTGATTAGTAGTGGAACCTGAGTTCCAGGCGATGAATGGAGTTTAGACATGCAGATCTTAGGAGCAGACGAAGCGGTTTCAGTCATTCAATCGGGGCACAGAATCTTCATCCATTCTGCGGCGGCAGCTCCACAGCCACTGGTCAAAGCAATGAGCCGTCGTGCTGAGGATCTGCGTGACCTGGAGGTGATTCATCTGCACACTGAGGGTGACTCCCCCTACGCACGACCTGAAATGGAGGGGCGCGTGTACACGAACGCCCTGTTCCTAGGCGAAAACGTCCGTGAGGCGGCACGCGATGGCAACGCGGATTACATTCCAGTCTTCTTGAGTGAGGTTCCAGGACTATTTATCGACCGAGTTCTCCCTCTGGACATCGCTCTTGTGCAAGTCTCACCACCGGATCGTCATGGTTTCTGTTCGCTGGGAGTTTCAGTCGATGCTTCGCTGGCGGCCGTGAATTCGGCGCGATTCGTGATAGCTCAGATAAACCGTCACATGCCAAGGACGCATGGCCATGGCATACTCCATGTGTCAAACATCGACTATTCGATTGAACACGACGCGCCTTTGCGTTCCCGGGAAGTCCAAGAACCTACTACAGCCGAGCGTGCAATTGGTCGCCACGTCGCTGAATTGGTGGAGGACGGCGCGACTCTGCAGCTGGGCATCGGAGCCATCCCCGACGCCGTACTAAGTTCATTGCGAGACCATACCGACCTGGGCGTCCACTCTGAAATGTTCTCCGATGGAGTTATTGAGCTGGTAGAAATGGGAGTAATCACCGGTAAACAGAAGGCCAGTCAGAGAGGCAAAGTGGTTGGCAGTTTTTGCATCGGGAGTCAACGGCTTTACGAGTTTATCGATGACAACCCTTCCGTCGAACTTCTTTCTGCGGCATACGTCAACGACACGGCAGTGATTCGCCGGCACCCCAAAGTCACGGCAATCAACAGCGCCATTGAAGTTGATCTTACCGGCCAAGTGTGCGCCGACTCGATCGGATCGCGGATCTACTCTGGAGTAGGAGGCCAGATGGACTTCATCCGGGGCGCATCTCTTTCCCCCGGCGGCAAGGCCATCATCGCTCTACCTTCAGTAACCAGCAGGGGAGAGTCTCGAATCGTTTCCTATTTGAAGCAAGGCGCGGGTGTGGTCACTACGCGTGCCCACACGCACTATGTTGTCACCGAGTTTGGCGAAGCAAACCTCTACGGCAAGAATCTGCGGCAACGAGCTCGTGAGCTTATCGACATCGCACATCCCGACCACAGAGAACGGCTTGAGCAAGAAGCGATTGAGCGATTCAAGACTCTCGAGTGGAGGTGACCTATCCTCGCTGTGATGAGTCAGTGAATCTTGCAAGAGCAAGTTGTGGTCTACCGAACTTCTAATTCTTTTACGAGTTCCAAAAATTGTTGAAAAGATTGACTTGCCCCAGCAAAATAAGGATATTAAGACCTCGACATCATAATATTGCGGCGTTAGATTATAAGACAATCACTTGAGCGATTAGTACGCTTGAGATGGCTCACATCGACGGGAATCGAATTCGTGGCGGAAACGATGGGCAAGACGAGTTTTTGTAGACGCGATTTTGATCGTAGCCCAATGCTTGTCTTCTACGAGGTTACGCAAGCCTGCGAACTTGTGTGTCAGCATTGTCGCGCCTGTGCCCAACCAGACGCACATCCTGATGAGCTCTCGACACAGGAATCGCTACGATTGATTGACCAGCTGTCCGAGTTCCCCGAGCCACCCATGCTCGTGCTAACCGGCGGCGATCCTCTGTGTCGGAAAGACATCTTCCAGTTGATAGAATACGCAACGACAACTGGTTTAGATACCTCTATTACTCCTTCTGCCACCCCTTTGGTGACCAAGGAGTCGATCAATCGCCTCCAGAAATCGGGGATTCACCGCCTTGCTGTCAGCATTGATGGTACAAACGCAGAGACTCACGACGGATTCCGTGGAGTGGTCGGTAGCTTTGCGCGAAGTTTGGAGATCTTGAGCGACGCACGAAAGGCCGGACTGCCGACACAGGTCAATACAACACTGGTGCCCGAAAACGTTGGACAGATTAACGAGTTGGCAGCGTTGCTCGCCGATTTAGATATCACTATGTGGTCTGTTTTCTTTTTAGTTCCCGTTGGGCGCGGTGAACTTGTGTCCCGACTATCACCTCTAGAATGTGAGCAGGCGTTCGAGCTACTTTGGCACCAATCTAAGCGGCAGCCATATTCGATTAAGACGACCGAAGCCCCGCACTATCGTCGTTTTGTAATGCAACAGGAGCGATTGTCGAGATCTCTAGAAGACGCTCGTGCACCGTTCCGTGCGACCGGCATCAATGATGGCAAAGGCGTCATGTTTATTGGCCACACGGGAACGGTTTCCCCCAGTGGGTTCATGCCGATTGATTGTGGACGTTTTCCCCAGCAGAGTGCAATTGAGATCTATCAGAACTCTCCGTTATTTCAGGGGTTACGTGACGCAAACCGCCTGGAAGGCAAGTGTCGGCAATGTGAATACCGTACCATCTGTGGCGGTAGTCGGGCGCGAGCTTATGCTTTGACCGACAACCCTTTCGCCGAAGAGCCAGATTGCGCGTACATTCCGCCCTCGATGCGCGCGTTGTCGGACTGAATTATGTGAGCCAATTTCAGAGAGCTGCAGCAATCTCGACAACTTTTTCTGCCAACATGGCGATATCTGCGCGAGACCAAACCGTCGCTGTAAGGCCTGGACAGTCGTCGTGAGTAACAACGGCAATGATCGACGTATTGATCATCGCTAGAGGATTGGTGCCGAGCGATTTGCGCCATACCTCAATCTTCGGAGCAGCAGTCCGTGTGTCGCCTTCCACAATGATGAAGTGGCAGCCTACAAAACTCTGTTCGAAAGTGGCATATCGATCGTCTGAGGAAGAACCGGCTGCGGATTCGGGCGACCAAAACACAGCACTCATCGTACGCGAAAGGATTCCCACAACTGCCGCACCTGATTCTCGGTGTCGATGCGAGTCTTTGCCAGGCGAATCAAGTTCATGTTGATGATGCGTATGCTTGATTGTCCCGACACGGTAACCTCTGGAAGATAGTTCCTGAACTAGATCTGCGACCAAGGTCGTTTTGCCGTGGTTCTTGCCGCCTATGATATGGATCCGTTTCAATTCATCCTCTCATCCTCTTTCTCAAGCAGTCCAAGACTCCATCTATTAGTTCGAGGCTGTGCTTTCTAGTGTCTTTCCCACACTGCTACTGGAAGTACTAGCATAGTGGCGATTAATAAGATCGTTTTGCAACCACAGGAGTTTGTTGAACGCGCGAAGAGTTCGTGTCTGTGCATCTGGTTCAAGATCTAGACTCACAATCGTGTTGACAATTGCGTCCGACACAAAACCTAATAATGCGTTCATCTGAACAAGGGGCACGTCAAGCTTGGCGCTGCCCGCCTGGGGCGTGTGCATCCGGCCAACGAAGTCCAGATATTGCACCATACTGCCGTCGTACGGGCGCGATACGAGTGACGTGAGATACTTTGCCAGATGGCCTTTACGGAACTGAATCATTTCGTGGTCTTGAGTCAAGTTGTCTATGTTGTCGGGGATAATTCCATTATAACCGGACTGACGCGGAACGAAGTGACGCTTTGTAGCATCGTACTCGAATAGCTTGTCGTATACGGCGTTGACAAGTTCAGGAACGACTGGCGCGAGCAGTGGTGCCGCCGCATGTATCGTTGCTACGTCTTCGTCGGTAAAGAACATGAACTCAGCTAAGTAGTCGAATCGGTAGTTTAGATCCGACTCAAGACGCGCTTCATCGATAACTTTCATGTAATGTATCTCCAGCAATTAGCTATTTCAATAACGTGTAAGAGTGCAGGATAAATTGGGCGACTTGCTAGGCGTGTCTCGGATTTGAGTGAAATTCGTTACGTGACATATTCCAGCTCGTCAGTCTTAACTACTTCATTTGGATTAGAAGACGATGTGGTTCTCGCCGATCCAGCAAGAATGCCTCCGACCCTCTTGGCCGCGTGCGGCCCATCGGCGGAGGTAGTTTCGTAGAATGTTGGCGGTTCGTAGGTCCAATCATTTTCAAGCATTCTTTGCTGCTCTTGTAATTTGTAGTACAAATAACGGCCGGCGATCGGAGCCGCGATTCTCGACTTCCAACCGAACTCGCGATAGATCTCTCCCAGCAGATTGTCAATCTGAGCGACGTATTGAGGATTGTCTCGAAACTGACGACGAGTGGCCCAAAGCACGCCCGCATAGCGAACAGGCAGATTCGAAGCTTCGTGTGCGAATCTCGCACGAATTCGCCCATTAGCGTGGTTCTTATATTTCATCCATCCGCGTAAAACTGTGCGAATAATGCGCACCACACTGGGACCGTTCGCCTCGAAATCGCGCCGGAAAGCTCGCAGCAAGAATTCCGTTTCCTGACCGTCTCTAATATGCGGGTGGTGATAGTTGAAGACGTACTGACCATGAATGTCAGCGATCGACACATCGGCCAAGCTTTTCAAAGAACCGTCTGCTTCATGCTCTGCAAACAGAGGGGTCCCTGGGATGGGAGTATAAAGCATGAATTGGTGAAATTCGGTGTTGTGGCTCACGGCATGTTCAATGGCTTCGTCGATGTTCGCCGGCGTATGTTCGGCCAGACCGATGATGCTGGAGCCCAGTACTCGAATTCCATGTTCTCGAAGTTTCTTCACGAATTGAACGGTGTCTGTGTTCGACAGTTTCTTGTACTGCGAGCCTTTGCCTTCTAAGCCGAGCCATACCCATGAGATTCCCAGAGCTACGAGTTGCTCGATCGTGTACTTTTGCAGGACGTTGGCTGAACTAAAAACATACATCGACCACGATTTACCACGCGCTTCCATGCGCTCCAGTAATTCAGTCGCGCGTTTCTTGTCGATTAGAAAGTTTTCGTCCATCACGAAAAACGCTTTGACCGACAAGGCGGTTTCCAGTTCGCACATGATGTCGAACAATTCCTCGCCGGAATGATAATACTCGATAAATTTACCCTTGCCACCAAACATCGCAGAGGTTGAACAGAAGTTGCAACCCATGGGACAGCCGACAGAAGGGATCAGCGTTGCACAGGCATCGCCGGGATGATTGCGCAGTTTAACGCCCATGATTCGCGAACCGATGTTTGCACGCACCACGGGATGCCGGATCGGCTGATTTTCATCTTCATCGAGAAACTTGCGCATCCAATGCACACCATCGCCACGGACGACGTGATCGACATCAGCGTATTTCGTTAGGACCGAGAGATTCGCAATGTGTCCGCCAACCACGATTGTCGCATCGGGCTGATGCTTGCGAATCAGCTTACACATGCGACGGACTTTGAGCAGGTTCGTCATGATCGAGCTGATGCCAATGACATCGTACTCGTTAGTCTTTAGCTCTTCGACAAATCGTTTTTCCGTCGGAAAGTCGAGCAGTGTGCATGGTGCCTTTAGGTTGACTTGGATAAGCATCAACCCCCACGACCTGTTGAAAGTACGCAAAGAAAAACCATGCTGCACACGGGTTACCTGGTTGTGGTAGAGCTCCATTGGATTGATCAACCTACTACCGTAGGCATCGTCCTGGGCGTAAGGACCGAAGACACTAGTAAGCAGCACGCGTGCGCGAGAGCCTTTGGGATGCAGTCGCTGTTCCGTACTATGTTGCGACATAAACGATCACCCTATTCGAAAGAGGTACGACTAGCCTGCTGCGTGTTTGATATCAACCACATGCTCCTATACATGAGGTCCAAAGTTGATCGGTCTCAATGATGACCACAACTCCTGGAGCCTGTCGAAGAATCTGAGACTCGGCATTCGGCTCCGAAGCGTTTCGCAAGCTCAGCAGCAATATCTAGGTATTTCTCGTGGGTTCCCGGGCCGAGGTCGTCATGTTCCACATGGGCAAAAGATTCCAAGAGTTGCAATTGATCCTGTTCGCTCAGAGCTTGATCTGTCATCTGAAACAGACAATGATCTTCCTTTTGGATGTGCTCCCTAAGCAGCTGGTTGAAGGCACGGGCATGAGTTACAAAGTCGGCCTTTGCAGAAGCGTTTCCAGCTTCTACCTCACTCGTAGCCTCTGACATGCCACGAACATGTTGGCGCCCCGCTTCGTGTTCGTCGAGCATGACACCCGTTGGCCCCTCCTCCCTCGAGAACCCTTTTTTTTCCAAGAGTGGAAATAGGCAATCCTCTTCTTTGCCATGGTGACAACGATCGGCAAAATTCTTAAAGAAATCAATCGCCAAGTTCGCTGAATCGATGTCAAGATCTTCCCCTTCGGCACAGTGCTGGGCCATTGTTTCCAGGCACTTCAAAACTTGTTCGATAACACGATGCTCTTGCATCAGAATTTCGGTAGGTCGCATGGTGACATCTCCTATGCAAAACAGGGTTTGAATCTTTTCATTCGTTGCTACTTTTTCTTTTTGGCCTTCTTGCGGTGTTCCGTTGACCCTCGCTCCTGCTCTGCAAGGTTGGCCTTTATCATGAACGTCTTGTTTTCCTCGCAGAGGGGTGTGACTGCGCCCGACTCTGACAAGACATCTGCGATTGTCGTGCTGCGAAATTGCTCTTCGACCATAGCCATTGCGCTATCGAGACGTCGGTGAAGCGGGCAGAGTATTGAGCCGTGCGACGTGATACCTAGTGGACAATTGTGAATCCGTTGGAAGGGCTCGACCGTGTCGACCACTTCCCAAATGGTCAGCTCTGAAGGTTCTTTCGTCAGCACGAAGCCGCCATGCAAGCCTCGTTGGGAACTGGTAAGCCCTGCTCGCACAAGCCCTTGCATCAGCTTGGACAGGTAGGGAGCTGGTACCTGAGTGATCTTGGAAATCTGCTGCGCAGTGCAAGGCTGTCCATCATGTTGGGCGATCGTAACGATAGCGCGTAAAGCATACTCGACAGTCTGAGAAATCATGGCCAAGAGCCGCTTTTCAGAAACCCAGCTTAAAGCAGATAAAAAGACCTTGACATCCTTTATAGCGAGCGGTAGCCTGATTGGCAATACAAGATTTTAGGGTCGATAAATCATTTTATTCTGCTTTGCACTTGGTTGCAGAAGTTAGCACAGCAGTGGTTTTATGTGGATTGCTCGGATGAACCATGTAGCCGTGAAGATATTTACCCCCCCAAAGCTGCCAGTAGGAAGTTGGCGAGTCTCCCTAGTCGCCTTGTGTTGGGCTGTTCACTCTTTGCTCCTTTCGACATCAACATTCAGCCAGGACACTCCCGACTACTTTCGTGACAACTGCGCTAACTGCCACACCATCGGCGGTGGACGGCTCACCGGACCCGACCTTAAGGATGTCACAAAGCGGCAAAGCCGGGAGTGGCTCACAAAGTTCATGCGAAACCCGAGCGCTGTGATCGACAGCGGCGATCCCTATGCCAAAAAGATTTTGGAAGAGTCTCGCAATGTTAAGATGCCCACACCTCCAGCTTTTACACCCGAAAGAGCTGAGAAATTACTCGACTTGATCGAAGCAGAATCTTTGCTTGAAGAGTCTCAATTCATGGGGCCACAAGTTTCCACGGCTCCCTTTACCGATGCGGATCGCGTGAGAGGGCAGGACATCTTTCTGGGGACTCAACAATTGGAGAATGGCGGCTCGGCCTGCATCTCTTGTCACTCTATGTTCGATAGCCCAACTTTAGGTGGTGGTCACTTAGGGCCAGATTTAACAAATGTATACGAGCGACTTGAAGGTCGTGCCGCCCTAAGCGCCTGGCTGCAGTCTCCTGGCACCGAGACAATGCAGCCGATTTTCAAGAATCGCCGAATGACGTCGGATGAGATTCACTCGTTAGTTGCGTATTTCGAGTCGACCGCTGCTGAGCGTCCTGCTGATTCCGCAACAAATCGAGTGACATTCTTGTTGTCAGGCTTGGCAGGAGCGGTCATTGGAGTCTTCTTTCTCGATGCCTTATGGAAACGTCGCTTCCATTCTGTTCGTCGATCACTTGTAGAAGCGAACACTTCACGAGGTGAATCATGAGTGTCTTGGACGCAATCGCCTGGATCCGCGACGACGTTAACCCCAAGGCTCGAGGTTGGGAAGAGTTTTATCGCAATCGTTGGCAGCACGACAAGATCGTTCGCAGTACGCATGGCGTGAATTGTACAGGTGGATGCACTTGGCAAATTCACGTGAAAGATGGAATCGTCACTTGGGAAATGCAAGGGCTAGACTATCCCTTGCTAGAATCTGGCATTCCTCCCTATGAGCCGCGGGGTTGCCAAAGGGGGATTTCTTATAGCTGGTATCTCTACAGCCCACTGCGTGTGAAATACCCTTACATACGTGGGGCTTTGCTGGATCTGTGGCGAAAAGCGAGGGCCGACCATCAGGATCCGGTCGATGCCTGGAAGAGCATGGTCGAGAATCCTGACTCGCGCCGTCGTTGGCAGAAGGCGCGTGGCAAGGGTGGGTTGCGACGCACTGATTGGGAGACGGTATTAGAACTTATCTCGGCATCACTGGTTCACACAATAAAGTCGCATGGGCCAGACCGTATCGCTGGTTTTTCTCCAATTCCTGCGATGTCGATGATCAGCTATGCGTCGGGTGCGCGGCTACTGCAGTTGCTAGGTGGAGTGTCGCTCTCGTTCTACGATTGGTATTGCGATCTGCCTACCGCTTCGCCAGAAACTTGGGGCGAGCAAACCGACGTAGCGGAAAGCGCCGACTGGTACCATGCCAAGCTGCTAGCCGTGATGGGGTCAAATTTGAACATGACCCGCACTCCCGACTGCCATTTTGCTGCCGAAGCGCGTCACAATGGTTCGAAGATGTGGGTCTTCTCGCCCGATTTTAGCCAGGTTTCTAAATACGCTGACGAATGGATCGACGTCAACGCTGGACAGGATGGCGCCTGGTGGATGGCCGTTAACCATGTGTTGTTGACTGAGTTTCACCACCAGCGGCAGGTCCCCTACTTCGACAAGTATACGCGCAAGTTCACTGACGCACCGTATCTGGTGGAGTTAAAGAAAGGGAATGACGGAATCCTGCGTCCCGGACAATTACTGCGCGCCGGACGACTCAAACAATATGCTGATCAACAGCATGGCGAATGGAAGTTTTTGATGTGGGACGAGAAGTCTGGAACTCCCAAAATGCCCATGGGCAGTTCGGGACACCGTTGGGGAGACGTGAAGGGGCAGTGGAATCTACTGCTTAAAGACGGTAAAGACGGCAGCGACATTCACCCCGCGCTTACTTTCTTAAAGAGCGGCGACAATGTGCTGCAGGTGGAACTAGACGATTTTGGCATGGGCACAGTTTACCAGCGTGGGGTACCGACGCGGATTATAAAAACGGCCGACGGTCAGCAGGCGCAAGTCACGACCGTTTACGACCTAATGATGGCCCAGTACGGAGTGAATCGTGACTTGGCGGGAGACTACCCGACTGACTACGACGACGAGCAAGCCCCCTTCACTCCCGCCTGGAGTGAAAAGTACACCGGTCGTGGTCGGGATGATGTGATCCGTTTTGCCCGCGAGTGGGGTCGAACGGCTGAACTAACCGAAGGGAAATGCACCATCATCATTGGTGCCGGGATCAATCACTGGTATCACGCCAATTTGATGTACCGCGCGGGTATACACGCTTTGATGTTCTGCGGTTGTGTAGGCAAGAACGGAGGAGGGCTGGCTCACTACGTTGGCCAAGAAAAGCTGGCGCCAGCCGAATCGTGGGCTTCAATTATGTCGGCTAAAGATTGGCAGTCGACGCCGCGTTTGCAGAATGCGCCGAGCTGGCACTACGTTCATTCGGACCAGTGGCGTTACGAAAAGGATTTTACTGATTACCACACGGTTCCCAAGCAACACGATGAAGACAACATGGCAAGCGGCCATGCGATGGACATGCAGGTCCGCGCGGTACGCAACGGTTGGTTGCCGTTTTATCCGCAGTTTCCCGAGAACCCTATTGAAGTGGCCACCGCAGCGCGTGAATCTGGCGCGAAATCGCCGGAAGATGTAGCAGCGTGGGTGGCCGAGCGGCTGAAAAACCGGGATATGAAGTTCTCTGTCGAAGACCCCGATGCGGAAGAAAACTGGCCGCGAGTATGGTTCATTTGGCGAGGCAACGCGCTGATGTCCAGCGCGAAGGGTCACGAGTACTTCCTACGTCATTATCTCGGCACACATGACAATTGTGTCAACGAAGACATGGCAGAGGACTCGGTGAAGGAGATTGCTTGGCACGAGCAAGCGCCACAGGGAAAGATGGACCTGGTCGTGGATCTCAACTTTCGGATGGACACTTCGGCTCTCTACTCCGATATCGTGTTGCCAGCTGCGACTTGGTACGAGAAAGCCGACCTCAATTCGACCGATATGCACAGCTTTATACATCCGCTCTCTAAAGCAGTGCCTCCTTGTTGGGAATCGAAAAGCGATTGGCAGATTTTCGAATTAGTTGCGCAAAAGTTTTCCGAGCTTGCTGAAAAGCACTTTCCCGAACCAGTCGAAGACTTGGTGGCGGCACCATTGGCGCATGACTCGCCTGCAGAGATAGCCCAGCCGAACATGAAACAGTGGATCGACGGAGGCGTCGAGGCGATTCCTGGCAAGACGATGCCCAATTTCAAGGTCGTCACCCGCGACTATAAGAACCTCTTCAATCAGTTCATCTCCTATGGCCCAAATGTACGCGAAGGTGGACTGGCTGCACATGGAACAGGTTACTCGATCAAAGACGAGTATGACGAATACCTTAAGACTCATCCCACTGTAACTTGGAATGGAAACACGTATCCATCGCTTCGCCGTGACACCGAAGTGTGTAATACGATTCTGCATTTCGCTACCGTAACCAACGGCGAACTGGCCTACCGCTCGTACAAGAACATGGAGAAGAAAACGGGGCTGCCTCTTGTGCACTTAGCAGAGAAGAGTCGTAGCGTTCGTGCTTCCTACGAAGACCTGCAATGCCAACCACAACGGTTTATCAATAGCCCCATGTGGTCGGGTCTCATCGAAGATGGCCGCACATATTCCGCATTTACCTACAACATCGATGCCGACGTACCGTGGCGGACGCTTACTGGGCGGCAACAGTTTTATCTTGACCACCCGGTCTATATCCAGTTTGGCGAACACGTTCCGACGTACAAACCTAAACCACTGCCAACACAGTACGCAGACCTTACTTTTAGCGAGGGTGAAGCACCCAGTGAATCACAAGTTCTGACTCTCAACTACCTCACGCCACACGGCAAGTGGCACATTCACTCTACTTACGGTGATAACCAGCGGATGACGACCCTTTCTCGCGGAGTCGATCCAATCTGGATCAGTGTGCAAGATGCTGAATCGTTAGGAGTCGACGACAACGACTGGGTTGAGGTTTACAACGACAACGGTGTTGTGGTCACCCGCGCTGCGGTTAGCTCACGTATCCCTCCAGGAATCTGCATTCAATATCACTCACCAGAGCGCACCTACAGCGTGCCGAAATCTCCTCTGAGAAAGAATCGCCGCGCAGGGGGCCACAACAGCCTCACCCGAACTCGGTTGAAACCCAACTTCATGATCGGCGGCTATGGGCAGTTTACTTATCACTTCAACTACTGGGGCCCCATCGGCTGCAATCGCGACACCCATATTATCATCCGCAAATGTCCCGTCGTGAATTTCTAAAGAGACCAAGGATTCGTACCTATGAACATCCGCTCCCAGGTTTCCATGGTTTTCCATCTCGATAAGTGTATCGGCTGCCATACCTGTAGCATCGCCTGCAAGAATGTGTGGACCGATCGCAAGGGGGCGGACTACATGTGGTGGAACAACGTCGAAACCAAACCGGGGACCGGTTACCCCACGAAATGGGAAGATCAAGAGCAATATCACGGCGGTTGGGAAAAGAACGGCGATGAACCAATCAACATCAAATCGACGGGCAAAGCGCGCGTCATCCCCAACATTTTTCACAATCCGCACATGCCAAGCATGGACGACTACTACGAGCCGTGGACCTACGATTACCAGAATCTATTCAACGCCGAAGAAGGGGCCGACCAGCCAATCGCCAAGCCGATCTCAATGATCACCGGAGAAGAAGTCAAAGTCGAAGCTGGTCCCAACTGGGACGACGACCTGGGGGGATCGCAGATCTATGCTGCTAACGACCCGAACCTGGAAGGACTCTCAGAGCAGCAACGGTTGCAGCTTAGCTCGGTCGAGCGATTGGTGTTTTTCTATTTGCCTCGTATCTGCAACCACTGTTTGAACCCTTGCTGCGTCGCTTCATGCCCCTCTGGGGCGCTTTACAAGCGAGGCGAAGATGGCATCGTGTTGATTGACCAGAAAAAGTGCAGGGCTTGGCGAAGCTGCGTGGCGGCATGCCCTTATAAAAAGACGTATTTCAACTGGTTCACCGGCAAAAGCGAAAAATGCATTCTCTGTTTTCCGCGCCTGGAGGTTGGCGAAGCTCCAGCTTGCTTTCACTCCTGTGTGGGGCGCATACGCTATCTCGGTGTGTTGCTCTACGACGCCGATCGCCTGGAAGAAGTCGCAAATCTTCCAGACGAAGAATTGGTCGAGGGACAGCGGTCATTGATTCTCAATCCACATGATTCTGAAGTGGTCCGCAAAGCCCAGTCGGCAGGGATACCCGACGGCGTGATCGAGTCAGCCCAACGATCTCCCGTCTACAAGTTTGTGATGGACTGGAAGATCGCCCTGCCGCCGCATATCGAGTACCGCACGTTGCCGATGCTTTTTTATGTGCCGCCGATGTCACCGGTGATGGCCAATTTCGAAGACGGCGTGGCAAGCCACCAAATGGAGAATCTATTCCACGGCATCGACGAAGCGCGCGTGCCGATGAAGTACTTTGCCAATCTGTTTGGCGCCGGTCACGAAGGTGTCGTGCGTTACGCGCTGGGCAAGCAGCTGGCCGTTCGTTGGCATCGGCGAGCCGAGACGGTCGGCGACGTCGATCGTGCCACTGCTAATCGACTTCTAAGAGAGGCTGATTGCTCAACCGACGAAGCCGAAGCGATTTACAAGCTCACATCGCTATGTACGTTTGAAGATCGATTTGTCATCCCGCCCATGTATCGCGAACAGGCGATCGAGATGGTCAAGGAACCGCACGAACAGCGGGCCGAGACCGGTTTTGGATTTGTGGGTAGTCCACAACGGGGGCTTTAATCGTGGATTTACCGATCATTGCAGCAGAGGATCAACAACAGTCGCTCCCTGAAAAGGTGCGCACCCTGGGGACGATCAGCCGTCTGCTGAGTTATCCCGAGAACCACTACGTCCAGTTAGTAGAGTTGCTTTATCTCCTCGTACAATCGAAGTTACCTGACGCCGCGAAAGGCATCTCAGACTTCGGACAATTTGTCGAGCAATGTGACAAATATGAATTAGAAGAGGCGTACACGCGCACCTTTGATGTAAACCCTTCCTGTGCCTTGGAAATCGGCTGGCATTTGTTTGGCGAAGATTACACACGAGGACAATTCCTGGTACGCATGCGCGGCGAACTCGCAAAGCATGAGATCCCCGAGTCGGGCGAACTGCCCGACCATCTGACGCACGTGCTGGCGGTCGTTGCGGCAATGCCAGATGACGACGCTCATCAATTCTTGCACGCCTGTGTGTTTCCTGCGATTCACAAAATGCAGGCGGCGCTTGATAAAAACGGCTCTCCCTATCGGCATTTAATCCGTTGTCTCGTCTTGGTACTCGAAAACGACTACGGCGCAAGTGAGCCCTGGGGGGAGAATGACGAGAAAATCCTGCGCAATTCAGACGCCTTTCCGGGTCAAAACGGCCCTCGGCCTCCCGGCATGGGCGATCCGCTACGCTCCTATCCGATGCCTGGCTCACAATGCGACAACAATATCGAGTTCGTCCCGCTGCTGATGCAATACAAGTCCCCAGAAACTAGTCTGACCGAACTAGGCGATACGCCCGGGGGGGAATTGAAATGAATCAACACTTTTTCGATCAGTTCCTGTTCGTGGCACTTCCTTATGTGTGCCTATTCACATTCTTTTTGATGACGATTTATCGTTATCGGGTGCAATCTTTCTCCTACTCAAGCTTGTCCAGCCAGTTTCTAGAAAACAAGCACCACTTTTGGGCTGTGGTGCCGTTTCACTATGGAATTCTGGTGATCACGGCCGGGCATTTTCTTGCTTTTCTGATGCCACGGTCGTTGCTCGCTTGGAATAGCAAGCCTTGGCGACTCTATGTGTTAGAAATCTCTGCGCTTGCCTTTGGCATCTTGACACTAATCGGCCTGGTAGGAGTGATCGTAAGACGAGCCAGCAGTAGCAAGGTTCGCATTGTGACCTCGCCTACGGATTGGATCTTATTTGCCATGTTGTTGGTTCAAACGGTCAGCGGCGTCAGTCTTGCTCTGTTCTATCCTTGGGGCTCTTCATGGTTCGCGACAAATATGTCGCCGTATTTGTGGTCAATAGTGAAACTCGATCCAAACATTGCCTTTGTTACCGCGATGCCTTGGCTGGTTAAGTTGCACGTCGTGCTGGCGTTTCTCACGATCGGTTTTTTCCCCTTCACGAGGCTAGTACACGTATTGGTGATTCCCAACCCCTATCTGTGGCGCAAGCCGCAAGTGGTGCGCTGGTATAGCCGCGGCGGCAAGAATTCCTAATGGCGTACTGGTACAGAGGCATTAGTTCCCAACTATGAACCACGATCTTTCACCAGCTGATCAGCGCACCGGATGGTGGATCCTAGCGATCAACACGTTCGCGTTCACTATTTGCTTTGCAGCGTGGATGATGAATGGAGTGCTGGTCACGTTCTTGGTCGACAACGGCGTCTATTCCTGGGGGCCCTCGGAGATGGGCTGGTTGATCGGCATTCCAGTGCTTACTGGAGCCTTGTTTCGACTCCCACTGGGTATCGCAACAGATAAGTGGGGCGGACAGATCGTATACGGCCTGTTGTTGTTGTTTTCCGCTGTGCCAATGTACATGGTGAGCTACTGCCAAACTTATTGGCAGTTCTTTATTGCCGGTCTAGGCTTTGGTATTTGTGGATCGAGCTTTGCGGTCGGCATCGCCTATACGTCGGTCTGGTTTCCAGCGCATCGGCAGGGTACCGCATTGGGCATCTTTGGCGCCGGCAACGCGGGAGCCGCCCTTACCAGTCTTGGTACACCCCATCTACTCAACTGGCTGACATCACAGGGAGAAAATCTTGAGGGCTGGCGTACGCTGCCGAAAATCTACTCAGCCGTACTATTAATCACTGGAATTTTATTCCTGCTTCTCACTAAGAAACGATTGGCTGCAGGCAGTGCAACAAAAACGCTCAGGCAGCGATTGGAACCTCTCAGACACATGCGTGTTTGGCGCTTTGGGTTGTACTACTTTTTCGTATTCGGTGGCTTCGTTGCACTTGCACAGTGGCTTGTGCCTTACTACGTCAATGCATACTCGACGAGCGTTGCACTCGCAGGCGCATTGGCTGCGTGCAATAGTCTTCCATCAGGAGTCATTCGTGCTGCAGGTGGCTGGATGTCTGACCGATGGGGCGCCCGCGCAGTAATGTACTGGGTACTCGGTTCATCCTTCATCTGTTGTGCACTATTAATTATTCCGCAAATGGACATCCATGCCCCGGGCAGCGGCATTATGGCTAGCGCTTCTGGAACAGTCACTCAAGTAAGTGATTCAGAAGTGGTTGTCAGGTCCACCAAGACCGGAACGGAGAAGACGTACGCACTTAAACCAAAGCAAGGGGATCTTGTTTCCCAAGAAGATCGCGCAAAGGATGTTTTGGTGTTGCCTCGTTCAATGTCGTGGCAGGAACCGGTGGTTGAAGCTGGACAACAAGTTCTGAAGAAAGAGCTACTTGCTCGTGGCATAACACAAATATTCTTTCAAGCGAATATCTGGGTCTTCACAATTTTGAGCCTGATTGTTGGGGCCGTGATGGGCATTGGCAAAGCTGCTGTCTACAAGCACATTCCCGATTACTTTCCAGACGACGTGGGTGTCGTTGGAGGTATTGTCGGCGTGCTCGGCGGATTGGGCGGGTTTATCTGCCCAGTAATCTTTGGCTACTTATTGCGGGCGACTGGCTTGTGGACTTCGTGCTGGATGTTTTTCGTTGTCCTGATCGCAATTTGTTTTATTTGGATGCATGTCGTGATTCAACGAATGATGCGTCAGCAAGCCCCCGAACTCTCAAAGCGTATCGAGTAACTGCAGCATGGCACGCACACCTGATCATTGGGACGTCGAAGACGACGACTTCTGGGAATCGACTGGTAAGTCGATTGCCAATCGAAACTTGTGGGTTTCGATTCCCAATCTCTTGTGCGGATTCTCTGTCTGGCTGTACTGGGGCATGATCATTAAAACGATGCAACGCTTGCATTTTGCCAACTCTGAATTGTTCAATTTCACTTTTAAGAACGACGGGCAACCGTACGAAGAAGCTGGCTATCGAGCACTGTTGTTTACGCTGCCGGCAGTAGCTGGGCTGGCAGGTGCAACGCTGCGAATTCCCAATTCATTCATGATCGCGATATGCGGTGGACGCAATGTCAAATTCATGACGACCGTGCTACTGATTATCCCAGCTCTATTGGCGGGACTCGCACTACGAAATCCTGAAACGCCTTTCTACTACTACATTATTCTCGCTGCAATGTCGGGCGTCGGTGGCGGTGCTTTTGCCTCGAGCATGTCGAACATATCTTTCTTCTTCCCTAAACGGATGCAGGGACTCGCACTGGGTCTGAATGCTGGGTTGGGTAATGCCGGCGTAAGCGTGATGCAGTTCCTGATTCCTTGGGCGATTACCCGTGGATTATTTGGGAGTTATGGTGGCAACCCTCAGGAGTTTCTGTCGGAGGGTGAGAGCCAACAGCTCTGGATACAAAACGCAGCTTTGATCTGGGTGCCGGTAATGACTGTCCTGGCGGTACTTGCCTGGGCTCTCATGAACAACTTGCCGCAACACAAGTGCGGCCCCACGCCACTGGCAATCGGAAAATATCTCTGGTTGCAACTGATCGGCTTTTTCGGTTCGGCGGTGGGTGTCATTTTCCTTGTCTTCGTGCCGTTGCCGATCCCTGAAATACTGCGGATTTTTCTCGTGTTGATTGTCGCGGTGGTTTCCACACTTTTGAGCATGCGGTTTATGACACCGCAGGCTATTCAGCAGCCACTGAAGAAGCAGTTCGCCATCTTCAGCAATAAACACAATTGGGTCATGACCTGGTTGTACGTTATGACATTCGGGTCATTCATCGGCTACGCGAACGCGTTTCCGAAACTGATCGACGACGTGTTCGTCACCTCTACGAACGGATTGATAACGTCGCATTATATATGGATTGGCGCGGCCGTCGGAGCCTTAATCCGACCAGTGGGGGGTTGGCTGTCTGACAAGTTGGGCGGGGCACGCGTAACCCAGTGGGACACTTGGATCATGGTCGCGTCGACAATCCTTGCCGGCTATATCGTTGCCCTGGCCGGGCAAAGCGAGACACCTGAAGAGTACTTTATTCCGTTCCTTGTCACGTTCATTGTCTTGTTCGCTACCACGGGCATCGGGAATGGATCTACGTTTCGCATGATTCCGATCATTTTTTCCAAGGAACAGGCGGGACCGGTACTTGGTTGGACTTCGGCAATTGCAGCCTACGGTGCCTATCTGATCCCGAAGATATTTGCCACGCAGATCAAAGCTGGCACGCCGGAATACGCGCTATACGGATTCGCAGTGTATTACGCCAGTTGCTTGGCAGTGAATTGGTGGTTCTACGCTCGTAAGGGTGCGGAGATCACTTGTTAAGACAGTCCGTTGTAGAGAGTCGAGTGTCAAAAGCCAAGATTTTCATATGCAACAACGAGTTATTACAATCGCGCTGCTAATCGGGCTCTGCTTCGGCCTTTCGCTGCTAGCCTCCACCATTTCTGCGTGGCGAATGCCAGACAATCAGCAGGGCTATGCTCCCGAACAGCCGATCGCCTATTCGCATCGGCTCCATGCAGGAGAGCTGCAGATCGACTGCAAGTTTTGCCATTCAGCGGCCCAGTCGAGTCGTTATGCAGGTATTCCTTCGTCAGATGTCTGCATGAAATGCCACCGCTACGTGACCGCTCCGTTCAACGATTTGCAACAGGAACTTCAGTTGGCTGACGAAGAAAACCGCAAACCCAGGACGATCATTTCCGCAGAGCTTCAGAAGCTATATGACTATATGGCACTCGATAATGAGATGCAGCCAATTGAAGGTAATAGGCCGCGGTCGATTCCTTGGGTGCGCGTACATAATCTCCCTGACTACGCCTGTTTTGATCACCAGGCACACGTTTCTGTGGGTGTCACATGCCAAACTTGCCATGGACCGGTCGAATCAATGGAGCGAGTAAGTCAGTTTGCCACTCTTTCGATGGGCTGGTGCGTCAACTGCCATCGCGAGGCGTCTCGCGATGGAATTAACGGCCAAGAAGTTCATGCTTCTACCAACTGTACGGTTTGTCACCACTAGGTTTGAAAAGGGAACTATGACTTCGTTGCCAGACATACCTCGATCGAATGGTTCCAAACAGATCGGTCCGCCGCTCAATAAGGTGGAGGACGATTCGGCTGTTAACCGTCGACAGTTCTTGGAAGCGGCTGGTTTCTCGCTTTCGCTCGCGGCCGCTGGTGGTTGTGGACGCGCTCCTGTGGAAACCGCGCTGCCATTTCCCATACAGCCACCCGGTGCTATCCCGGGGCATCTCCAATACTACGCCTCGACTTGTGCGGGATGTCCGACGGCTTGCGGACTGTTGGTCGGCACGCGCGATGGCCGACCCTTGAAGATGGAAGGGTTACCCGAGCATCCACTTTCCAAGAGTGGGCTCTGTGCGGTCGGACAGGCCTTGCCAATTGGCTTGTACGATAGCCATCGCCTGACCGATCCACTCAGAGCAGGCATGGCCGCGGATTGGGCCACTGTGGATCAAGAAATCATTCAAGCCTTTAGCAAGATCAAAGATCAACAGCAAGCAGTGCGGTTTGTTACGCCAACGATCACCAGCCCCACGATTCAGGCCCACATCGACGCCTTTCTTGCTCAATTCGGAGACGCTAAACACATCGTGTTCGACGCGGTGAGCTGCTCAGCCATTCTCGACGCTCACGAGCAAACGCACGGGGCTAGAGTATTGCCTCACTATAAGCTGGACCAAGCACGGGTAGTGGTCTCATTCGGGGCCGACTTTCTGGGTACTTGGATCTCGCCCGTTGAGTTTGCCGCGGCGTGGAGTAGCCGTAGGGCGCCCACTGAGGCACATCCCGAAATGTCGTATCACGTACAGATCGAGAGCCGCATGTCGCTCACCGGCACGAATGCGGATCGACGGTTTACGATTGCACCAGACGAACAGCACCCGGTGCTTAGCCGTTTAGCGCATGAGGTGGCATCGCTCGCCGGCGTGCCGTGGGACATTTCGTCACCGCTCGGGGGCTCGTTGCCTGATACAGAAATCGCCGACCTAGCCCGACGACTGTGGGAGGCTCGCGGCGAATCGCTCGTACTTTGCGACTCTCAAGATGTCGCAACGCAGATTACCGTGAACACGGTTAATTACTTACTTCAAAACTACAGAAATACTCTCGACGTTGATCGTCCGAGTCGTCAACGGCAAGGCAGCGATCGCGACGTTGCGAAACTGGTGGAAGAACTTGCAGCCGGTCATGTTGGCGCGCTTCTGGTATCTGATATCGATCTGTTATACGAACTGGCTGCTCATCAGACTTTAGCAGAAGCAGTAGATCGAGTGCCGCTCACGATTAGTTTCGCCCAGCGCAAAGACGAATTCGCTTCACGTGCACGGTTTGTCTGCCCCGACAATCATGCACTCGAATCGTGGTTCGACGCCGAGCCGATCAGCGGCTTGGTCAGCCTAGCGCAGCCAACACTCCGGCCACTCGGCAAAACACGCAGCGTGTTGGAAAGCCTAGCCATGTGGTCCGGACAGCCGACGACCACGTACGAATCGCTCCAGGAGTATTGGGAGCAGGCGATCTACCCTCGCCGCCTGGCAACCGCGCCAACAGAGTTTCACGCTTTTTGGGAGCGAGCACTGCACGATGGGTTCGTAGAAATCAAACCAGAAGAAATTGAGACCAAAGAGTTCACGGCAAAAGCGATAGAGGCTCCACACCCGAAACAGGTTACCGACAAGTTCTCCCTAATTCTGTACTCCAAAGTATCGATGCCCGACAGCCAGCATGCCCACAATCCCTGGCTGCAGGAGCTTCCCGATCCGGTCACGAAAGTCACCTGGGGCAACTACGTCTGTGTTTCACCGGTCGACGCGGAAAAGCTTGGCCTGGAGGACGGTGACATAGTTAAAGTCTCCGACGACGAGAGTACTGACCTCGAGCTGCCGGTATTGGTTCAGGTTGGTCAACACACCGGTGTACTGGCGATTGCGTTGGCCTACGGCTGTCTAGGGACCGATCGCTTTGCAACGATCGGTCCGCAATGGTTCGAAGCCCGACCGACCGTGCCCGAGAATGGACTAGTGGGCAAGAATGCGGCAGGTTTCGTGCAGTTTCGCGACGGAATCCGACAATTCGTCCATTCCGGAGTGTCCCTAACGAAGACGGGTGGATACCGGGAGCTTGCCTCGACACAGGAATACAACTCGCTGGACGTCCCCTCCGAGATCGCACCCCACGGCGGTCTCCGCCGAGATGTAGTACAGCACACAACACTCTCCGCCTTCGCTAAAGACGCGCATGCCGGAGCTACGGAACATCATCACAATACCGCCACCCAACTATGGCCCGAGGATCATCCAAAGCTTGGTCACGCCTGGGGCATGGTGGTTGACTTAAATAAATGCACTGGGTGCTCAGCCTGTGTCGTTGCCTGCCAGAGCGAGAACAACATTCCTGTGGTTGGATACGACGAAGTGCGCCGCCAGCGTGAAATGCACTGGATGCGCATCGATCGCTACTACACTGGCGAAGGCGATGCAATGGAGATCGACCATCAACCTATGATGTGCCAACACTGTGATAATGCCCCTTGTGAAACGGTCTGTCCGGTACTCGCCACAGTGCATAGTGACGAAGGTCTCAACGAACAAGTTTACAATCGCTGCGTGGGCACACGTTATTGCGCAAATAACTGCCCTTACAAAGTGAGGCGATTCAACTGGTTCAAGTATCCTCACGACGATCTCTTGCAGAATCTAGTGCTTAACCCGGAGGTAACTGTCCGTTCTCGGGGCGTGATGGAAAAATGTTCGCTGTGCGTCCAACGAATTGAAGCGGGCAAAATTGAGGCTGGCAGTCATGGTATGCCGGTCGCCGACGGGGCCATCCAAACTGCTTGTCAACAATCGTGTCCGGCCGATGCGATCGTCTTTGGCGACATGAACGACGAAGAAAGCAAGGTTCGCACGGCCCTGGATGACCCTCGCAGCTATCACGTGCTAGAAGAGCTCAACGTTCGCCCTTCAGTTTCGTATCTGCGGGTCGTAAAGAACCGTGATATCGAGAATCAGCAGAGGGAGGCTCACAATGGCTGAGCTTCATCAAAACGAAGTGACTCCGTCTGCTGAAGCATTAGCGACTCTGCGGCCTACCTTAATCACGGGAGGAAAGGTACCCGCGGACGTGACGCGTGATGTCTGTGCTCCAATGGAACGCAGCCCCACATTACTATGGTGGGGAGCATTCCTTCTCGCCGCCTCATCCCTATTAGTTGGAGTTATCGCGGTTACCTATCAGATTGCCATGGGTATCGGCACTTGGGGATTAAATCGTACCGTGGGTTGGGCATTCGACATTACTAACTTTGTATTTTGGGTCGGTATTGGTCACGCCGGCACACTGATTTCAGCAGTGCTGTTCCTGTTCCGCCAAAAGTGGCGCACTTCCGTAAACCGATCCGCTGAGGCGATGACGTTGATCGCTGTTGTCTGCGCCGGCCTATTTCCGGTGATACACATGGGACGACCCTGGCTAGCATTCTGGATGGCTCCCTATCCCAACACTCGTGGCTCACTCTGGGTGAACTTTAAGTCGCCACTTTTGTGGGACGTCTTTGCGATCTCCACGTACCTCTTGATTTCGGCAGTCTTTTGGTACGTGGGATTACTCCCAGACTTAGCCACGATCCGAGATCGTTCGAAATCGCCTTGGCGACGACGAATCGCAGGGATACTTAGCCTAGGCTGGAATGGCTCGGCACGAACTTGGAACCGATACGAGACGGTCTATATGCTGCTGGCCGGCCTCGCTACCCCACTGGTATTTTCGGTACACACAATCGTCAGCATGGACTTTGCCACGGCCGTGATCCCTGGCTGGCACACCACAATCTTCCCGCCGTATTTTGTCGCGGGAGCAATTTTTAGTGGTCTCGCCATGGTGCTCACTTTAATGTTAATTGGCCGCAAAACCATGCGGCTTGAGAACTACATCACTGTGAACCACATCGATGCCATGTGCAAGCTGATGCTCGCCATGGGCTGCATAGTTGGGCTTGCTTATGGAACAGAGTTTTTCATCGCTTTGTTTAGCGGTAATCCCTACGAACAATTCGTGTTCTTCAATCGAGCCTTAGGCCCCTTTAGCTGGGCTTACTGGACAATGGTCTCCTGCAACGTGTTGGTCCCGCAATTGTTGTGGTTTCGAAGTATTCGCAGAAATGTCGCGGTCGTATTTGTGATCAGTATTCTTGTGAACATCGGTATGTGGTTCGAGCGATTCGTGATTATAGTAACGAGTTTAAGCCGAGATTTCCTGCCCTCGAGTTGGACAGGCTACGTGCCTACGATTATCGAAGTCGCCACGCTGGTTGGTAGCTTCGGTCTGTTCTTCACCTGCTTTCTGCTGTTCTGTCGATTTTTTCCTGTCATTGCGATGGCTGAGGTAAAGGGCGTCATAGAGAAGCCTCGCCGCGCGCCGCGCCAAGAATCTGCGCAAGGAGACGCGGCATGAGCGATCGGATACTACTAGCCAATTTCGAGCAAGAGGACGATCTGCTGGACGCGATCGGTGAATTACGTGCGAAGGGATATAAGGTCCTCGACGCCTTCACTCCCTATGCCGTGCATGGTCTCGACAACGCCTTAGGCCTCAAGCCCTCGCGGTTGACTTGGGTCTGCTTTGTCTTCGGTATGACAGGCGCCTTGGGCATGTTGTGGTTTGAGTACTGGGTGGGTGCAATCGCTTGGGCCGTCGATGTCGGCGGAAAGCCGTGGAATTCGCTGCCTTCTAACGTGCCCGTAGCCTTTGAGACGGCAGTATTGCTGGCTGGGTTTGGCAGTGTGTTTGCCTTGCTAGCTGTGTGTCGACTCTATCCGGGCAAGCGGTCAACTCCACAACTTGAGCGCGTGACCGACGATCGATTCGTGCTCGTACTCGATCAGTCAGACGCGCAAATCGACGCTTCACAGGTAGCAGCCATGTTGAGGCCGTTTAATCTTCTGGAATTAGAAGAGCGGATAGTCACGGCTGGAGGAATCGAGTGATGCAACGTCGTATGAATCTTGCATTGGGCTTATTACTCGCGTCGGTCGTGGCTCTATTACTGCTCTTGCGAGTTGATCACTCGCGACCAAACTACCAGATTCATTTGGGCGACGACATGACCTACTCGCCCGCCTACTATACCTACGCACCCAACAGCAATTTTGCCAACGGCCGTACGCTGCAATATGCAGTGCCCGGCACGATCGCAAGGGGCACGCAGTTGTTTCGTTTTGGGTCAACGCCCGAAGATGCACTTCGTGCCGGCGATCAGTTGGCCAACCCCTTCGTTACCTCCATCGAGGGTGTCGCCGACTCTGCTGCTCGCGGAGCGGTCTCCTTTGAGATCTATTGCGTCGCATGTCACGGTGCAGACGGTGCAGGCAATGGTCCAGTAGCTCAACGGGGGTTTCCACCGCCGCCCTCGTTGCTTATCGGCAAGTCGCGAGAGATGAAAGACGGGCAGTTGCTGCACATTCTCACCTACGGTCAGAACAGCATGCCACAGTTTGCGGCCCAGCTATCGCTCGAACGCCGTTGGGACATCATCAATTACATTCGCGTTCTGCAAAGGGAAGCTCAGCTGTCTACCGCGACAACCCTTGAAGAATCTAATTCACAACGGAGCCTGATTGCTCAACCCGACTCAATCGATCCTATTCGAGCTGATACGGAACCAGAACCATGACGCGAGAAGTACCATCATTCTCGAACCTTTCAAGAAGACTGGCCCTGTTGGCTGTCGTCGCATCGCTGGTCTTGGCAGTCGGCGCTGTGACGGCGCCGCAGCGTACATGGAGCAATCTTCTCGTCGCAGGGTCATTTCTGACCACTCTAGCTCTCGGCGGTACATTGTTTATCGCTCTGAATTATGTGAGCGGCGCGGGTTGGAATGTCGGTTTTCGGCGCATCCCCGAGGCGATGTCTGGCCTCCTTCTCCCCGCTGGGTTGGGCTTACTGGCAGTGCTCGCAATTGGTCGCGAAACCTACTATGGCTGGCATCCTCATGGACACGGCGATGTAGGCACTTTCTGGTTCAAGCAACTGTGGGCCGACCCTAAGTTTTGGATGCTTCGCGCTGTGGTTTACGTCGCTCTATGGGTTCTGTTTTCGCGCGCGATCGTAGTCGTCTCCCGCCGCCAGGACCGGAGTGGCGGCTTGAGCCTGACGGTTTTCAATAAGCGGTTGAGCGCAATTTTTCTGATCGTATATGCAGTCACTTTTTCCCTGGCGAGTTGCGATTGGCTGATGCTACTTGAGCCGATGTGGTTCAGTACAATCTGGGGCGTTTACAATTTCGCAGGGATGTTGCAAGCGACACTGGCTACGATGGTCGTATTGGCAATCCTGTTACGAAAGCGTGGTCCGTTGCGCGAGGCATTCACCGACGATCACTTGCACGATCTGGGCAAGATGCTGCTGGGATTCAGCTGTTTTTGGATGTACATCTGGTTTAGTCAGTACATGCTGATCTGGTACACCAACATGCCAGAGGAAACTTCTTACTATATTCTCAGAACGCACGGACCCTGGGGCCCCATGATGGTCGCTAACATCGTGCTGAACTGGATTGCTCCCTTCTTTATTCTGTTACCTAGACCTTGCAAACGGAATGAGAGCGTGATGATGAAAGTCGCCGTGGTCGTGCTCGTCGGCCGTTGGCTTGACCTCTATCTGATGGTCTTTCCCGCTACAATTGGCGCAAAGCCGGTATTCGGTGTCTGGGAGTTAGGAGGAGCCTGCCTACTGATCGGGGCGTTTGGCTGGCTATTCTTGCGATCTTTTGCCAAGGCAAACCCAGTACCAAGAGGCGACCCGCTACTTAGCGAGAGCCTTCACTATCATTGCTAACCCCGAATTAAAGCCATATGGGAACCGTCCTCAGGTACGATAGCATAGTGGCAACCCGCTTTCCTCGTACGCCAAGAAGGCAGTAATCGTGCGGTGCACTGTTTGTGAGTTGAAACGATCGCTAGAAACACACATTAGCCTGCCAATTGGACGGTGACGGCAAACGCGTCGAACGGCTGACGATACGTGGAGCATGGCGACAGTTTGTTAGGCCTCGACACTGCCCAACTGTCTATCGAATGCGTGTAAAGTACTCGCTGCGAGCCATTTTCAGGAAAACGATATCCGACGGCCGAAGGAATTCAGATTGTGGACTTAACGAGGAATGGCCTGCCTCGAACCTTGATTGCTAAACTGAAAACCCTCTTGATAGATATCAATTTCGATTAACTCGCTGAGTGGTATTCAGTCTGGCCTTCGTTCGTTGCGAATACGATCTGAACCTGCATGACCCGGTTGATACGTCCAGAAGTTCGCGACCAGACCCCCTGAAATGGAGCCTGACCGCAATCACGCCGTCCCGGCTTCCATCCAGTTACGATCCTTACAAACTGACCTGGGACTCAGCAGATCAATTTCCTTGAATCCAAGCGTGTATATGCACACTTCGTGCACGGTATAGTGTCAAAACAGACGGTTGCAGGCAGGCTAGGCAATAATTAAGATCGCTGTAACCCCTGGAAGGCAAGTGTTTTCCGTGTTGTGATGCAGACGAACCATCACGTTCACACCGCAGAGGTCGCGTGTTCGAATCACGCGTCGCCCATTTGTTGTAAACCTTGCCGAAACAAGAGTTTCTGTTACCTGTCGATGGTCGGCAGTGCGGCGTTTCCTAAGGCTCAAAAACGGTATGTACCGTTTCTGAGCAAAGAATGGAGCCCCGCACTATGCCTTGGCCGAATAACTATCTACCCAAGTACCGCAAGCATCGCACTAGCAGCCAAGCGGTCGTCACTCTCAACGGCAGAGACTTCTACCTCGGACCCTATGGAACTAAGGCTAGCAAGATTGAGTACGACAGACTCATTCTAGAGTGGCTAGCCAATGGTCGGAATCCACTCCACGCCACCAGCGAGGATCTACTGCTCGTCGAACTCTGCCTTCGTTACTGGAAGTTCGCTAAAGGTCACTATCAAAAGAACGGGCGGTGTACGAGAGTTACTCCAGGCATTAAGTGTGCGCTGAGGTATCTCAAGCAGTGGTACGGCAAGACACGCGCCGTAGAGTTTGGACCACTGGCCCTAAAAGCGCTCCAGGAAAAGATGGTGGCCGATGGCCTGAGTCGTCGTTACATCAACGACCATGTCGACCGCATCAAGCGGATGTTCAAGTGGGCCGTGGGCGAGCAACTAGTCCCGGCGGCGACCTATGAGGCGTTGAAGGTTGTCGGGGGACTCCAGAAAGGCAGAACCGAAGCACGAGAGACGGACCCTATAGAGCCAGTCGCAGATGAAATCGTAGATGCCACTTTGGAGCACCTGCCCGAAGTTGTGGCCGATTTAATCCGCTTGGAACTGCTGACGGGCATGCGTCCAGCCGAGGTTTGCATCCTTCGTCCCTGCGATATCGACCAGAATGACGAGGTCTGGATGCACCAGCCGG
>Ga0315338_1000714_pt1 | contig 61146 bp, 56 predicted proteins | sample ASW8metaG_FD_204518 | JGI IMG/M metagenome (GOLD analysis project Ga0315338, IMG submission 204518) | Ammonia-oxidizing marine archaeal communities from Monterey Bay, California, United States - ASW #8 | ecosystem: Environmental > Aquatic > Marine > Coastal | place: USA: California | collected...
ATAAAGTTGAATAGACATGTGAATATTTTGAAATAATATATTGTTTTGCCTCAGCTACCGTTTTTGCGCCCAAATTTAGTATGCCGATATTATCTATATAAATCTGCCCATCCCTGTTGATTACTTTCGTATTGTGCGCTTCAGTTTCGCCCCAAAGGGAAATAATCACCTCATCGCCAGGTCCAAGGCTATAATGTTTTGGAATGGGTAAATTCTGCCAAAAGGGAATGGTATCCCGCTGAGTGAAAATTTCATAACCGATGTAGGGCATTGTTTTTGCTGAATCTTCTAAAAACTTTAACTGTACAAGTAATTTTTCTGTGTTTGCTAATAATGATTCCACATCCTTTCTAGAGTAGATCAGTTTATCAGGAAGGGCTGTGCTCTGTGCTGTTTTTTCAGCTTCAGATATATCTGCTGGTTTTTGCAACGCCTGACGCTCCAGGGCTTTTTTATATTCAGACTGAAGCTTTTCAAGTTCCTGATAGTTTTGGCCAAATATCATTTGACTACCACCAAACGCTAGAATGATGAAAAATATCTTATATATGTATTTCATGCTAAAAATTACTGTTTATTGACTAAATGTCAAAGTATTTAGATTTATTGTCAATTAATCAATAGACAATCATTTAAATATATTATACATTATGTTAAATTAATAATATAAGACCAGAATAAATAAATCGCTCGGTTCATAGAAGGAATATAAAATTTATTCCCCCCCCCCAAAAAAAAATTGCTGGAAAAATTAAAATGATATTGTATGTTCTATAGATATCAGAAGTGTATGGGTACGTTGGATTGACCCCGGTTCAAATGCTTCTTGCCAAACATTCTCATTTATATCTACAAAACCATAATGTTCGAAATACTCATTTTCATAATTAAAGTTTATAAATGTATTCTTGTATTTGATACTTGCTGATATCCTCGATTCAAACTTTACCTCTGGAGGAAAGTGATAGGTTACTCCATGCCGTTCATAATTCAAACCATATACGATACTGACTTTATCGTTTATATATCCCATAAATACTAAAAAGTCATCCGAATCAGCGCCGCTGTGGGCAGCCCAACGTCGGCCATTATAAGAAGAATAATTATATTTTATATTATCGTACCAATTTGGTGTAGGCAGAACATTATAATAAATACCCTGGACTAGCCGAGTATATTCAAAACCAAACATAACTTCATCATTGCCAAATGCGCCATACTTTCTTAAGCCCAAATTGCTAGCCATGGCGTGGTCTGAGAACACCTCAGGGTCTTGTCCTGCATAGGATCGGTTCGGAAAACCAATTTCTAAAAACACTTTTAAACCCGATTCTTCAAAATTACCTAAAATGTAGTAGGTATTAATCGTATCCCAATATTTAATATTCTTTTTATCAATAAGAACAGTGAAAACATCTTGTTGTTCCCATGGCAGATTGGGATATCCTCCACTTACTACATTATAATTTAACCCAAGATCTAAAAATTTGTATTTCACCTTTAAAAACCATACTGACAGGAAATAATCATCCCCTTTTAAATTCTGCATCGGACCTGACACAAGATACTTAAAGTTTAAATCCACAAATTTCCCAACGGATTGATTCCCATCGGTTCCTATATAATAATGATAGAAGCCTTGGGCGTTATTTGATAAAGAAAGACTATTGTGGATCCCTGGACCCCACCATTGATCCCAATTCCCGAATCCAGCTGATATTCCATAAGAATGGAATTTTAATCCTGTATTTCTAAATCTGTTTTGATTGTATATATCAGGTTGGGGCACATCATTTAATACTGAAAATTCATTTTCTTTTTGGGGAATCGATATTTCATACTGTCTTCTATCTGAAATCATTGGCTCAGTCGTTAAAGTAAAATGGCCTGATTTATACTGCAACAAAAGGCTGGAAAAAACACCATAACCCTTGGGAAAGTAATTTCCGTTTTGGTTTTCGAGATTTGAGAGATTGGTGTTATTGTAAATGGATTGAGTAAATGTAAGGGACAATGGGGGGCTGATAGTTGATGGTTGACGGGTAATGGATGATGGAGATTCATCAATGAGTATTTTTGTGGGCGAGGGGTTAAGAGATGTTTGAGGATAGATGGAAAAGGGCAGATAAAAGATAAAAGATAAAAGATAAAAAAGTTTTTTTAAGATTTCGAGACCATTGCGTTAATTGATGGAGAAAGAATAGCCGAGCCAGATAAGTTTACTGACGGAAATATTATTTTGGACAAAACCAAAATTTTTGATTTTTTCGTATTCTAATGTAATAAAGGCAGTGTGGTGTTGGGTAATTTTACGATGGTAAGTTAAAGAATATTCAGTTTTGAGTTCGGGGTAGGTCATCCATTTAATGCCATGACGCTCTTTATTAAAAGACATAAGTGTTGTAAATATATCATTATAAAATCCCAGCATAAAAATCAAATCATCGGCAGATGAGCCGGAATGAGCACCCATGCGACGACCCTGGTAGGTGAAATAATCATAAATTGGTTTCGCATAATAATTCGGAGGCTCCCCACCTCTATAGAATTTTGGATTAAATGTATTTGATACTCTGGTTGTTAGAAATTCTGCACCTGTAAATACATTATACCGATTGAGTTTTAAATGTTTAGTGAACCCAAGTTGATATCCCAAAGTGTGATCCCAATGTGCTTTGAGATCGGTTAAGTTGCCTCTGTTATCATCGCTGGCCACGTCGGCATAAACTTCCAAATCGGATTTTGGAAATGATATTTTAACAAAACCAGTGATCAATTCATCCCAGGCATCAAAACCGGGGGTACCTGGCTGTGTATAACCTAAATCCCTTTTATTTTGGCCAAATAGCGGTTCAATAACCAAGCGAGCCGCATCCATTAAAGACCAACTATCTACAGAAACGGTGGTGGATGATAGATTCCCAAAATCACCGGACAAATATGTTCGGTGTAAACCCAACGTGATAATTGCATTTTTCGAATGATGGGATAGGTGGGCTTTTAAACCAGAAAAGTAAAGTTGAGACCCGGCTATGCTTTTATAAGGCATTAAAATAATTTGAGACCCGAATGCAAACTGACCCATTCGTATATCTTTAAAAGTCCCCAAAGAATATGTCTCCTGGCTAGGGGCATTAGATGATAGAGCCAATGCAGAATGAAACCCTGGCCCCCACCAGTGGCTCATATTACCGTAACCAATACCAAACCCTTTATAATGCAACACAAGCCTGGATTGGCGAAATCCCATCTTCGTCTGGCCTAAATAATTATTGGAATTATGGTTATTGGTTGCCTGGTAGGTCCCGGAAACAAGGACATTATTAAAAATACCATTTTGAGAAATGGTATATGGCTCAAGCTCGAGAGAAAGCCATGACGTTGAATATTCGAACCGAGCGCTTATTAACCTTGCTGATGACCCTTTTACATATAATTCAGCATTATTATCTAAGTTAGGATGACCACTATTTGAAATGAAATCTGTATGAAATGAAATGTTGTAAGACGGTGTAAGGTGATTGCTCTGTGAAATACTTTTTCGTTTATTAAAAAGAACATCCATAGATAAAAATTTGTGGTTCAATTCAAAATTGCTTTGAGAGAATAAAAGGTTAAATGAAATAAAAAATAATGGTAAAAAATAACTAGTTAATAAAATTCTATTCATTAATACAGTCAAGAATAATGTCTATAATCCTCCCCTGATCTTTTTCGTTTAAACTTGAGCCAGAGGGCAAACATAATCCTTTCTCAAATAAATGGCGGGAATTATCATTATCTCCATTTGAAATATAATCAGCAGTTTGATATAGAGGCTGCATATGCATTGGCTTCCAAACTGGACGGGATTCAATATTTTCTTTTTCCAGAGCATTAATTATTTTTGTGCGCCCTATACCTACTTTCTGAGCATTGACTGTTAATGTTGTGAGCCATCGGTTTGTCTTTCCATAGGATGCTTCTAACATAAATTGTATTCCATCCACCTTTGATAAAGCATCAAAATATCTAGAATATATAGTTCTACGAGTAGATACTCGTTCATCCAAAACTTGCAATTGTCCTCTACCTACGGCAGCCAGCAAATTGCTCATGCGATAGTTATACCCAAGCTCTTTATGTTCGTAGTGTATTTCAGCTTCACGGGCTTGGGTCGCAAGAAATCGGGCCTTACTTACTAAATCTTCATCATCAGAGACCAGCATGCCCCCGCTAGACGTGGTTATGATTTTATTCCCATTAAAAGACAATATACCCAATCGGCCAAATATGCCACATTTCTTCCCTTTATAATATGCACCTAATGCTTCTGCAGCATCTTCAATTAAGGTAACATTGTATTTATCACATAAATATATGATGACATCATAATCACAACTTTGCCCATACAAATCTACAGTGATGAGTGCCTTCGGCTGATGCTTCTTAATGGCAATTTCAAGAGATTGAATATCTAATGTCCAATTCTCTAAATCTACATCTACAAAAACAGGAATGCCTTTTTCGTATAGTATGGCATTTGCACTTGCAGAGAAAGTTAATGAAGGACACAAGACAATGTCTCCATTATTTATACCAGCAAGTTTTAATGCTAGATGCAATGCGGCCGTACCAGAAGACAATGCCGCTGCATACTCTACTTGAAGGTACTCTGCCAGTTCCTGCTCAAATGCGTCAACATGGGGCCCCAATGGAGCAATCCAATTGGAATCAAATGCATCTAAGAGAAATTCACGCGATTTATTATCCATGTGTGGAGGAGAGAGGTATATACGATTATTTTTCATTAATATTTAAGTATTAATCACTTTTATTATCAAAGAATAGTAATATTTTATTGAACCATATTTTTTATACCATTATCAAATGAAATTGATGAATATCCCCATTCATTTTTAGCTTTTGTACAATCTAAAACAGGATATCGATCTACAATTTCATCACCTAATATTGGCTCTATATTTATCAAGTTTATATCGGCTTTGAGTTGGTCAGCAATCATATTTGCTATCTGAATTAAATTATAACGAACGCCAGAGCCAATATTAAATATGCCCATCGATTTTGTATCAATTACTGACAGAGTAGCCTTGGTTATATCATCTACAAATACAAAATCAGCCGAATGAGATCCATTATTATACAATTTTACTGGAATTTCTTTTTTAAAAGAACTTATCATAGTATTCACTATTGAATTATTACCAAGACCATACGGAGTAGAAAGACGAAGTATGGTTGCAGGTAGTGAATAATTACGACGAAAATGTTCTGTAATTATATCACCAGCAATTTTACTAGAAAGGTAAATAGTTGCTCGCCCAACGGGGTATAATGGATCATCTTCTACCGCTGGCGTATCTTTAACAGCATACGCATTACCAGCAGAAAAATAAATAAAATGTGAAACATTCTGTTTTTGGGCAAGCCGAAGTAACGCTAGCGTCCCAAGAAAATTGTATTTATAACATTGACTAGCATATTCTGTATTATAAAAATTTGAGGGGATATGGGCAGCTAAATGGATCACAGCATGAGCATTATCAAATACATTTGATAATTCATTTACATGATCTAAATCCCATTTTACAATAGTTAGTGATTGGTGCGTTGATTCAAAAGGATTATTTTCATGTATTAAAGCCCTAACTTTCCACCCAGATTCCAGTGCTCGCTCAACGAGATTCTTTCCTAAAAATCCTCCTGCGCCAGTTACTACCAAAGCTTTTTCTTTTGAATAGTTTTCCTCCATACTAAATAAGTTGGTTTTCTTTTACAATAGTTTCACTCCAATGACGAAGGATTGTCATTTTTTGAATTTCTGGTTGAACAATAGATTCATTCCACAAAATATATCTTAAGCAGAGCTCAATTTCATTAAAACCTGCACAAGCACGTAGTGGTGTGGTCCCAGAAAAACGGGAATTTATTTCAAAAACTATCAACCGATTATCATCAAGGCGAAACTGAAAATTTGCAACACCATGTGGTTTCAGTGCCTCTCCTAAGGTGCGAATTTTATTATTTAGTTCTTTAAATTCTTCAATATAAGCACGGTAAGTATTTCCGTCACGAAGATCTCTTCGCATTATAATTGACGCATTGCATCTCCCATTAAAAACTAATGCACTTGCGGTGTATTCTTCTTTCGATGAACCAACGCACTCTTGGATGACCAAATTCTTTTCCATTTTAATATATTTATTAAGTGTTGCTCTATCATAAACTTCGTGTACCCCTACTGAGCGAGCACCAATTCGCGGCTTAACTACCAATGGGAAACCAACCTTTGATATTAGTTCCTCTTCCCCTCCAGGCAGGCACGTTTCTGGATAATCAAATCCAGCGTCCCTCAAAAAATTGTACGTAAGGTACTTATCATTAGCAATTGCAATCACATCAGCATTACTTACTAAAATATGGGTTTGAAACTCCTTTTCCAATATTTCGCGGTTATTTGCAATAATTGGCAATTCTATATCGGTTCCAACTAAAACTATATCAGGCTTTTCAAATTGAATAATATCTTTTAATTGATCAATATATTTAGGATCTGTTGCATATGGCACTAGATGTGCCGAGTCAGCCCAATATAAACCGGCTGCAAAAGGGCTCGGATCAACAGCTACAATATGTGTTTTAAGAGTTGATTGCTTTAAAGCACGAATTATTCCCTGCCCAAGAAGGGCACCAGCTCCCGTTATAATCACTTTTATTTGATCCATCACATTATTTTCTGCATACTATTATTAAAAAAAGCTTATGATCTTTTCTTTAGTTTTCTTTGATAATGGTGTTTGTTGAATTGTTTTTTTATGCAGATTAATTTCATAAGGAACTTTTATAAATTCTAAATTAAATACTTTATTTTTAATATTTACAACAAGTAGAGTGCTTTCTTTATTAGAATTTCGTGGTTGACCGATAGAATCTATAGTGATAAAAACAGCTAATTGCTTTGAAATGAAATTGCTGGTAAAGTTCTGAGGGGGCATTAATTGGTGAAATTTATAATTATTAGATATATGTACAATTTTTTTCCGATGTGTGTGGCCAAAAATGCCAATATTATTATCATGTTTAGCCATCGCCATCGCGGCTCTAATAAAGTCTTTCTCTACATTCAAATATGCCCAATTGCCATATTTAAAAGGATTTGCATGCGCAAAATACATATTATACAATTTATAGTGGTTTCTCCAAGGATAGTCTGCTTCAAAATTATCAAGACAAATATTCTTAGTTGTCCAATCAATGGATTCTTGAATCCATTCTGGTAAAGTATTGTAATAGTCATAATCTCCACGCATAAGATCAAAGTAGAGTTGATCATGATTGCCTTTAATCAAAATCATATTATCAGATTCGACTGCATTTAAAGTTTGATCTAATATCTCTTTTGGATTACAGCCATAGGTTAAGAGATCCCCCAAATTCACAAGTTTATCAAATCCTAGATGGCGAGCCATTTTGAGTGCAGCTTTATATGAAATTATATTTGCATGTACATCACTTAAAATAATAATTCTAATATTATCCATAAAATTTTTTCATTGTGGCGCGTCCTTTTGGGTTAACGCCTTCCCCTTTTAGAACTTTCCAGATGGTAATAAAAATGATTTTTATATCCAATAAGAAGGATTGATTGTCTACATACCAAACATCATATTTAAATTTTTCTTCCCATGAAATTGTATTCCGGCCATTCACTTGAGCCCAACCTGTAATGCCGGGCTTTACATCGTGGCGACGGTATTGTTCTGGTGTATAATGTTCTATGTACTCTTTAAGTAAAGGTCGGGGACCCACCAGGCTCATATCTCCTTTTAGAACATTCCATAGGGACGGTAGTTCATCCAGGCTAGTTTTACGTAGGAGTTTACCAAAACTTGTCAGACGATCATCGTCAGGAAGTAAAACTTTGAATTTATTTGTTACTTGGGTCATGGTTCGGAACTTATAAAAAGTGAAAAGATTTCCATTGAGGCCCGGGCGTGTTTGGGTGAATATTACTGGATTACCTAATCGAAAAAGAATTAATAAAATTATTAATAGAAACAATGGTGATAATATAAGTATTACAATAAACGAAATAACAAAATCTAGCAATCCTTTCATCTATGTAATATTTTTAGTTAACATTTTATTATACAAGAACATGTTAATAATAAATGATTTGACTTTTATATCAGTCCTATAAATTAATTACTCCAATTTCCCTTTTTAATTACGGTATTAAAAATATCTGTGAAATGGCTTGTCCCCATACTCATAGAGAGCTCCTTTGTATAATACTGGCGCCCATTCTGACCAAACTTTTCTAAATCATCAGAAGATAGTGCAAGAAATTTCATCACCTTATCTGCAATGTCCTCGGAATCCTCTGGCGTACATACAAACCCCGCTTGAGATTTCTTCACTAAATCTGCTGAATCACCCCTAACTGCCATGAGAATGGGCTTTCCAGCAGCCAAATAACTTTGTGTCTTGGAAGGAATAGTTATCTGAAAAAGAGGATCATCCTTAAGGTGTACCAACAATACATCGGCCAGTAATAGTATCGCACCAATCTCATCGTAGGCCACTCTGGGAAAAAATACAACATTTTCGGAATGTTTCTCTTCCGCAATCACACGCAGACGCTCCACCTCAATACCTCCGCCAATAAATACAAACTGCACTTCAGGTTTTACGCCAGAAACGATGCCGGCAGCGGAAAGGACAGCTTCAAGAGCCTGAGCCTTTCCCATATTACCTGCAAAAACTACATTAAAGCGCCCTGCCATCCCCAACCTTATAGCAAGGTTTTCATTGCGTTTGTTAAAATGTATTTTGTCATCATCGCTCCAGTTATAGATCATTTTAATCTTTTCCGCTAAGACGCCTTTACTGATAAGTCTTTCTTTATAACCCGGTGTTACAACTGTCACCTTTGCCGCCTGATGATATACAAAACTGCACCACCAATCCAAAACCCGCATACCCAGACCCTGATGCATCATTCCCGTCGATAAAAGACTGTCAGGCCAAAGATCATTGATATCATACACAAAGGGTGCCTTTTTCAGCCGACTTAGCACGATTGCAGGTAAACCGATGGTTGCCGGGGCATGGTAGGCATAAATCACATCTGGGCGACTGGTCACGAACCCACCAATCAGAGACGCAGACAGAGCAAAGCTGATATAATTTATTGCCCGACGCAGAAAGCTAGTGTCGTGGCTCGGATACAGCGGCACTCGGAGAATTTTAATACCATTTACAATTTCACGCTGATAAAACTTAAGTTTGTATCCTTCATAAAGTTGTCCATTAGGATAATTTGGAAAACCGGTTAACACTTCCACTTCATGACCCTGTGACATCAACTCTTTAGCAAAAGAAAGACCTTTAAAGGTCGGTTCAGGATCAAACCACTGAGTTAGAAACAGAATTTTCGTAATATAACCTTTTTATGTAAAAAATTAATATCAATACGAATACAAATCTTGATGGGATAAGACCCAATCTCGAAGCTCAACTATCATTTTCCTGTAATCAATGGTGGGATAATTAAAATCCCGCCGAGTGTTTAAGAGGCTTTTGTCTGAAGCGTAATCACTACAGGGCCATACTTCAATATCATCTCTTCCCCACACCTCAATCAAAATTTTAAGGAGTTCATACTTTGAAATCCTGTTCTCTGGTACTAAATGATATAACCCAGAAATATCCTGAAAAATAAATTCATCAATTGCTTTAGCAAGTTCAAGCGTTGTAACACCCGTCCAAAAAGCATTGTCAAATCCGTTAATTTTCCCGCGTTGCTTTAAAAACCAATGGAGCAGGCCAGTTCCATTTTTTTTTAACTCAGGACCAATTGTTGATGTTCTAATTGTCAAATCTCTTTTATTATTTATTTCACCAAGCATTTTAGTCCTCGCATAAACGTTATAACCATCCTGTACTGATTCTTCAGTATAACTTCCTTCTTTACCTGAAAAAACACAATCAGTGCTCATTTGAATCAGTTTAAAATTCAGTTTCTTCCCTAGTTTTGATAGTACATTGGGAAACAGACTATTAATAAGAAGTGCATCTTCAATATTTTTCTCAGATTCCGCTATTAGTAATCCAGCACAATTAATTACGTAATCAGGTTTTAATGTTTTTAAGTAATCTTTTATTTTTTCAGGATTACGAATATCTAATAAAATTGTATTCTCAGATATTTTGTTATTAATCGTAGATCCAATTAATTTATATTTATTTAATGATGTTAAATAACTATAAACAACATGACCTATCATTCCTGTGGAACCAAAAACAAGTATCTTCTTCATATTACATCCAATATGGGTTTTATCAATTTCAACATTATCAAGAAAAATCTCTGGAATATCATCTTGAATACTGTTTTTATTATAGTGTTAGGTGCGCAAAATTCATTTTCGTTCTAAACCTCTTAAGACGATTCCACAATTACCTATTTAAATATCATAAGTTCCTAATCCAGGTTTCTACTGGTATTATTTAAACCATACAGTTCTGTTAATATATTCTGTATAACTTAAAATAATTCTAAGTACTTTTTTTGAGACATTGTCCACGTTATAATCAGAAATTACTTTAAAATTTGATTTTTTATCTGAATGTTGTGCAATAACAACATCTATTGCATCAAGGACATTATTTGTTGCTAGTCCGCACATAATAAGAACCCCTTCATCCATTCCCTCAGGTCTCTCATGCGCCTGTCTAATTGTAACAGCAGGAAAACCTAATAATGAACTCTCTTCTGTGATCGTACCACTATCAGAGATTACACAGATAGCATTCATTTGCAATGCAATGTAATCAAAAAAACCTAATGGTTTCATAAATTCAATGTGTTTATTAAAAAAATTGTTCTCGACAATCTCAAGTCTTTTTTTGGTCCTTGGATGGGTAGATACAATAATTCTTTTTTGATATTTTTTTGCAATTGCATTTAACGATTCCACTAATTCATCAAAATTTTTATCAGAATCAATATTTTCTTCTCTATGAGTACTGACAAGAAAATAATCATTTAACTGTAAATTCAATTGTAATAAAATACTCGATTTATCAATATCATTTTTGTGATGATTTAATACTTCCAACATTGAAGAGCCTGTTTTAATTATTGTTTCAGGGCGCACGCCTTCAGCAATTAAATATCTTCTGGCATGTTCAGTCAATGTCATATTAATGTCGCTTGTATGGTCAACAATTTTTCTATTTATCTCTTCAGGAACCCTTTGATCAAAGCACCTATTTCCTGCTTCCATATGGAAAATCGGAATCTTACGACGTTTTACAGAGATAACCGATAAACAACTGTTTGTATCTCCATATAATAGAATTGCATCGGGTTTCTCAGTAACAAGAACTTCATCTATTTTAATGATTATATTGCCTATAGTTTCGGCAACAGTATCTCCAACAGCATCAAGAAAATGATCAGGTTTCTTTAATCCAAGATCTTTAAAAAAAACTTCATTTAATTCATAATCATAATTTTGGCCTGTATGTACGAGGATATGATCAGTGAACTTATCTAATTCTGAAATAACCCTGCTTAATTTTATTAATTCAGGACGCGTTCCGACTATTGTCATTACTTTTAATGGCATATTTTTTCTCTTATCGATTTTCTATTAATTTTAAAGTTCGTTTTACATAATTCAATGGCAAAAGAATTTTTTTTATCTCTTCAATATTTAATCTCCTTGTATTATGTGATGTATAATCTTTTTCAATTGAAAGATTATCCTCACCTTCAACAAAATATTTATCATAATTCAACTCTCTGCTATCCGGTCTGATTCTTAAATAATCGCCAAGGTCTTCTGCATTGGCAAATTCTTCTCTATTGACAAGAGTTTCAAATTTTTTTTCACCATGCCTAGTTCCAATTATTTTAATTTCATTATCTGCATTAAATATTTGTTTTAATGCTTCTGCAAGATCTCCTATAGTTGCAGCCGGAGCTTTTTGGATAAAAACATCACCCTGCTGCGCATGATTATAAGCAAAAAGAACGAGATCTACAGCTTGATCGATTGACATAATAAATCTGGTCATTTCAGGATCAGTAACTGTCAACGGTTTTTCTTCTATTATTTGTTTAATAAAAAGAGGAATAACTGAACCTCGGGATGCCATAACATTTCCGTATCGAGTTGCGCATAAGAGAGTGCTACTACTATCACCATGTCTTGAGCGAGACATCATAACCTTTTCGCTCAAAGCCTTGGTCATGCCCATAACATTTACTGGATAGACAGCCTTATCCGTACTTAATACAACAACTTTTTTCACATTATTTATAATCGCCGTATTTAACATATTATCAGTACCAATAATATTTGTTTTAATAGCCTGTATGGGATAAAATTCGCATGAAGGAACTTGTTTTAGTGCAGCGGCATGAAATACGTAATCAACATTATACATAGCTCTATTAATACTATCATAATCCCGCACATCACCTATATAATATTTCACTTTATCATTCTTTAGTTCACGGCGCATGTCATCCTGCTTCTTTTCATCGCGACTAAATATTCGGATTTCTTTAATGCCAGTATTTAGGAATCGATTCAGAACTGTTTTCCCAAAAGAACCTGTTCCGCCTGTAATTAATAAAGTTTTATTATTGAACATAAATATCTTTTTCTTTTTTTTGTCGGTTTTTATAATTAATTAACATGAATATAGTATCATAATCAGTGCTAATCATTAATTATAAGTACACTGAAATGACCATTTGGATCCATAATCAAAAGCAATTATTCCTTAACTAAAGATGAGAGAAATCTAAATGTTTGCTGACTGCATTTCTCCCATGAATATTTTTCAGACATATTAAAAGCAATCTCCGCCTTTTGTGCTCTGTTATTTGGTGAATTAATTAATTTAATAATTGCATCATAAATACTATCATTTTCTTCAGGATCAAAATATTCACCGCCTTTCCCCAATATTTCGGGCATTGGTTTTCGATTTGAACATGCAATGGGCAGGCCTGCCCCCATAGTTTCTAATAGTATATTGGGCATATTTTCACAACTTGATGCAAACAGACCCAAATCAGCCTCTTGGTACTTTTGATGAAGCTTATCATGAGATATTGAAGAATTATAAAAAACCCATTCATTATTCGAATCTAAATTATTCATGACAGTTTTTAAGCGACGAAGAGACGGAGGATAGAACGCCCCTATCAATTCAAGTACTATCGGATAACCCTCCTGTCTTAATTTCCCAACTGCTTCTATAACATGCCATTGATGTTTATATTCATCAATTGTTGAGACATAAATAAGACGGTATGGATTGTTATTGGTGTATTCAGTTATTGATTTTTGCTCTCTTGGCTTTATTTTAAATCTTCGATTTAAACCATGAGGGATAAGTGGTGCGGGAATAATTAATTTTCCAATTATTTGTAAAATAATTTTTTTTGCGAAACTTGTTAGAAATATTACACCGCTTGAATTCTTAAATGTACGAGATTGTAAAAATCGTAATACTAAAAATCTTATTGTTTTTAAAGAGATTCCAAAACGCAACAATTCTTCTCGTTGAAATGGAAGCATATTTCTACACATTGTAACATAAGGTTTGAAATTACCAACATAATTCCCACCAGGCACAAATAATAGATCACATCCACTAGCTTTGATTAGTTTTGTTAATTTATATCTTTGCCAGTAAAGTCGCATAATAATATTTGATTCTAATAATCTGTCTGTATTTTTTTCAAGCCAAGATTTGTTATCTAATTTTATTAATGTTGATTGGGGTGCCCATACAATTATCTTTTCTATTCCATACTTTTCAGGAGTTGCAGCATTTAGAATTTCATATAAATGCGTCAATCCTCCGCCCGCGCTAATATTTGAAGCGTCAATACATATTTTCATTTCGGCGGTCAATAATTTATTGGTCGGAAATATATTTTTGGTACCAAATTGACAGATTCAGGGCTTTCCAAAGAATAAACCCATTATTCTCCTTCCCTAAAATATGGTTATCAATTTTATTAACCAAAAAACTATGATCAAATAATTGTGAATTAATTATACTGTTATCTAGAAGGACAGAGCGCATGTAATCAGCAAGTGAGGTTCTAAGCCAATATGCAAAAGGAACGTCGAATCCGGTTTTTTTCCCATTTAATATTGACTCGGGAAGAATGTTCTTTAATGCTTCTTTAAGAATCCGCTTTTTATTACTATTTCTTACTTTATAATTTGAGGGTAATCCGAGAACATAGTCTGTTAATGTATTATCCAAAAATGGAACTCTTATTTCTATGCTATTTGCCATACTGGGTTTATCCACTTTTTCTAAAAAAGTATTTGGTAGCTGTATTTTACAATCTGTAAAAAGCATTTGCTTCACGTAATCATAATCTTCAAAAACTGAATGCCAATATTTATAAACGTTAAATGGATCATATTTTAAAACTGAAAATTGTAAATCTTTATTTAGAATATCCGTTGGATTATTTAAGGGTGAGTTTTGTGTTAGAAGTAAAGCCATTTGCACGGCAAAGTTTTTTTGTTTATTCGCAAAAAAGAACCTGCTATAACGCTGACTTGATGGACCATTAAGCATCGATTTACTCAATGGCAACCCTATATTTGAAATATGGCGCCATAATTTCCTATGAGATAAAATATTATAACGACGATATCCCGCAAAAATCTCATCACCACCATCTCCCTGAAGAACAACTTTTATTGTGCTTCCTAATTGTTTACACAAAAGATATAGTGGGATATTAGCAGCATCTGCAAAAGGTTCATCATGGATTCCAACTAAATTTTCAATTGTATCTGATAAATCGATGCCTGAAATATTTAATTCATGGTGATCTGTTTTAAAAAGATTAGCTATTTTTCGTGCCTTCGGTAATTCATTAATACCTTTGTCAAAATCGAACCCGGCAGAAAATGTTTTAAGTTTTCCATTATAATATTTGCTCGCAATTGCTGTAATTGCAGATGAATCAATTCCCCCACTTAAAAAGACTCCTACAGGAACGTCACTGATTAAATGCTTTCTAACTGCACTATCTAGTTTTTGTAAAACAGTTTCAGTAGCGAGATTAATTTCATGTTGATTATTCTTTATTTTTTCAATAGACCAATATTGGTGCAACTTTACCTTGTTATTGCTAATGATTAAAATATTACTTGGCGGCACTTTAAATATATTCTCGTACATTGTGTCCACCCCTGTCATATTTCCATACCACATATATTCATGAAGACTTTGGTGACTAATATTTTTTTTAACAATTTGAGATGCTAAAATTGATTTGATTTCTGAACTGAAAATTATTCCGGATTCGCAATTATAATAATAAAGTGGTTTGATCCCAAACCTATCGCGCACCAAGTACATTATTTTTTTACGGTTATCCCAAATCGCAAAAGCAAACATCCCTTGGAATTTCGAAAAGATAGAGGGACCCCATTCAATATATGATTTTAAAACTACTTCAGTATCAGTATTAGTAAAAAAATTTATTCCTTTTTTAGTAAGTTTACTTTTTAATTCTAAATAGTTATATACTTCACCATTATATGTAATTACGACCTCACCATCTTTAGATAACATCGGTTGATGTCCCGAACTACTTAAATCAATTATAGATAGCCGAGTGTGTCCTAAGCCAACATTGTTTGCATGATAAATACCCGAATCATCAGGGCCACGATGATCCAATATTTTTGTCATTTCCCACAATTTGTTTTTATCTATAATTGGTTTTTTAAAACCAATGAATCCGGTAATTCCGCACATATAACGAGCTTTCTATTTTATTATTATTTTATCAGTACTGTTAAGCCAAATACTTTGAGGCAGCCAACTATTCAGTGCTCTAGCTTCTAGCGTGCGGTCCTGGTCAGACTTTAATTCACTCACCCGCGCCTGATTAATATCAAAACCAATGACTGGGCGTTTCTTGGCAAATTTCATAGCCAACAGCTGACGAGAGCACCAATCCTTTGTCACTTCTATCAAGAATCTATTAAACTGGTTTACGTTTGGGGGGTAAATATCTAGAAAAAATAGCAATGCTAATAAAAAATATTGGTAACACCGACTTTGCTGACCATGTGGAATAATGAATTGTAGTAATCAATATATATAGAATCATACACGCAGCGAAGTATAAATAACTTCCCTCTTCATGTATTTTCCAATTAAGTATTTGAATTTTGTTTAGAGATAATTTAATCAATCTAAAGAGACCAATTATCACCGCAATATAGAAAGGAAGGCCTAGTTGATGTAATGTTTCAGGATGTCCGTAATCCCCTCCTTTTTCAATCACACCCCATGTGGAAAAACCATCACCAATAAGAATTCCTGGTGGAAAAGATAACATATTATTAAGGAAATTAGTAAAACTGAAAATAAAATTACCAAAAAACGTCTCATCACTGCCAACCTCAAGTTTCGTTTTCCCAAATAAAAGATCTATTTGCCCTGTAATTATTTTTTTTATTGCACCTGCCATTTCTCCTGCATTTTCTATGAAAATAAGACCAACTGCAAAAAAAGTAATTATTGAAACTGCTATTATTTTCAAACTACGCTTTTCAATGATAGCTTTTATCAAATAATACCCCTTAAACTCAATGAAAATAACAACAAAAATAAAAGACAAAATAGATGTAAAATTTAATGTAACCACGAGGAACACACCAAAAATTGTAATAATTAGTGATCTCTTCAATATTTCTTTTTGCGGCAAAAGTGCAAGCATGGAAAAACAGCTTATTGAAATCCAAAACGCGGAAATAGAGTGGCTTTCAAGTAAACCATGCGATCGGGAATAGGCTGATATTCTTGCAAGATTAGGGTCATAGTTATTAGGTGCTCTCAACATAGTATAGTTTATCATTTTATATGAGAAATCATTCACTTTTCCTAAAATCAACATTGAATAAGAGTCATACACAAAGTACATTCCAGAAATTAGTCCAGAAATTGTTATGGCAATTAGGACTCTACGAATTTCTTTCTCAGAAGCATATTTACTGAAATAAACATAAAAAAGTACGGGAAAAATATAAATCACAATTGATGATATGGCAGCGTAAAATGTTATAAAATTAAATACAGACTGCCAAGTTGCGTGAAAAATAACGAGTATGACATAAACTGAAATCATAAGGTTTATTTTTCTAGTATTCCCAAATGTGTAGATCTTTTTATTATTATAAAATGTTGTAATTAAAATAATAAATATAAATCCTACATATGGAAAAAGGCTTGGTAATGGATTTGACATAACGACCTGTATTGGAAAAGAGAACGCCAAAAGCAAAACTACGATCAACCATATATTCGATTTTACATTAACAATTCTTAACTTCATTTTCACATAGTACGTTTCTATTTATTGAATTTCTATTTCAAATTTATAAAGTTGGATAGATTGAAGAATCCGACGTGAGACGGAATTATCAATTCCTTTAAATATAATTTATATCCCCGTATTGTTCGGTTAAAACATAGCTAATTGAGTCACTGAATCCTTTGTCTTCTTGATGGTTTTAGCAGTTAATGAGAGAATATCAATAAAATTTGTACGTTCCATAAGCACTTCTTTTATCGTTTTACTTAATTCTTTGATCCTATGACCGTATTTTATTTGATATTTAATATACATCAACAACAAGTAGTAGCACATGGCAACCCAAACCTGCGTTAAAACCGCATTATTACTTGTTCCCACAAAAAAGATTTGATTCTCAGGTTCTGTTTATCCACTTGAAAAATGTATTAATATCTCAGTCGCGAGACTTGTAGATACCAACAATGACAACAGCTGCCAGTTTGTAAATTCCGGAGGTTTCGTACACTACTGTTTATATCTATAAAAATATTTTCCCTTAGTAAAGAAAAATATAAGTTTAAAATAAACCTGTACTTCAAATACCAATCCATTCTCCAACCAGGATATATTCTTCTCCTTTTAAACCACGTTTAAACTGGGCAACTTCCGGGGTGTCTATATCATTAATTCCACCGTGATCAAACCATTGAACACCGAGATCTTTCATTGCTAATATGATGTTCCACAATATATAGTTTGGTGCGTAAAGTTTTTGCCCTTTCTTGCTACGCCAACTCACCAATGGTGTACTAGCTAAACCATGTCTCACTACTATATGTCCAGCTAAGGGATCTCCATCATTATTATGGACTATAAATAAATACATTTCATCTGAGTGCAATAATTCTTTCCTTAACTCAGTTAGTAACTCACACGGTATTCCACTAAATTTCTTTTTAACCTGCATCTCCCTATAAAGTTTTAGTATCCATTCAAATGTCTCATTTTTATTATCACTTTTAAATGCTAATTCATTTTTTTCAGCACGGCCTAAGTTTCGGCGCCAATTTCCAGAAAGCTGTTTTCGCAATTCTTCTTCACTCTTGGTCAAATCCATCCAACTAGACTGCCAGTGCATTTTATCCCTTTTTCTAAACCCAGCTAATTGTAAAATAGCTCTATTTTCTGGCGTATCATCTAATTCAGGTGCTATAAGTAAAATTCTGCCTTTCCACAATCTCCAGGTTTTTCGCAGTATTTTGTAAACATTGTATTTTGTTTCGAAATCATCATTCCCGTTAATTAGCATCGAACCCCGGTTAATCCGGATAACCCCAAAAAAACCCCACGATTTCTCCAAGGCTTGAAAAATGGCAATAATATTACCGTTATGTCTGATTATCCCTCTTTTGACTTTCCAGCCTTCTGATTCTTCCTTTGCTTTGCCATACGCCCAAGATTGAAGAAGATTTGATTTCACCACCATCTCTATATATTTTTGCCAATCTTTTTTACTCCCTTTAAACCATTCTAGCTTATATTCATCGTTATTAAATTCAACTGGATTTTTATTACCAATTAACCTGCCCACTCTCTTAATCGCCGAAATATTAAGACTTTGGTGAACCGGAAAAAAGAACAGATTTTTCTTCAGTTCAATTGCCAAAGGATGATTGTCAGATTCACTTAATACCTCGAGTGGTAGATCCGGCCACCTCATAACAGGCGAGCGCTTTCTTTTTAATAATCTTAATTTTTCTTCAGTATAAAAATCAGTTTTACATCGAATACCAGATATATATGGAATATAATTACCAATTTGGAACAGCGCCTTCTCTTCAGATGGATTATTAAATGAACTTATTATCGCTTGATTAGTCTGGCGAGCAAGGGCATACTTATTAATATACGGTATCTGTATTGTTAATAATCTGCGGCTCAATTTACTTTGCGTGGGTTTAAATGACTTAGGTTCATGGGTCATCCCAGCAATATGGTCTTCCTTTAGCTTCTTAATCCAGAGAAAATCAGGTAAAAACTTCTGTAGAGTACGCTTTAATAGCCAAAGTAAAGTAGACGGTGATTCCTGTGGCATATCCTCTAATATTTGTCTCATCATTTCCTCAGGATTATTATCACTTAACTTGCGCAATACCTTCGTTTTTGAACGTTGGATCAAAACTGCACCATCAGGAATGGCTAAGAGTTTATGCGGACTGTAAAAAACAAATTCCCCATGTAATCCAATATCCTGCTGCGGAATTAATACATGAGCTGCATCTTCAACCAATATACAATTGTATTCATTGCAGAATTTGCGTGCATTTGTTCCGTCTGAAGGATATCCAAAGTAATGAACCAAGAAAAATATATCTGGTTTTATTGTTAAGGCTTGATCTCGGCATGATTCCCAATCAGGTAGCAATCCATTAGTAATAGGATAAAAATGAAGTTTGAAATTTGATTCCCTCAGTAACTGCAGAGATGCATTACAAAAATAGTCGGGAATCCAGATGGTAGTTGATTTCTTATCCGTGTATAACTCATACCATTTAGCAATTGCCAACATAGCGAAAGCAGAACGAGAAAACCAGTGGGGAATATCTGAATCCATTAATTGCCATGATTTGGATAAATCTTTATCACTGAGGGGTTTGGTAAAAATAGATTTTATAATTACCCTCAATTCAGATAGCGGCGCTAATGTCATTCTAAACATAAAGTATTATCTCTTTATTTTATACCAAAGGAGGCCAATCCATTCATGAATCATGGTGGTTGACCTTGATAGGGCATCGGGATGAGGAATAAATCGTTGCATTGGATACAAAGAACTGTCTACTAAAGACACAGGAATTGGCGTGGGGAATACTTTATTAAAGTATTGTTCAAAAGAGAATAGAGCCCTTCTCATATGCCATTTTGAAGTAACAAGTCCAATTATTGTATGCTTATTAATACTGGGTAATTCTAAAATTCTCTGCGGATGCTCCCTCGTATTTAGAGAAAGTGTATCAGCAATCAAGTTAGCCTTTGGTACACCATAATTATGTGCGAACTCCATCATTAAATCAGTTTGCCTTTTCGCTTTTCTTCTTTTTATATGTCCAGCTCCAGACATAACCATCATTGCATCAGGATATTTCTTCCACAATTTTAATGCGGTTAAAACACGAAGATTTGTTTCCATTCCCATCACATCCTGCTCAAAAGAAAAACCCAATTTATAGCCACCGGCAGGGACGGCAATCACGTCGGGCCTAAATTGCCAAGTTGGAGGATTTAAATACAAAGATCTCTCTATTATATCAGATATTATGGGAGTAGACAAAAACCACATTATACCAAGCAGTGTAATAACTCCACACATCAAACTATGGATTTTGCGATCCACCAACCTACGATACTTTATAACAATCCATATAAGAAGCGCTATGGAAGAAAATAAAATAATGAAATATGGTTGCAAAAGTGACTTTTCCATAGATTTATTTAAGAAACCATTGCATCCAATTGACGACGGGCTTTCCAGTAATAGAAAGAGAGACCTCCACCAGCAATAAATCTATTATATTCATAACTATCCCCAATATCCAAGGCCTCTCTTCTGATTGCAAAAGGATTTGTACCATAACTATTTCGACCTCTGACCCCTGAATAAATATACTTATAACGTTTTCTTATGAGATCTAAAGCTTTTTTATCGATACTCCCAATATCTCCAAAAGGAAATGCAAAGTGCTCAACTTTAATTCTCAACATTTCTTCAATTCGATTCCCCGATGCAATGATTTCTTCTTTGAGTAAATTATCTTTATTTATCTCAGATAACCTAAGATGATTTTTTGTATGAGATCCGATAGTATGTCCCATATTAACTAGTTCTGATAGATTTTCCCAACTCATCGGTTGCATTTGATCAATATTCATATTAGATGGGTATTCCCCTAAACAAATATTTTGCTTGATAAATTTTTCTTGCATATCTCTGTTATAAGAGTCAATAAATTCTGTGGAAACAAAAAATATTGCTTTGATTCCAAGCGGTTCTAACACTTCTTTAGCAATAGTATAGTTTGAATAGAACCCATCATCAAAAGTAAGCATATTATAATTTTTATTTAGATTTGAATCCCCTTTGATAAAAGAAACAAAATCTTCCGGATTAAGAAAATTGTATTCTTTTATTAATTTGACCAATAATCCCTTGAAATAATTAATTTGATTTAACGGGATATCATGCAAGATAAGTGGAAATATACTTCCCTTGTTCTTAGAGGTTTTGAAGATATTTATTTTTAGTTTTTTAAAAGAAAAGATAGAGTAGCTTAATAACAAAAATGATTCAATAAACTTTTTAATAATTGACATTTATATAAATTGGTTTAGGTAACAAAATAAGTAAAATTAATATCTTATTTTTTCACTGTATGGAATGAACGTTGTCGAGCAATTAGTCGATGAAATTTTGTAGAGCCGGATAAATATTTATCTAATTGCCCAAAAAGATTATTTTCTTTTCCTGTAAACAATTTAAAATCCGGCTGGAAGAGAATTTCAGAATACCTGGAGATCGCCTTTGATTTAAAAATGTGAGCAATAATTTTTTCCTGCAAATCACTTCCTCTGGCTAGGTAGTAAGAATCTTTCAACCAACCATCGATCACATAATCTTTTCCTATAATTTTACATAGTGTCTTCTGCAAGGGTTGAATATTCCTTGAATAATTTACAAAACTACCCCCTCTTTTAAGCACCCTCGAAGCTTCCTTTACAGCAAGTTCAAAATTTGGGATATGCTGGAAGACCTGAACTGTCCAGTAATTACTAAATGTCTCTCTCCCCCAAATAAGTTCTGTTGCATCTCCATGAACTAGAAAAATATTCTTATTTATTTTATTTTTTAGTACACTGCGAGCAATTAAAAGATTATTACGAACAAAATCCAAAATGACGATTTTCACATCAGGTCTTATTTTATCGATGTTTCGCCAGTGCCAACCCCAACAACCTCCAGCATCAAGAATCACCCCCCCGAGGGTAACTTCGGATAAAAAACGTTTCACCTCATAATCCATGACCGGGATTGAATGACTTTGTGCAATTATATCAAGGTAATTAGTAATCTTTTCAGTAGCTACTTTATCTCTTAACTTAGCCTCTAACTGCTGGTCTTCGTTCCTAAATGGGTAGGACCATATATCATCTTGACTTAAAGTCAACTTGGACAGAAAAACTTCACTATTATTTTTCATTATAAGTTATAGAGAGAAATGTTTTCAATATCATCAATTGATTTTTATCTTAAATAATCCAAGCAGTAGGACAGCCCAGACTTTCCAGTACCATGGGTTAAATTTCATTGCTTTAAGTGCACATTTTGCTGCATCATCAAACTGATTAGATTTAATGTAAACAGCCCCTGTATCAGCCCACATTTTTCCACGACCATATTTTACTTTTTTATTCATATTTGGAAATTTACTTAACCATAAACCAAAATGATATTCCTTCACAGCCATTCCTGCATTAGTGTGAATATTAATTTTACTACTCAAATTTTCACTATGTATATGGAATTCACCTAATACTTCTTTAATGAAATAAAATTCCCCAACTTGTGCTAGGCGAATCCAGTATTCATAATCTTCAGCAGTTTTAAACTCTTCTCTTTCAGAAAAACCACCAGTTTCAAGTGCGATATCCTTTCGTAAACATGTTGCCGATGTTGATACACAATTCCCCTTAAATAAAAGTCTTTGATAGAGGTTTCGCACTGCAGGACCGTATGTTAAACGATTTTTAGCTTCACCTTTTTCTACATATTGTTCATCATGACAGATTAAAACAACTTCTGGATTATGATTTATTGCATCCTTGACTTTTTCTAATTTTTCTGGTTTCCAAACATCATCAGAGTCTAAAAAAGCTATCCAATCCCCTTTCGCATTTTTAATGCCTTTATTTCTTGAATATGCGATTATCCCATTATTAGATACTTTAAAAATATTTAAGCTATTATTATCAAAACTAGCTAAAACATTGGCCGTATTATCCGTTGATGAATTATCAATCACAATCACTTCAAAGTTTTGATATGTCTGAGAGAATACAGAGGTAATTGCTCTTTTAAGGAAATCAGCGCAATTATAAGTAGGAATTACAACAGTAAAAAAAGGGGCCATAGATAATGATATTATATTATTAAATCAATGATTATCATTTGAAAGTAGATTTATAGTTTCAAGGTAATTAAGAAGTTCAGATATTCCTTCATTAATAGTAATATTTGGTTCGAAGCCAAGTTGTCTGATTTTAGTTATATCAATACTAAACCTCTTTTCGTTTTGAAATACAAATGGGCTTTCTGAAACAGTATTATCAGATAAAATAATTTTAATATCTTTCTTATATTGTTGAGCGAAAACAGTTTTTACCTTATAAGCTAATTCAAGAATTGTTAATGTTTCTCCCGATGCAATATGAAAAATATTTTTCCCATTATTTTTTTTTGATTTAATCAACACCTCAATCGCGCCAGCCACATCATCTCCATGAATAAAATCTCTCTGGGGTGAGCCATCTGATTTTAATCTTATTTCATTATTTTCTATTGCTGTTTTGCACAAATCATTAATTACCAGCCACCAGCAATTATTTTCATTAAAAATAGGGCTACCATAACTATTTGATAATCTAATATTTATACATTCTGTATCCGTTTGATTATTGTAGTAGTTACAGATATTTTCTGATAAAAGATGGGTTAACCCATAAGCATTTATAGAATTTGGAGGATAATCTTCATTTATAGTTTCTCTTGGTAGTTTACCGTAAACATGGATTGTCGAAAAATAAATAAATTTACCTAATCCATTTTGTGTGAACTTATTTAATAAATTCCACGTTGGCATTACATTTATTGATGAGACAAGATTTGGGGAAGATTCTGATTTATGATGGTCAAGTGAAATTAAATGAATAACTACGTCGAAGTTCCTATCAGCTAAATTAGAAATCGTAGATTCATCGCGAATGTCACCTACAACAACCTCATCCATCAATGACACCCATTGACTATGCGCAGAAGGATCATAACTATCAAATGCGGTTACCCTGTATCCATCTTTTGCGAGGTGCTTACATAATCTTGCACCAAGATAACCACATGCGCCAGTTATCAGTACTTTATTCAATCAGAATCAAAATTATATGGAATTTTATCTAGGTTAATTTTTTCAATTTCGTTCGGATCATGTTCCATGTTGGCTATGTTAAGTATCAAGTTTGTGTTATTCCCATTTCCTCTAAATGCCAACCATAATCTAGGTGGAACAGTTAACCTCTTATAGTTTGTTTGTGATAGGGTTACTTTGAAAAATTTCCCTTTTGATCTGCTACTTTCCCGCTTGTCGCATATAACAAAAGTTACTTCACCAATTGGAACAATAAGATTCAAGGTCATCGTTTTATGTTTGTTCCATCCCTTTATTTCACCATTATTGATTGTTGAAAAATAAGCTTCACCAAATTTTGAATATTCTGCTTCACTTTTTTTTAAGGCATGTAAAATATCACCCTTTGGGTGATGGAAGCGCTTTAGATGTGAAAGGATTAAGCCTTCAATATCTATTTTGTCCATTGATTTTCTTTACTTATTGCTATTTGTTCATACTTGTCAATCTGGGCTAAAGTAAAATCAAGCATGTTTTCCTGATCTTTATAAAAACTAAAATACCAAGATCCTGTAAACGCTACCAACTGTTCATAGCTTAATGTTGGCACCCATTTAAGATGAAAAAGAGCCTTATCACAATTAAGCTTTAGCAATCCTGCCTCATGAAATTTTATGTCACCGATAATTTGATAAACTTTTGATGAATCTTTAATATTCCAATATTGACTCATGTCTTTTAAAATATCTTCAACCGTATGAGAATATTGAGACATGGGACCAAAATTGAAACTTTCACCATTTAAATCATTGTCTAAATATAATTGTTGTCCTAGTGCCAGATATCCACTCAATGGCTCAAGTACATGCTGCCAAGGTCTTGTTGCACTGGGGCTTCGAATTTCCACAATTTCATTTTTACTCCAAGCACGCATGCAATCAGGGACAATTCTATCTTTTGCCCAATCGCCACCACCAACAACATTACCTGCTCTAGTCGTGGCAACTTTAACATTTGATTTATCTGAATTAAAAAATGAATGAAAATAAGATTTAAATACCACTTCAGCTGCACCTTTGGAACCGCTATAAATATCTTTACCTCCTAATGCATCAGTCTCCTTATATCCCCATTCCCATTCTACATTATCATAGCACTTATCACTGGTAATAAATATACCCACACAGTATTGATTTGACTGTTTTAATGCCTCTAAAATATTTGTAGTACCAATAACATTTGTAGTTATTGTCTCAATTGGATCTGAATAGGAAACAGATACCAATGCTTGTGCCGCAAGATGAAATATAAAGTCCGGTTTCTCGTTCGTGATGGTATCTGTGATAGCCTTCAGGTCACGAATATCGGCAACGATATGTTTGATATGGTGTTCCAAACCTAACTCATGAAACATAGATGGATTGGTAGGAATATCTTTTGAAAAGCCGACTACTTTTGCGCCCAATTTTAATAACCAGGCTGTTAACCAAGATCCCTTAAAACCGGTATGCCCTGTTAATAAAACTGTTTTGTTTTTATAAATATTAGAGAACATAATCAATTTATTTTTTTATCCTTGGAGCTTTGCTAGTTTGCCAGCTTTCCTGTAAATAATCACGGTCGCGAACTTTATTAAGCAATCTGTTATATTGCAGAAAAAATCTGATACTTTTTTTCATCTATTAAATTGTATCCAAATTAAGTTGGAATTTTTTTAAGATAATGATACTTTTAAATTCGGCTTCTTACCCCGCGCAACAAGGTGACCACCATGAAAAATCTCTATATCCACTAAATCATTGTCTTTGCACCATCTTCTAACAGTTGATATAGTTTGAGGATTATCATATGCAGGGGAAAGCCAATCATATGTATCCAACAAAGACCATTCAAATTGTTCGGCTGCACTTAAATCATAAGTTCCTTTATAATTTGCTACAGGAATAAATCTACTCAAAAATTTTCCAAAGATGGGAATACTTATTAGGAGGTTTGAGACTTTTAATAAGCCAGGTACAAATTTTTTAACTATTGAAAACAACTTGTCTTTATTCATTCGTTTCGTTAACGGCCGCAATACATATTTAGGATGAATGACTGACATTAGTCTCTTCCAATAATAATCAACACAGATATATCCACCGGGTTGTAATAATTTTACAATTGAATCGAAGGATTTCTTTACATCAGGAGTATGTTGTAGAACTCCTAAAGAATATATATATGGAAAAGTGTTCTCTGCAAATGGAAGATCATAAATATCAGCTTGTATTAGAAATAAGTTTTCGTTTTCACCAAAGTTCTTATATGCTGCATCTACTGCACTCGAAAAATCGATAGCAATAACTATCGCATTTGTTTGTAGACATATTTCTGCAAATCTGCCCGAACCACAACCCACATCAAGCACATATTTACTCTCCATTTTCTTTGAATTCCACCCGGTTGCTTTCCAAAACCGGTCAAAGGTTATTGTTTTTTTCGTAAAACTATCTACCTGTGTTTTACTGAATTTATTCCATTGCAACCCAAAATTATCAGCATAGTTACTGGGAGGGACGAACCGAGGTATAAAATTTGTAATAGGATACGTGTATACCTTGTTTTCTGAAATCAGTTTTCCTTCTTTAATCCTACCTTTAACTTCTTCCAAAATCTCCAGAGAAAGTTTTGATTTTGTTCTTGGGCATCTTAAAATGTTTAGATGGCTTTTAATCATATAATTGTTTTAATTAATTTGAGAAATAATAATTAGTCTTAAACAAAAAATATAATGGATCTTTCACTTGATTAAACGATCTAATCTTTCGTATTGTACTCTCTTGGATTAGGAAAAATTTGTTTTATGAATAATCAATATATACGATATACGTCGAATAATTTTACATCCATAATATATTGCTAAGTTGCTTTGTTAACTAGTTTCTATTAAAACCGGAATCCCCTGTTACTAAAACTGTTTTGTTTTTATAAATATTAGAGAACATAATCAATTTATTATTTTATCCATGGAGCAGTATTGTCTTTTACCTGTTTGTTCAGAAAATCACGTTCCCTTACATTATCCATACACTGCCAAAACCCTTCGTGCTTGAATGCTTTTAATTGACCTTCACTTGCAATTTTTTGAAGTGGACCAAATTCAAAGTCACAATTATCGTCCTCTGATAAATATGATAGCATTTGTTTGTCAAAAATAAAGAAACCACCATTTATAAGCCCTTTACCCATTTGTGGCTTTTCTTCTAACTCTTGCACCGTATTATTTTCATCAATATTTAATTCACCAAACCTGGAAGGAGGCCTAACAGCTGTGACAGTTCCCATACAATCATGAGAATGATGAAAATTTACTAATTTATTTATATCTATATCACACACACCATCACCGTAGGTGAGATGAAAAAGATCACTTTGTATATATTTTTCTAATCGTTTTATGCGACCGCCCTTTAAAGTTTCTTCACCAGTATTTACGAAAATAATTTCCCAATGCTTTTCATCAGAATGATTTAAAAACTTAATTTTTTCTTTGGGATCCAGTTTTATAGATATATCAGCACCTGTGTATTTATAATTATAGAAATACTGCTTTATATAATCACCCTTATATCCCAAGGCAAGAATAAATCTTTTAACGCCGAAATAACTATAAATCTTCATTATATGCCAAAGAATTGGTTTTCCGCTAATCTCAACCATTGGTTTTGGTTTTGATACGGTTTCTTCGGAAAGGCGTGTTCCTTTTCCTCCGCAAAGAATTACTGCGTCCATTTGATTATTCCTCTTTAATGACAAATTAAAATGAAATCTATGATTGCCTCATAAATAATATCTAACTTGATATATATTTGTCCAATTGATTTAATATTTCATCTGGAAAAGATGCTAATTCAAACTTTTTATTGGCTTTAGAATTCCCATATGAAATTTTCGATAAATTTTTTATCATGTATATTTTAGATTTGTAAAAGGGCCGATCTACGATTTGGCTGTTAAAAGCAAAGTCGTCAAATAGAACTCTATAACACTTTTTAATAAAACTCTTGTCACTATGAGCGAGATGCCCACTCTTACGAAACCGGTAACAATATGATATAAATAACATATTAATTATATCAAAACCGTAATAAGACAAATCGCTTTTATGATAATGCTCCCAATCAATTAAAATAATTTCACTTTTATTAAAAATAAAATTAGATAACCCCATATCGCCGTGTATCGCAAAATTTCCATTTGTTGGCCATTTCTCTTTATAAAATCGTACAATCTGTAACATTTTATCTTGTTCTAGGTGAAATCTTCCTTCAAAACTATATTTTTCTCCTTGGAACTGTGGAACAATCAATTCATAAAAAACATCTTTGTGTATGCGAATTAAATTCTCTTTCATTAAAACATTTTTTGAATACCACGCATATCCACTATACTCTCTTTCGATCAATATATTAGATTTTAAATCGCAGGCCACTTTAACATATAACCAATGATTATCAATAAATTCTTTATATAACGCTAGGTTATTCCCGTGTGAACCAACGCTAATTAGATTCTTACTCATCCATTTCTTTTTTCTGCAATTATTATAAAAGAAGGCGCTAAATTAAATAGTTTAAAATATTTATAGATAATTTTATCTAGAAGATTTCTGCCTTTCCTAAAAGTTTTTTTCAAAATATTATTAGTTGGACTAATATGATATACAGGACTATAGTCTGATGTATCCTTGGTATTTATATCTAATATTGTAATTGGACTTCTATAGTCTGGGAACGCAGCGTATTTTTCTGTTATAATAAAACCAGCTGATGATAGCAATTGTTTTAATTTTTTCATCGAGTATATATAATTCACATATGAACGTCCATAAACTATTTTAGATATGATACTTGAAATTTTTCGAGGTAATATAGCAGTATAAAATAAATTTGAATGGGGATCTCTTTTCCATAAAAAATGCTGGTAATCCCACCTATTTTCAATTGCTAAATATAATTTACCCTTATCATTCAAACTCTGGTGTACCGTTTTTAAAAATTCTAATTGTGATTCGGGAGGTCTCAACTGATTTATTGAGGTATTAATTCTACCTTTATTGAAAAAGTTTGTTAAATCAATTTGATTTGTATCAGGTATCCATTCCAACACACCGTTTACAATAGCAAAATCAAAATTATCTTTAAAAGGTAGCGAATTCCTTAAATTCTCGTTAATAAGATGAACATTGTCTAATTTTTCTTCTTTCAGTCTTATATTTAGAAATTTTAAGGATGTTTTAGTCTGGTCTATTCCTACCATAAATTTACATTTTTTTGCTGAATGAATGAGTAAATTTCCCCACATACATCCGTAGTCAATTCCAGTTTCATCTGGTTTTATATTTAAAAATCTCAATCCAACAGATCTAGTAGGGTCATAAATAACACCTTCTAAATTGGGGAAGTTTTCTTTCACTGATTTTAACGTACCAATCGTACGACATTCTGATAAAAATTCTTCTTGATCATTAACCGATATATTGCTCCAATATCCTTTATCTTCATTACTATTTATAGAATAATATATTCCATCTTTTATTTTATAAACTTTGTCTATTAAATCAATCAAATTTTTTCCATTTTTTAGTCTGTTATTTTCAACCTTTCAACTCCGATTTCCATTGTTGCAACCAACTTTTACTTATATTGGCGAACTGTTCACAAAACGTTTTCCTTGCTAATTGTATCTTTTCTTGATGCCACCAATTAATTGGATCATTATAGATTTCATTTAATTTATTTGCTGCTGACTTAGGTGTATCATGTAAAATACCACAGGTACGTAACATTTCATAAAATGGCACCGCTTCTGGTCTTAACTCCCCATGATTTGGTTGCCAAAACAACAATGTAGGATAATTACCTGTAAAAGTTTCAAGAAATACTGTTGAATTGGTGGTCGCTATACAAAGTCTGCAATTATTTAATGTCTTTAGAATATCCATATTATTGTTATCTACCAAATTTTCATGCCCACCATCTATTAATCGATCCTTTACAAACCACTTGTGTTTTCTACTTAAATCTTGACGAACTCTAATAAGATTATAAACAGATTTAGATAAATGATTAATAAGTACTATTTGATTATTAATATAATCTAAGAATTGAGAGGATATTGGGGCGCTGTACATTATATAACTGTATCGAGGGTAAGAACCTAATACATGAAGTATGGCACCATTTTTATTGGCTGAAAGATTTTTTTTAAATCGTAAAAGTTGTATTGTAGGTATTGGTTTGATTTTAGGTTGGTTGGTTTTTGTCCATCCCCAAGTTAAGAATTGATCACTTATATCAATCTGATGATCTTGATCTGAACTAATTAAACAACTGCCCATATTTCCCCCATGTTGTCCAATAACCAGCTTCGCTCCCTTATTTACATTTTCAGCCGACCAGACTTTAAAGCTTTCATTAAAGTGATACGAATTTGCTGTAAAAATAGTTTTTATATTATTTGGGTAAAGTTGGAGAGCTTTTTTACGCAAGTATTTATAACCTTCCCAATAAGCTATCGGAATTTGCATAGGTATCATAAACTCAAGTAATTGTTCAAATTCGGTTTTTGCTATTCCGGGCTTAAGTAAAAGGCGTGTATTATCAATTGAGAAATGTGGAATAGATAAATCAGGTTCAATAAGCTGCGGGAATTGACCTAAACCAAGCTCAAGAATAGCTTGGTTTTTTCTCCCAAGCATCGAGGATGAAAAAAATACTGTATTAGAAGAATTAAAAGTTTTATTTATAAATGGTACAATGAGATGTTCAAAGTTTTTTTTAATATTATGTAAACTAAATTTTCGACTAACTTTATTGTCATATATGTTTTTAATATTTATTTGTTTATAACTAAAAAGATTCAAATGTTTTATTATTTCATCAAAAATATATTGGTTCCAAGCATCAGAAATATAAAATTGGTGAAATTGTTCCATATTTCTTGGTGTCCAATTATCATTATCTGCATTAATAATCCATGTTGATTTTATATTAAATGATTCAACCGCAATTTTTAGATTAACATACCTATCAAAAAGTATTTCTATGAAGCACAAAAGCCATGTTCCAATCAGGATACGCCAATATCGAAGCGGATAGTTACATTTGTGGATTTTATTAAGTCTATCTGAAATATTTTCTAGATAACGCTCATAAACACTAGCAATATAATTACGATCATGAGAAAATTTTTCTCCATCGTCCCAATGATAGGGTAAGGTTTCATAATCTAATTTTGACCAAATATCTTTTCTTGAATACAGTTTACACCATTCGCCCAAAAAAAGTATTTTTTCATCTTTTTCCCAGGTTCTTTCATCTGCCGTGGTAATTAAAAACATATTAAATTATTTCAGAAAATGATGATGAAACTATTTTGTAAAATATCCTATGATTATATCAAATTTTATATCATTTTATTAATACCAAATCAAACATGTGTGTTGATTGAAACAACTCCTCTGGTATTGCTTTCTTTTCACATTTAGAAAATCCTGCTTTTGTTGATAATTCTAAAAGAGTATCAAAATTTAACCAAAATCTTTCCTTTTTTTCAAAATGCAATGCGGACTTTAACTTATTTTCTGGCCAATCTAGTTTTTGAAAAGATTTTAAGAATGAACCCTTTTTTTCAAAATCCGGATAATGTGTTAATACTATTATGCCTTCATATTTTATTACGTCAAACAAATTATCAAATGCGCACGCGATTTCTTCATAATCATTTAAATATTGAATAACACTGCCAATAATAATTTTTGAAAACTTAATTTTCTTTTCTTTAGTATATATTATATCTGGAAGACTGTCTTGATATATCACAATATTATCGATTTTTGACATTTCAGATCTGGCTCTCTTAACCATTTTAGCAGAAAAATCGGCAAGATATATTTGTTTAACAAAGGACTGGAAAGCCATACTAGTATATCCTGCTCCTCCTCCTATATCCAGAATAATATCATCATAAGAAACGCCATTAAATAATTTGTTGATACTATTTATATAGATAAGAAATTCTCTTATTGAATATCCTCTACGACCCATGGAAGAAAGTTCGCTCTCACTTGCTTTTTGCTCAAAAAATTTAATGTAATCCATACAATCTCTCAGATAATATTAAAGACATTCTTTTCTCATAAAAATTTTACTATCATAAGTTACTGATTGCAACCCGAATAATATTAAAAGATACCTCTCAGAATTTTGCATATATTAGAAGGCTTTTTGATCTTCAATTAAGTATCATTTTAAGTTTATTCACAATTATAGAGCTATTCTTTAGCATATCTGTTTTCTTTAATGAAAAAAATAAGAAAATTGGTAATTTGTATTTTTCAAAATCAGGTTACCAGTTATTCCAGCTAGTTAATAAAATTATTGATTTCGGAAGAAATTTCATAAGCATCCTCTTTCCCAACTTCGTCATTCACCCAAAGGTTAATAATTGTATCGCCCACCAAATCGCTAACTGGGGTCATTGGTCTTGGTGCGGATCGATCTGCAAAAAAAAGGTCTACCGAAGGTTGCCAGCTGCTAACCTTGAATCTCTTGCGTAAAAGATGCTGAAGTAATTTGTCGCGTTTCTGGAAAACAAACAGATTAAAACGCCAATAGACGGAACCTTTGGGATGGCGAAATAGTTTGATATTAGGCGTATCCAAACGTGAGAAGAGATCATGAAATTGTTCAACCTTCAATTGACGATTTTCAATATTTTTGTTCAAATTAGATAATGATTTTGATATTAGATTTGTGTAGCTGTCATCGTATTTATGAAAATAACTCATACGAACTTTAATTACCCGCTCTCTGTATCTTGGAAAAAACCGATTGATGTTGGACCCGTAATAATTATTGTACAAATCAGTATGATAAGAATAAAACTTCTGAAGCGGTTTTTTATTAGACGGATTGTGTTCTGGTAACATATTTATTAGGTTGCGGATTTTAGTAATTATATACAGATCATCTGATAAAATTGCCCCACCATGGCCATGGTCGATTATTTTGCCCACACCAAAGCTAACCACTGAAATATCACCAAAGCTGCCAACAGGTTTAGCATTAACGCTTGCGCCCTGTGCAACAGCACAATCTTCAATCAGGAATACATTATTTAATTTGCAAATATTCTGGATTGCTGTTATCTGGCATGTCACGCCATAGGCATGAACTGCAATGACTGCAGAAACTTCATTAATATGTTCGATAAGCTGTCTAGGATCTAATCCTAAATCGTCTTCCGAAATATCAAGATATAGTGGTTCATTGCTAGAATAGATTACTGCCATCGGAACATTGATACAGACATTATTAGGGATAGCTACTTTTTTATTTTTTATCCCGGCAGCATTAAGTGCCATGGTAATCCCGCTTGTGGCATTTCCAATCAAACAGGCATCTGACTTACCATGCAGATCTGATAGCGTTCTTTCTAGCTGATTAGTTGAATGCATCAATAATATATATTTTTTATAATTCTGACTGTTTTGGAGTTGCTGACAGAGAAAATTTGGGGGTTTAGTTCAAATAGATCCGTACTAATTCCCATTTAGAGTTAAATTAAAATAGGGTATAGTATTACCACCAAAACTCATTTTAAACCATCCTCGTTGAGGACTGTTTATCCCTTCCAAATCAATTTCTTTAACACCGGCTTTACTTAAAAACTTGAATGCGTCCCAAAGAACCATAGTGCCCGTATGCGCATTACGCATTTTGGGATCATTTCCACCAAACAGAAAATATGCTCTTTTATTATCGATTGCAAAAATTGCCATACTTCCCGGTTCTTCTTGGCTTGTATACGATACAAACATCCTGCAAAGCTTGGCTTCAAATAAAGATGTAATTAGAAATTTCATTTCTTCAATAGTTTTATTTGGGACCGCAATTTCTTGACGCTTCATGGTTTTAAAATAAAGTTGAATGAATCGTTGACTATCAAATTCTTCCCGAGTTATAACATTTTTTTTAATTCCATACCTGATTTCTTGGCGACGCGAATAAGACGCCTCATTATAGATATTAATATCTTCAAGATTTTCAGCCTGATGAAAATTTTCTATGTTTAGATAACTGGTATACCTCACTGAAATCCTGTACCGCGGAAGCTCAGTCCCATAATTAACCCATAAAAATGGTCTTATATCAACTATACTAGGATGGAACGTTAAATGAACAGTATCATATATCTTCGCTAACTCTTCAGCAATAAATGTAGATATCCTAAATCTTTCAGAATTTATTTGAGCGTTGTTTTGTTCCTTTAGTGGATTATTAAATATGATTCCATTATAAATAACATAGTCATGGTATATAATCGAATCGCCTTTATCCTGTTCAATAAGAACTATCCCCGCCTTTATTGCCTGTTTTTTATAACAATAGTAAGCAACTGGTTTAGCATTCAATGCTAATAAATAATTTGATGATGAAAATATAGTACCATTTTCGGATGCTGATACAAAATTATCCCATTCATCGCTAATCGAAATCTTTTCCAACCTGTATTCTTCACTCATTAGTACTTTTATATTCAGTTTCATTAATCATGATAATAATATTATATCTAAAATATTAAACTTTTACAGTTATTAATTGAGTTTGAATATTATAATAGCCAAATAATAATTTCATTATAAGCGTTTTAATAACCCTTTTTCAATCAAATCAAATAAAACGGGTTTGAAATCAAGTATTGATTTTTTTGCTAAATTCGCAATATCAACTAAATTATGTTTACCATCTGAATAATTCATAACCCACAGCATATTTTTTAGATAATCAGATCTATCTAAGTGAGAACCTGATGAAGGGTACATTTTATATTTTGAAAAGTGTGGCTCACAAAAATTAATAGTATTTATGTAACGGCTATTTAATTGTATACCATCTAATATATTTTTGTATAATGATAGTGATTCATCTAGATAAATAGCCTTAACAAAATTTAAATTATCATCACTATTATGGTATTCAGAAAACTCGCCATAAACTGAACGCATTATAGATCCAACTGGAAGATTGAATCCAGGGGAGCAAAACTGTCGTTCGTCACTTCCTTCAGGCCAAAATTTTCTGATTTGATATTCATGGTTTGAGTATTTCAGAATATTTTCTGCAACCTTGTCAATAATTGTTTCCCCTTGCCTAGATTGCTTATAGTTAAAAGAGCCTCCATCCCCAACACAAGTACAAACTAGACCCGCATGCAACCATTTATTTATACTAGCCTTGTATTTATGTAGATATGCGATACTTCCAATTGTTTCAGGTATAAATAAAAATCTATAGCCAAAATAATTATTTTGTTTGAGTAAATATTCATAAAGAGCTGATAATAATACTACCCCTGATAACGAATCATTTGCCATTGAAGGGTGACAAATATAGCAAGATAGTAAAATATCTTTATCAACTTGTCCTGGAATTCTAGCTTCGGCAATTGTTAAATAGCCATCTTCCAATGAACTATCTATCTCAACATAATACCTTTCATCATTTAACTGGGTCAATAGATTGTGCGGTATACAAAACCCCCAGTCTGGCTCATAATAACTTGTCAAATAAGGTATTGCATTAGGTCTATCTGGCAATGTATACAGCTTCGATTTCAGCTCTTCAATAGAAATCAAGCCTTTCACCGGAGTACTATAGCTCATTATATGTAGATTATTATCTTTTATATCAACAATTGTTTCACCAGATTCTCTTTTTATAGTTGCAGAATTAATATTCCATACTTTGGGGACTGTCCAATCAAAAAGTTTAGAGCCTGTTTTGTATTTAAATTTTTTTAAATCAATATTTTCTGATAGAATATCCAATGTTTGATTAAAGCCATCACCAGTAATACTCCTATGTATAGGGAATAATTTTTTTAATAAATTATACAAGTATTTGTTCTTTTACATAATCCATTGCATTGGATGAAGTTGCGCTCAACCCGACTGCTTCCAAAAGTAGTATATCAATGATGTCATCTCCAATGTACGCGACTTCTTTCAGGGTAATCTTTATCTCACCACAGATCTTCTTCGCGACTCTAATTTTATCACTAACCCCCATATGAAGAATCTTGATGCCCAGTTTTTTTGCTCTCCGGGAAACGATTTTCGTATTCTACCCGGTAAGACTTCTGCAAATAGGAAACAATTCTTCTAATAATTTATACATTGGTATAATAACCTATAGTGAATCTGGAAAGACCCAATTTTTCCCATGAAACCCCAAATAGGTGGAGCATACTAGCGATAAACGGGAATAGACTGACTCTGATATAGTTCTTAATTGTCATGCAAATAATTATTTATTGTTAACTAAAATTTGCGTTCTCATTTTCTGTAAAATTGAGGTGTCTTTAGAAATGGATTCTAACAATTCTGAAGACGATAATTTTCCGTATATTTTGAATATTTCCTTCTCCAAATCATAATCAGCTTGGGTATCCAATGTCAACCGAATGTTTTCTTTATTAGCATAAGCAGGTAACGGTATTGGCTTTAGTCTGAATAGTTCAGGATTTTCATATATATAATTGGTAACATGTTCATGAAATAGAGGAGAATCCGTTTTTACATTTACTTTTTCTAGGGCACTAAGGGATACTGCTTCCGAAAAAAGGCCTAACTGTGTTTTAATACTGGGCTTACCATTAGCTGTAATGTAATACACATAGTCTAAATCGTTATTACTAATTTCTTTCATAAAAAGCTCAAGATGTTCAATATCAAAAAAAGGGTTATCTGCGCAGATTCTAATAATTTTTTCGAATTTAAAATGATGGGCTGCCTTAATGAATCTATCGAGCACATTTTTTTCGCTTCCAGCAAAATGAGGTATTTCGAATTGACTTGCAGCATCTATTAATATTTGATCTCGGGGCCTATTTGATGTAGCTAATACTATTTGTTGAGGATTAAATTTGGTCAGTAGCTTCTTTAAAAGAAGAGTGAAAACACCTTGTCCTTGATAAAAAGGAAGGGTCATTTTGTTGGGAAGCCTTGTGGATCCCATTCTCGCTTGAATGATTAATCCTGTCATTGATTGAAAGTATCTGACGCGTTAAGAAAAAGATCAATGGTTTGATTGAGCAATTGTTTTTCTTCAAGGTATTTTTCTACGAATTCTCTGAAGACTCCTTGGCCGCCTTCTTTTGATAATTCCCAATCTACTATATTTTTAATATAATTCGGAGCTTGCTTGGGGCAGGCACTTAAACCTACTTTTTGCAATAATTTTATGTCATTTAAATCATCTCCTATGTATGCGATTTCGTCCCAAGATAAGTTTTGGTCAAGGCGTAATTTTTCGGCAATTTGGACTTTGTTTTCTATACCTAAAAAGCAGTCAATAATTCGCAATTTCTCAGCTCTTCTTTGAACAATCGGAGAGTTTTCACCAGTAATAATGGCGACATTAATATTTAATAACTTTAGAAAAAGTACGCCAGCGCTGTCTGAAGTATTAAATTTTTTAAATTCATTGTCAGTTTTATCATAATACATTCCTCCATCTGTCCATACTCCGTCAATGTCTGTTATGAAAAGTTTGATGTCTGAGAGTCTATTCAAAATATTCAGGTTTTAATGTCACATCTGCTTCGATATCTATCGTAGAATGTTTCCCAAGAATAGTGTTTCGATTTACCCATTTAATACCATCTCCTGGTGACTTAAGGCATAACATTTCTTCTGTAAGAAGCGTCCCTTTAGATATCTGCACGCTGCTGGTGACACTCCGGGCGAGTTTCGTTTTGGCTTTGGCAGTTACGGGGTTTACTTCTTTAATGCCATCACCAACTACAATTTCTGAAGCTCTAATATATTCTACCAGTTTGGATAACCCAGACCTTTGTAAAGAGCCTGGTTGATCTGTACCTTTCATTGTCCTATCTAGGGTCACGTGTTTTTCAATAATAGAAGCTCCCATGACGGAGGCAACGGTTGAGACAACAATACCCGACGTATGGTCAGAAAATCCAGTTATATAGCCATACCTTTCTTTCAACGTTGCCATGACCTTTAAATTAACGTTTTCCATGGCGCAAGGATATTCTGAGGTACATTGCAATATTATGAGTTTGTCTTTGCCAAGGTTTAGCGCTTCAACAGCAACATCAATATCTTCCAAACTTGCCATTCCAGTTGAAATGATCACTGGTTTTCCTGTGAATTTTAGCGCTTGAAGTAATGGTATGTTTGTTAGGTCTCTTGAAGCGACTTTATAAAAGGGACAGCCTATTCTTTCCAACAGTTCTACAGACGGAATATCACACGCAGTGCAGAAATAGGTTATTCCTTTAGCATCTGCATACTCTTTGAGCTCTAAATGTTGTTGTTCATCTAATTCTAGAAAATTTCTGTGTTCGCCATAAGTTGTACCGAAGGAGTTGGGATTGTCATAAGTTTTATCGAATACTTCTTTAGTGAGTTCAGAGGGGATATCTCTTTTTTGAAATTTTACAGCACTAGCATTACAATCCACAGCCATATCAATTAGTTGTTTGGCTAGTTTGACTTTTCCATTGTGATTTTGCCCAATCTCAGCAACGATGTATGTCGGTTGATTTTCACCAATGGTCTTTCCGTCCAAATTGATGTTAAGCGATGAATTATTCGAATCGTTTGTTTTTTGATTGATTAATGATACCCGTTTTGTAATTGTTTATTAAATAATATTTTCAATTTATTTAATTGATAAAATATAGTTGATAAAGAAATGTAATTCAATTTTATAGCCAATAAAATAAATGTAGCAATAATAACGAGTTTAATAAAGAGTTTTATGAATATATTTATTTCCATTGCCATTATTGGATAGACAAATATTGTTAATCCCATTACAATTAAATATAAACGTAGCAATTTCATTATCCCTAAAGGTAAAGGAAATAATTTCATCCCATAATACAGCATTATCATGTGAGCAAATAGTGCTGCAATAGCTGTTGCACCGGCAGCGCCTATTGCACCAAACTTGGGTATTAAAAAGATATTAAGAGAGATATTAATGATAACGCTTACAATTGAAGCGGGTAAAATATATATCATTTTTTCTGAATAACTAACTTGATTCATAGTTAATGTGCCTATTATAGCAAACAGGTAATAATAAACATAAACAGGAACAACATACATGGATGGATAAAATTCTTTTGTGGTAAGTAATTTTATCATTTCTTCTGAAAAATAAATTAAACAAAGACCTAAAATCATATAAAAAAAAGATAATTCATAAAATCGTTTAACAATTTCCTGTTTACTTTTTTTCGAATTCTCATGGGCTTTATTCAAAAAGAATGGATTCCAAACTTTATCGACTGAATCCATTATTGCCTTTAATACTAATGAAAACCTTTGCCCAAAAGAGTAAAAACCAACTGAACCTAAACCTGTAAATTTATTGAGCATTGTTTTATCAAAAGAGCCGTGTATCATTCCAATAAGTTGCTGGGGGATGGTTGGAAAGGTAAATTTTAAGGACTTTTTTAAACTGTCTAATGAAATCCTGCTACTAAACATATTTTTTGTTAACATGATTAAACAAAGTACAATCACACCTTGTGTTATAAGCATGGCATTTATACGCGCCATATAAGTCAAAGAATACTGGAAAATAAAATAAAAGGACAATGCTGTATTCAATATAATACGTGAAACAGTAATAACAGTGAAGGGGATCGATCGTATTTCTGCTGAGAGGAGTGTTATCATATATAAAACAAGATATTCCATACAACCACTTAAAAATGACAGCTGGATTAATCTTTTTGTCAATAAGCTATCAAATAAAATAGAAGAAAACCATTCAGAAGAAAAATATATTATTCCTCCTGATAATAAGAATATTAACAAAAGAAAAACCATGTTTGTTGAATTCAAAATTCTAAATTTTTCTAAATTATCTTTATACTTGAAATAATATCGATAAGTGGCAAAATGGAGACTTATTGATAAAAACCCTATTAATAAAGTTCCAAACATCATAAAAAGGACCACAATACCAAAATCACTTGGGCTTAGATACCGGGTATAAACTGGCAAAACCAAAATGCTAACAGCAAATGAAAAAACGGAAGAAAACATATAAATGGATGAATTCCCAAGGAACCCTATCTTATTACTATTATTGTTGCTCATTCATCCAGTATTAGCTCTTAAAAAACTATTTATCTTATCCCTGATTATTAAATGCGGGGGACAGTTTATTTTATTATTCATTAAGTAGGACGCATATTCTCTGGTGTTTTTTCTATAATCATCAATTGATATTTCTAATAATTCATCCAACCTTTTTTTAAATGATTCATAATTTTGATCTTTATATAAAACCATTTCATGATAATCATTATACAAATCTGATTTCGTAAAATCACAATATAGTATCTTTTTGCCCATTCCAAAAGCTTCTCTCGGTACGGTTGAACCCATTGAAATTATAAGGTCACCTTTGAGAATTTCAGAATATATATTAACGTTTTTAAAATCTGGATCAATAAATGTAACAGTATCTGGATATATATTTTGAAAATATTCTTTCTCATTCCCATATATGGGAATATTTCTATCTTCACTTCCCGGTTCAGATCTCATTATAATCGATACTTTAGTATTGATTTCTTGAATATACCTTGATAACATTTCGTCTAATATTTTCATGGATTTCATGGACTCTTTTACATCATCGGAATTACCAATATTCCCTCTCCATGCAGAAATGACACAAATATCATAGATAGGGTCTTGATTTAACATTTGGTTATCAATATAATAACCAGAGAGAAGTGAGCCCACAGGGTAATAATTTTCCACTTTGTATCCAAAGCTTGTAAATAAATCTTTTTCATAATTGCCAAAACAAAAATAATGCTGAAGGGTATAGCCAGATTTATTTGAAATAAGCTGGCCTCTTGTTCTACTTCCGTTTTGTATGGCCATTAATTCTGCACCAGTATAATTTTCACAAAGCCAATGAAAAATTGGGTGATTATCAATAAATGTGATAACAATTATTGGATTAATTACCTTGATAACACTCAATATGTAAATACGCCATAATTGGCCAATAATGCCACGCAGTCTGGTGTGATAGTTTTTAAGTGATTTAATCTTGAATAGACTCAAGTTTAATAAAAAACTACCAATTACTCGGAAACCCAAAAAAATATCATCGAGCATCGGATCAAATATAAAAACCGGCCGGTTGGGTATAATTAGATTTTGAATTCTACGACTGCCTATTTTATCAAATATGACAATTTTAGATGGTGGGGGGGAAGTAAAATAAATTTTCATTTTACAATTAATCTTCTGTCATTTTATAAATCAAGCAATGAGATAAGTCATAAAGTCCAAAATTATGCCATTCTAATTTATCAATCATCATTAATGAAAATTCTTTTTCAATAGATTCTTTGTCCTTAATTAAAAAGATTATAAAAAACTATTTTTAATTCACGTGGATTATCAATTATTGATTCTTTAATATTTTTTAATACTTTCTTCAATGGGTTAAAAAAAAAGGAAATATTTGCGTTGGAAGGAATGGTGAAATCATTTGCATTACAATTATTTAATTCATAGTTACTGCATAATAATTCCCTGTTAAAAGAATTCATATTTTTATGACAAATAGAAATTAATTTTTTAGAAATTTCTAGACCTATTATCTTTTTAAATTTATATTTACTTGCAATGCACAGAATACGCCCCTTCCCACTTCCCATATCTACTAATATATCATTATTTGAAGTCTGAACTGATTTCATTATTCTTTCGATATGCCAATAAGGGATTGATTCGTACCTGACACCAACGTTTGGATTGAATCCTAAATCCTTTAGTTCAATGATATCTTCTGTATCAATTCTATAACGGAGATCTAATATTTTATTACACAAAGAAACAAGTGGGCAATATATCTTAAAACGGATTAGTTCCTTAATGAAGAAAATTAATCGTTTCTTCTCTAGGGCATTGATAATTTTTTTCAAGATTGAAATAAATTAATCCTTTTTAAATCAAAGTGCGAAAATTATAATTAGATTAGTTTGGTATTAACTCTTCCAACTTCCTTCTATCAACTTTTCCACTAACAATAGTAGGGATTTCTTTTATATATATAAAATTTTTAGGAAAAAAGATATCTTCTAACTTTGATGAACATTTTTCTCTAATCTCTAAAATATCATCAGTATTCAAACTTCTTGTGACAAAACCTATAAGATATTGAACTATATTATTATTATCTCTATATGGTACAATAATTGTATCCTCAAATTTATTAAATTTTCGAATTATTGATTCAATTTCACCAATTTCTACTCTCCGACCTCCTATTTTTATTTGTTTATCTTTTCTTTCTAAAAATTCAATATCGCCATAATCATTAACAAATGCTAAATCACCAGTTTTATACCATATCTCTCCTAATTCATCCCATTTCATTTTTTTAAAAACTTTTATTGTTTTTTCAGGATCCAAGTAACCTTTCGCAACTTGATCTCCGCTTAAAATTATTTCACCTATCTCTCCATTATTAATTGGTTCTTCATTAGAATCGACAAGCATAATTCTTTGATCATTAAACGGTTTGCCAATTTGTACTATGCCATTCTTTGGCATATAATCTGTGTTATGGTTACTATATGAGTATCTAGTTATAAAAACCGTGGCTTCCGTTGGACCATATAAATTTTCAACAGTACTATTTGGAGCAGCCAATCCCCATTTGTTCGCAATAGTCTGAGTCAAAGGTTCCCCACAAAAAATACTATATTGCAGACTGGGGTACATATTTTCCTCGAGAAAACCTAACTTATTCATAAATACAGCGAGTGTCGGTACTGAGTGCCAAAAGTTAATTTTTTCCCTATTTATGTAGTCAGATGGACAAAATAATTCTTCATTAGATAAAACACAAATGGTTCCACCTTTCATCCAAGTAAAAAATATATCAGATATAGAAAGATCAAAGCTTAAATCAAATGTTTGAGATGATCTAAAACCTGGCTCCAGTTCATAATAATTATTCATATTATTTAATAAGCTAAGAATATTCTTATTTGATACTTGTACGCCTTTTGGGTTGCCAGTTGAACCCGATGTAAACATAATATAAATATTATTATCATAACGAGATTCAATTGGCTGTTTAAGCGCATCAATGCTATTTAAATTAAAAAATGTTATGGGACCTTTTTCAACTACATGTTGAGTATCATAACTAGGGAATAAAACATATGCTATATTTTCATTGTGCTCAAAATTACTTTTTACATCATTCCATTCTATGTCATCTGCAATGAGCATTTGAATATTAGCTTCTTTAATAATTCGATTTATTTTATCAATTGGGTACTTTGAATTTATTGGGACATATGTAAAGCCACTGTATACAGAGGCAAGGACACCAATATAAGTTGAATAATTACGTTGTGTTATTATTCCAACAACATTATTTGAACCCTTTTTGTCAATTAATAATCTAGCAAAAACTAAAGCACGATTATTAAGCTCCTCGTATGTGATTATTTTTTCATTTATTTTTATTGCAGGATATTTTTTATATTTTAAAAATGAGTTATGTAGCAAATAACTTAATGATTTCATTTTATCTATAAACCATTAATAATTTTGTATATTCCCTCAATTGAAGTGGCATTGCTGATCTGCAGAGGTGAAAACTTAAATTCAGTTTTTTTCTCAATTTCCAATATAATATTTATATGATTTAGTGAGTCCCATTGCGACACTGTACTCATCGAATCATTATTACCTATATTCATTTGATTTAATACATTTCCAACTATATTCTTAATTACATCTATTGTGATTACTCTACTATAATTTTTGGAACTAGTAGCACTAGAATAGTGGTCTTCGGCAAGCATGCCATATATCCAAGCATCAATATATTCTCCATTTGAATTTTTATAATAATCTCTTAATAGGCCTTCATTTTTACACCCTGCAGCTTTTAAAGCTGCTTTGGTTCTTTCATTATTATACTGTGTCATACCAGATAAGCGATTTAATTGTAATTTTTCAAAAATATATTCTTTAAGAACTTCTTGAATTTCAAAAATGTATCCTTCGCCCCAAAGTTCGGGGTCAATGCCATATCCCCACACTACTGATTGCCGGTTATAATCTATTTCAACCAACCGCGCTGTGCCCACCATCCTATTATCATCAATTCTACGTATAAACCAACACATGGCAGTTCTGCCAACAGGTTCAACACCTTCAAGAGCTATCAAATTCCCCAGGTAATCTCTTGTATCTTCAATTGTTTTAAATGTTTCAAATTCAAAATATTCATAAAGTCTTTCATCCGTTGAATAGTTATGCATCTCTTTTAGACCATCAATGGAAATTCGCGCAAAGTAAATTTTCCTATTTGGATAATTCTTTGTGTTTTCATAATCCCCACCGGGTAAAATTTCATCCAAAAGTCTATAAAATTCAAAATTTTGCATTATATCTCTTATTCCGAATAATTAATTTTCATAACAAATCAGATGGAATGTAGAATAGAAGTTGAATAGCTACTATGCCGCTTAAATTAATTCTGATAAGAAAACAACTTAAAATATGATAAATCAATATCTATACTAAAGAACAGTACGACCACCATCAATCACTAGATTTGAGCCCGTCATATAAGATGAAGCTTCAGAACATAAAAATATAATTGCTGATTTATATTCATCTATATCTGCCATTCTTCTAAGGGGAATTAATTCTGATATTTTATTTATAAATTCATCAGGTTGGTTTGTATATATACCACCTGGCGAGATAGAATTTACTCTAATACCTTTGTCTGCCCAATATGTCGCTAGATATTTTGTCATTCCTATGATACCATGTTTTATAACTGAATAAGTAATAGGTTTCACTGGTTGCTGATTATCATCCAATCCTTTTTGGGCATATATCCTTTGATCTGGAGCTATGATGCCCAAATCTGATGAAATATTCACAATAACACCGCTACCTTTATTTGCCATCTCTTGTCCAAATACCTTACAGCAGAGCATTGCTCCAGTTAGGCCAACAGATATCTCTAGATTCCATTGATCTTTAGAAAAATTTTCCAACCTTGTTTTCTTATAATTGGAATCTTCATTCGCTTTGACCTTCGGATCAATTGCTGCATTATTAATTAAAATATTGATATTGGAAAATTGTTTCAGTATATCAGATTTAATTTCATTGATTTGAGCTTCATCAGTGATGTTGCAATTATAATATCTACAGTCAACTTTAAATGTTTTTGAAATAGTTGATGCAATGTTTTTTCCATTATCATCAATATCTAACAGGATAGGGATGCCTCCCATTTCTGCAATTGCCTCAGCATGCTTTGTACCAAATAATCCTGCACCACCAGTTATAATCGCAACTTTATTACTTAAGTTAAAGTTATCTAATATTTTTTTCATTTCTTAAAGACTGATTTTTTTCCCTTTTTTCATAGATTTCTTAGCAGCCTCAACAAGTAATAAGGATGATTTAGCAATATCTAAGTATTTCAAATTGTCTGTTATTTTAAGATCATTAATAAAATATTTTGCTTGAGATATAAACATGTCATCATTTGTAAATAAGTTATCAGATTCTGTATTTACTTCCCCTGTTTTATAATCAACAAATTTCAAAATATTGTCAATTTGATTCCATTCAATATATCCCTCTGTACCAGAGATATATAAATCACGACGATTATATTTCTGCATAAAGGATAAATTTATGTTTACTGAATATTCTGAGTAATCAAGTACAATATTTGCAGTGTCTTCAACATCAATTTCAGTATTCGAATATTTACCCCCTATACAACTAACATAGTCCGGTAAACCAAAATACCAATAACATAAATCTAATTCATGAATTTCAGTAAGTAATACTCCACCCCCTAAATCCTTTCTGCAGGCATAAAGCTCATCATAATTTTCGTATGGGTGCCATTCTGGAACATAGGATCCAACATTAAAATTCGCAGTAATAATTTTCCCCAAATGGGCATCCTTAATCAGTGCATTAATTCTAGCCAAATATGGATGAAATCTCCTTTGAAATGAGATATAGAAATATAATTCATTATTTATTATTAAATTTTGAAACTCATTAAATCCCCGCAATTCATTAGAAAATGGTTTTTCAACAAATATATTAATTTTGTTTTTTGCGGCTTGAAATGCTAAATCATAATGATGTGATGAAGGGGTTGAAATGACTATTAAATCAGGATTATTTCTCAATGATTCTTCATAAGAGTTAAATAATTTCATCCCATATTTATCGGAAAGACTAATATCTTTATTAACTGTAAAATTACTGTTTAAGTGTGGTGTCTTATTAATACTGCGATAGGCAGAATATTCAACATTTCTATTGAGCAATGATTGGAATATTCTTAAATGTCTTTGCCCAGCCCCACCAAGACCTAAAAATAAAATTTTATCTATTTTCATTATCAATTATTGTATTAGTAACTACTTGAAATAATTAATAGTTTTGTAAAGAGCTTCACTCTGGATATCTCTTTGCTCTTTATTAATCTGATTGGTAGTAAACTGCATTAGATTTTTCTGTAATTTTCTCGCAATTGGAATATCGCCATAGCCAATGCTATTATTTTTAAAACAAGGCTCATCATTCACTGTTTTCCAAGCAGCATATATACCGTCTCCACCATTATTAATAAACTCCTTCCTAAAATCATACCATGATATACCATGCTCTTCACCGTTAAACAATGCACCAAATGTAAAATATGAATGTTTGTATCCATCGGGGACATATTGTGGAATCAATATAGATGTATTTGTATTTTGAATGACATCTAAATAAGCTTCACCCATTAATATTCGCAATTCACAAAAATAATCAATCCTTTCCAATTGAGCCAAAGCAACAGCAGCAGCAATTTCAGGTAATCTATAATTATATGCCATCATATCATGTCTTTCCCAATCAGGATCTTGAAATTTACTTTTATCAATTCTAACTTTACTTGTAGAGGCACTTAAGTTTTTAAATCCTAAACCACCAAATTGCCTCATTCGTTTAGCTAGAAATTCATCATCTGTAGTTACTATCCCTCCATCACCACAAGTTATATGTTTGGAGTTTTCAAAGCTCCAACTTCCAACATGGCCTACAGTACCAGCCAACCGCCCATTATCATCAGCTGCTAAATAGCATTCTGCACTATCTTCAACTACATATAAATTATGTTCATCAGCTATTTTCATAATTGGAGACATATCACACATTAAACCATAAATGTGCACTGGCATTATTGCCTTTGTTTTTTCGGTAATTTTTCTTTCGATATCATCTGGAGAAATAAGAAAAGTATCTTCTTTAATATCAGCAAATACTGGGGTCGCATTGCAGTGCCATACTGCATATCCACACATTGCTACAGTTAATCCAGGTATAATTACTTCATCGTCACTGTCTACACCAAATGCTGATAAAGCCATATGCAAAGTGGAAGTTCCTGAATTGGCGCCAATGGAGTATTTTGTTTGATGTATTTCTGAAAAAAGCTTCTCTAGTTTTTCCACCATTGTGCCGTCATTTCCTGCGGCAAAACCACTAGTTAAAACTTTATCAAGATATTCTCTTTCTCTTCCGCTAAATCTCATTTTTTTAACATTTTCTATCATAGAATACTAATTGAACGAAATAAATTTTTCATACTCATTTCTAAGCCAATTGAGCTGATCATTAAATATACTAACACCTTCTTCATCTCGAAAAACCTGCATGATCAAGGGCCCTTTATAATCAATTTTATTAATTTCATAAAAAAAAGATGGGAATTCAACATCACCTTTACCCAAAAACACAGAATTTCCTTTAAATGATCTGTCCTTTATATGTATATCCGTGATTATTGAGCCATAAGAATCAAATTCTTCAGAAAGATCATACCCTAAAGAGCTACTATTACCCAAATCATAATTAACAGTAATGTTAGGTGAATCTATTTTATTAATTAGTTCAAAAAATTCAGTTGGATTTAAGTCTGTTTCTAAAGAAAGGTTAATGTTTTTATTATCTAATTTGTTCGCAAAATATTTCATTTTATTTATAAATGTATTTTTTGTGGTTTCATCATTCAAAGATGATTGATCAACACATGGTATAATTATATCAGTTATACCAATTTTTTTACACTGCGTGATAAGCTTGTTTAACATGCTCATGCTCATTTGATGAACTTCTTCTGACTTTGAATGGAGCGGGTATGCCATAAAATAGTCAGCGCATACAGTCTTTACATTTACATTATAATCACTCGATATATCTGTAATTTTCCTAATTCCTGAATCAGACATTAACGGACTTAACTCTACATCATTATAATCAAAAATGAACTCTATATACTTTAAACCCAAATCTGATGCAATTGGAAACTCATCCTCCCAATAACCGACTGGATGAGCTTGGTATCTACCATTGTATTTTGGCAGCAGCCGACCTTGCATTACACCTAATCTTGAAAATATATCTATCAGAACTAAAAGGAAATAGGTCTTTTATTTTCTTGGTTATTTTTCCATTCTGTATTTCTAAACCAATTTATTTTATACAAATCTGGATTTTTTATAAATAATTGATCTATGGTTTTCCGCTCAGCTAGATTGCCTAAAATTCTACGTACTGTTTGTAATAGCCAATAATCTTCTTCGTAATCAAGCGTTAATCGTACTTTACAAGGTTTTTTATTAGGATTTTCCAAGATGATTTTTTTTATGTTCTTCACCTGATCTAAATAATACCACATCATCTCGGTATCCTCTTCATCATCTATAAATTCCAGAGCTTTCCCAATAATTCCTCTTGAAAGAGAATATCCAACAGAGGCATCTCCCTCACTTGAGGATTCTGTGGGACACACTACATCATAACCACTATCCAAGAGTTCCATACTCTGTTTCATTAATACACCATCAAAAAATGGGTCATCCGCATCCACTGTATGGAACTTCTCAATATTAAAATGATTACTGCAGTCATACCATCGTTTTAATTTATTAACGAGAGAACCACGGAATACTTTCACATCTGCCTCGCTTGCTATTTTTTCTAATATATCATCTGTGGGGTGCGTACTTGTACAAATAATTGGATCTAAATTATAATGTTTAGCACGATTAATGTTATGTTCGATAATATTCCATTTACCAAATGGCAAGAGGCACTTTTGCGGCAATCTCTCTGATGAGCATCTAACAGTGATAAAAGCAGGTATGTTCATGAAAAGGATATATTAAATTGAATTTGAAATGTGATGATCTTTAACCAATATATTCTCTGTTTAGCTTAGATTGATATTTAGATTTACAAGATAAAGAAATTAATAAAATATAATCTAATATTAATGTTTTCTTAATTTAGCCTTAATAGGTATTTCAGTATCCATTACGCGCTTTTCTGGATCACCAAGTGTGCTAATGATGGTTTTTATATCGGTAACTAGAAGTTTGAGGTCAAATAAATTAATGGAAGCCGCCTGATCAGAACCATACATAGCTTGATCGAGAGTTATATGCCTTTCAATAGATGTGGCACCTAAAGTAACTGCTGCATATGACACCATGCGTCCAGTTTCGTGCCCACTGTACCCAACATCGCAATTGAAATGATCTCGTAAAGTTTTAATAACATTCAAATTTGCATCTTCATTCTTCATTGGATAGGTACTATTGGTATGCATTAATTCAAATGAACAATTGTTATTTCTAAATATGCTTACTGCCTTTTCAATTTCTTCCATTGTGCTCATACCCGTTGAAATAAATGTATATTTTCCTTCATTAGACACTTCTTCCAATAGGTCATCATACGTCAATAAAGCAGATGCAATCTTATTGTACTTCAAATCATACTGTTGCAAGAATTTCTGACTTGGCATATCCCAGGCTGAAGCATACCAATAAATATCATTATTTTTACAATATTTATTAATTTCATCATACTCTTCCTGGCCAAACTCAAGACCTTCTTTTTGCTCCCGATTTGTTGTCCCCCAAGGGCTTTCTCTGTATAAATCTAATTCTTCGGCAGTATAAACAATATCAATTGTTCTTTTTTGAAATTTAACTGCGTTACAACCAGCCTCAACAGCGCCATCGATCAGCTTTTTTGTGATTTCCATATCGCCATTATGGTTGATACCTATTTCTGCTATAATAAAGGGTTTCATTTTTATTCCTTTTTCTATTGTTAATTGTTCGAAAAATATGCCTCTACAATTTCACAAAGAATATGTTCCACTAAAATATGACCTTCTTGAACTCTTTGTGTATCCATACTAGGAATTTTTATTAAAACTGAACAGATTTCTTTCATTTCACCGCCTGATTTATTTGTTAAACCAACACAATTAAAACCTATCTCTTTTGCTTTATTCACTGCATTAATTACATTCTTAGAATTTCCGCTTGTCGATATAGCAATTAGAACATCTCCAAGTGACCCTAAACCTTCTATTTGACGTGAGAAAATAGTTTCAAAACTACAATCATTGGCCCAAGCCGTGATAAAAGAAGTATCAGTCGTTAATGCAATTGATTCAAATGGTTTTCTAGTATGACTTCGTAAACCACCCATTAATTCTGCTGACATATGTTGAGCATCTGCAGCACTACCACCATTACCACACCATAATATTTTTTTTCCATTTTTTATTGATTCTATCATTAATTCAGAAGCTTTAAAAATATCATCAATGCATTCATTTGACATAGCACTTTTAACATTTAAACTATCAATTATAGTCTCATGAATCCATTCTTTATTTAATTTCATACCGCTCCTTTATTTGATCTAAAATTTCTCTAATGACACCATTACCACCTTTAGTTTTAAGGATATGAGTAGATATTTTTTTTATATCTTCATAAGCATCTGAAGGACAAAACCTAAATCCACATATTAACATAGCATCTAAATCATTTATATCATTACCTACATAACAAATAGTGTCAAATTTTATTTTATTTTTTTCACAAAACTCTATTAACGCTGTTTTCTTATCATCAACTCCATGAATACAATGGAGCCCAAGTTTATTTGCTCTAACTTTTACAATCTCATTTTTTTCAGTCGATATAATAATTTGATGAATTCCCAGTTTCTTTATTTCGGATACGCCTAAACCATCGGATCGATTAACCTGGACCATTTCTTTACCATTTTGATCAACATAAACTTTATTATTCGTCATGACACCGTCAAAATCATAAACAATTAGTTTTATTTTACTAAAATCAATTTCTTTCATAATAATTATTATACCAATTAATAAACTTTTTAATACCCACATCCACATTCGTTGTTGGATGATAGCCCAGCATGTCAATTGATTTTTTAATACCAGCAAATGATTCAGATATATCCCCTGGCTGCATCGGCAGAAACTCAATTTCCGCGTTCTTGCCAAGGTTTTCTTCAATCAACTTTACGACATCCATCAATTGTTCGCTTCTGTGATTACCAAGATTAAAAACTTCGCATTTATAATTTTTATCCACTGCAGCACGAGTCCCAGCAACAATATCATCAATATAAGTAAAATCTCTTTTCATATTTCCATTATTAAAAACAGGTATAGGTTCGCCTTTTGAGATTTTATCTGCAAATATATGCATTGCCATGTCTGGGCGGCCCCAGGGACCATAGACGGTAAAGTATCTTAAGCCTGCAGTATGGAGACCATAAAGATGTGAATAAGAATTTGCTATCAATTCATTGGCCTTTTTTGTTGCAGCATATAATGAAATTGGGTTATCAACCTGATCGTCAACTGAGAATGGGATTTTATCATTCCCCCCATAAACTGAGGAACTTGAGGCGTAAATCAACCCTTCCACATCACTATGTCGACATAATTCTATGATATTGAGAAAACCAACAAGATTGGAGTCCATGTAAGCATATGGGTTTTCAATGCTATAACGCACTCCAGCCTGGGCGGCGAGGTTTACTACTTTTTGTGGTTTAAATGATTGGAATGATTTGGTAAGAGATTCACGATCTGCGATGTCAATTTTTTGAAACATAAAATTTTTGTACCGAACTAGTTGATCCAAACGAGCCTGCTTTAAATTGGGATCATAATAGTCGTTTAGGTTGTCAATCCCGAGGATATCATAACCATCATCTAATAGGGATTTGGATAGGTGGAAACCGATGAACCCCGCGGATCCAGTAATGAGGATTTTCATAGCGTGAAAACCGTGAGGCATGACCCGTTATGCATGATGATAAACATCACAAGCGCCAATGAGTAATGTTTGTGCCAGCGAAGAAATCTTTGGGATAAATGGATTTAACATCGATGAAAATACCTTCTCCATTGAAAATATTTTCCCATTCTTCTTTTTGCATTGATTTATACTGGTCATGGGCAACAGCTAAAATGATAGTATCCACATTATTAATTTGAGTTAAATCTTCCAGATCAATGTTGTAAATGTTCTTTGCTTCATCTACATCAGCGTATGGATCTGAAACCGTTATTTCACATCCATAAGTGTGGAAATGAATAATTATATCGGAAACTTTTGAATTACGCAGGTCGGTGCAGTTTTCTTTAAAGGTGAGGCCCAATATTGCTACTCTAGCTCGTACAGGGTTGATACCAGCCTTGGCCATTTCAGAAATAGTAGAATCAACAATAAACTTGCCCATACTCTCATTGATGCGCCTGCCAGCTAGGATTATTTCCGAGTGGTAACCGATTTCAATAGCTTTGTGCGTTAAATAGTAAGGATCCACACCGATACAATGCCCGCCAACAAGCCCTGGGCGGAATGGTAAGAAATTCCATTTGGTCCCGGCTGCTTCAAGCACTTCTTTTGTATCCAAGTCAAGTTTGTTAAAAATCTTGGACAGTTCATTGACTAGGGCAATATTAACATCGCGTTGGATGTTTTCGATTACTTTAGCTGCTTCAGCTACTGCGATAGATGATACCTTATGCGTACCAGCTGGAATAATATTTTTATAAAGTTCATTAACAAAATCAGCAGTTTCTTCATTGGATCCTGACGTAATTTTGGTTATTGTGGTTAGAGAATATGTTTTGTCACCTGGATTAATGCGTTCTGGGCTGTAACCACAGAAAAAATCAATATTGTATTTAAGCCCTGATTCTTTTTCTAAAATAGGTACGCAAAACTCTTCTGTGGCGCCAGGATAAACGGTGGACTCATAGATGACCACATCACCTTTACTTAACATTTTGCCAACTGTACAGCTAGCAGTTGCAAGAGGTTTCATATCAGGGTTATTGTATTTATCAACCGGCGTGGGTACAGTTAATATATATACATTGCAATCAGCAATATTCCTTGGTTTAAATGTGTAAGTAAGTTTTGAAGCTTTTAATTCTTCCCTTGAAAGTCCCAGTGTTTTGTCTGTCCCATCCTTGAGTTGGTTTATGCGATCTTTATTCTTATCAAAGCCAACTGTGGGATATTGCTTGTTGAATTCAATGGCAAGGGGGAGACCAACGTAACCAAGGCCAATGATACCGATCGATAATTTTCGGTTGATGATTTTAGATTTAAGATTCATAGGTTACTAGTTGAAGGTGAAAGGTGATGAGAAGAATATGAAAGAAATTCAATACCCTATACTTTTTTTCGAGTAAAATAAATAAAAATAGAAATAGCAGTAATTAGGGTGAGAACATAAACCGTGTTAACCAACATCAGCTTTGCAGAGTACATGCCAAAAAAGACGGGATTTTTAGACTCATGACCCAAGTAGAAAGGCAACCCGATGAGAAGCAAGAAACTAACAATGCCTGATACGCGGCGGTCTAAAATGATATCCTTGGTTTTTTTCTTAGTGAAGTGTTTTATACGTCGGAGTTTTTTACGTTCATCCATGTTGTTATTATCCAGATAAGAACGAACAAAACCTAACATAATACCCAAGCCAACACCCCAAAATCCCGCCAACAATACTCTCAATTTCAAATTTATATTAGACGGTCCCAATGCGATTTGAGGTTTGTCCAAAATTTGTACGATGGAAGTTTCTTGGACTTCCTCAATCTTGGCCAATTCTAATTGTTGCTTTAGGGTAAGATAAATTCCTTTTTGTACTTCTACGTCGCGCTCAAGTCTTTCTTGGCCCAACTGCAATGCAGGGGACGATATTTGTCGATTGCGTTCATTAAAGTCTTTTAATGCTTGTTCAGATGCTTCTAAATCGCCTTCTACAGACGCAATGCGGTTTTCGATAAAGGTGTTTTTTTCGCTGACTTTTTCACTTTTAAAATAGCGATTTAAAACTTCCAGTTCTGCCAATACCACATCAGCCAACTCTTTTGCAAACAATGGATCTTCTGCCGTGACCCTTATAACGCTAAATTTGGAATTTTGGTCTTCATCAAAAGCCAAAATCTCATTATTAAGTTTATTTACGGCATTTGTAATTAATCTATCTTTACCAACATTGGATGTTTCATCCCCATCGGTGAGAATGGCCAATAGGGATAGTTTTTTATCATATTTATCTAAATAAAATTCTTTATCCAGAATTTGTTCTGCAAAAGTCCGACTGCGAAGCAATTCGGGGTATAACGACGGACTGGAAAGATCAGTTGACACGACGCCCGTAGGTACGTTGACCCCAAATTGAGACGCCAGCCCAGCAAGGCCGCCTAAATTACCGCCACTATTCGAAGGTAATAGCACTGTTGCCCAACTTACATACTGAGGCACTTTGATAAATTGCACATATGTAAAGGTAAGAAAAACAGAAATAAATGTGGTTAAAACGATGACCTTGAGTTGCTCGGCCATTGTTAGGAGGATGTCGGAGAGGGAGATCGTATCTTCTTCGTAGATACTCGGTGACGCGTAAACCGGTGGCCCATCAAAAGTTTGGGGGCTATCAGCGGTTGGCGGAGAAAATTGATTGAGTTTTGCCACGATGTGGTGGGGGACCTGGTTGCGGGATTTCCAGTTGGATACCGCTTGGGGTGTGGTGTTTAAGGCTCGGGCGATGTCAGCGAGGGAGGTGATGCCGCGGGAAGACATGAGGGATTCTAATTCAATGAAGTTCATTAAAATAGTAAAGAGTTATGGGTGATGAGAGATGAGAAATGGGTTATGAGTGAAGAATAATGAGAAAAAGGTGAAGAGGGAAGGAGAAAAAGCATCATTTGGATTGTTTCGATTTTAGGTATTTGATTAATCCAAGTAGCATTCGTCGAATTTCCACAACCTTATCAAGAATATCGATATTTTGACTATACTCCAACCTTTCAGCAATAAGTAATTGTGTCTCTAATTCAGATAAAGACCCTAATACAATATAACAAAACTGGACAAATTCCTTATCTGTGTTTCTCGCTGCTCCCTCCGCAATGTTGGAAGATATGGAAACGGCACATCGCCTTATTTGGTTTGTTAGTCCATACTTTTCAGAGTCAGGGAAACTATCAGTACGACGATAAACCTCTTCTACTAAATCCATGGATTTTTTCCACACGTCTAAATCTTTGTGGGTTTTTATATTTGCTTTTTCTATGACTATTTCACTCATTAACTCTTCACACATAACTCGTTACCCATCAAAGTTGTTTTGAAAGGACGATAATAGTTACCAACGAGGAAAGAAGTGATAAAGTTGTGTTCGCAAATTGGGTCGGACTAAATGGCTCTGTCGGTTCTTTCTGGTTCACTATAATGGTGGCGCCATCTTTGACCTTTGGTGAGCTAAATCGCTTTTTTGGGATCACTTCTCCATTGGCATAAATGATAATAACATCATTCTTATCACCATCCTTGGTAGGACCACCGGCGAGATTTATATAATTTTTCAATGATTTGCGGGAATCAAATTCAATCAGTCCCGGGTTATACACCTCCCCAGTGACGAATATAGTACCCGGTTTTTCTCTTACAACTACACTATCCCCAGCCATAAGGGGTAAATTCATGTTCTTCCAGGCTACCCTTAGTGAATCGCGATAGATCTCAATACCATCTTCAAATGATTTATCCGTAAACCCACCGGCACGGCTAATCAGGGATTGAAGTGATTCGCCATTTTGCAAAAGGGGATAATCACCGGGGATTTTTACTTCACCTAGAATCTGGACATTTTCTTTTTTAAAATAATTCAAATTGGCATGGATGACCACCCGATCCAGGTTTTGAAGGACGATATCAGCTTTTCCATTACCACTTATATTTTCTAATAAATTTACTTCGATGACTTCATCATAGCGCGTTTGCGGATTACGACGGATTATTTCAGCTTGGTCATGATAAATGGATTTCCAGAAAGTGGAATCATTAACCCCGCCGCCTAGCAAGACTAAATCTTCAAATGTCATTCCTCCATAATAATGATAAACACCGGGCATTTTGACCTGGCCAATGATCTCTACCTGCTGCAATTCACGAAATAAATGACGGACCTCAATACGATCGATATTGTTGGCGGGGATTAATTTGGTGCTTTCAAAATCCACATAATGAGCTTCGTAGGACACGCCATTGGTTCTTTCAGACTTTGGCTTGATCTTATGAATTCCCACAGTTTCAGACGCATCATGTTTTTGTCCTCCGGCATATTGGATCAAATCATACACTGTTTCGCCGGGGATGGCTTCATATATTCTTGGGGTCACCACGGCACTGTCAATTTTAACGATTGATACACGTGGCGGTATAACCACTATATCTTGATCTCTTAATTGAATGTTAGAAGATATTTCGCCTTTTATTAAATAATTATATAGATCCACTGTCTCTTCAGCTAAGCCATCTCGTTTAATTTTAATTGCTCGCAAAGACCCAGTTGTATCCACACCTCCGGCTTGAATGAGGCCAGTAATTACGGTTGAAAAAGGATGGATTGGATACACACCGGGGTATTTTACCTGTCCTACAAAATTTACATTTATAGAACGCAGTTCCCCCAAAGACACATCCATAAATGTTGTGGTTTTTTGCCCTTTCAATGTGGCATATATGCGGCCATATTGATCTTTCAGGTATTGACGCGCTTCGTTTATTGATTTCCCTGTTAAATTCAGGAGTCCAACTTTTTCATCATAGATTTTGCCGTCGCGAGAGATTGTATATGCTTCACGAAGTTGGGTTTCACCCCAAAGGGAAATAACCAATTCGTCACCGGGGCCTAATAAATAATTGACCGGAGTGGGCAGGTTTTCCCAAAATGCAACGGTATCGCGCCGTGTAAAGAAATCATAGCCGAAATGATTTAGGCCCAGCTTTTCTACTAAATTTTCAGCAATTTCTATAGGTTGATAAGGCACAATCTGGGCTTGGCGCGACAAACCTGTGATGGGATCAACACCCTCATCTACACCGGTTGAGAGCTGCAGCTGCGTCTGACCCTTCTGAAACTTCTCATATTCCGTCTTAAGCTTTCGCAATTCCTGAATGGACTGTCCATACCCCAATGCAAAGGCACTCACGAAGAGGATATACACAATTTGTTTATATTTGTTTATCATAATTTTTTCTCAATTAGGGGAAAATAAGATTATTTGTAACAAAATCATATCTTTTTTTACATGGCTCCGCCCCGTCAGCCCCATTTTTGGGACTGCGCAAGGCATGTTTTATAAGTCAATATGTACTTCACCGACTAGACATAAGCCCGCGGTGGGTTTTTTTCTACGTTAAGGAAATGATCAAAATAATAGTGTATCCCAGCGACGAAAATACAGTGCACATACAGTGCACATCGAGATCATGGATGTGAAATGAATTACTTTTCCGCATATTTTTATTATCATAAATATCCTCGGGCGAAAGCTTAAGATACACAAATGCATAAAACCAACACCAATTTTATAAACTTTCTGTTTATATAATTAGACAATAATATCGTGAAAATCAGCAGCAATTATGTTTTATCCATTAATAATCGCTGGTTATATATTTCAATTATAGATGGAACCAAATTCTGTTTAATTTTGTATTGATATATCGACTGGGTTTTGAAACGTATTGTATTAATCAATTAAACTATTATTTACCCCCTTTTGTAGTTTCCCCCATGTGGGGGAAGCTATACGGTTAATAGCAAAAGGAGAGCAATGAAAATACTGGTTACCGGAGGATGTGGATTTATCGGAAGCAATTTTGTGCTTCAGCAAATCAATACCACCCAGAATACAATTCTTAATCTGGATAAACTCACTTACGCGGGAAATCTGAATAACCTTTCTAAGGTTTCAAAAGATCCTCGCTATGAATTTGTCCAAGGGGATATTTGTGATTCTAATTTAGTCTCGAATACTATTTCTTATTTCCAGCCCGATGCCATCGTTCATTTTGCCGCTGAATCCCATGTGGACCGGTCGATTGATGGGCCCATTGATTTTGTGAATACAAATATCGTTGGCACAGCAACATTGCTCAATGTTTCTCGGAAATACATTGAAGCCAAAAGCCAGAAGCCAGAAGCTGGGAACTTTCGATTTTTGCATGTGAGTACGGATGAGGTCTTTGGTTCACTTAGAGATGATGGGTTCTTTACGGAAACCACTCCTTACGATCCCAGTTCACCCTATTCAGCGTCAAAGGCCGGTTCCGATCATCTTGTTAGAGCATGGACACGCACCTACGGATTTCCGGCTTTAATTACTAACTGCTCCAATAATTATGGTCCTTATCAATTTCCGGAAAAATTGATTCCCTTGATGATTGCCAATTGTTTAGATGAAAAACCACTGCCTGTATATGGTAAAGGCGAAAACATACGGGACTGGCTATACGTGGAAGACCATTGCGATGCTATTGATACCGTACTCGAAAAGGGCCAAGTGGGTGAAACGTATAATATTGGAGGAAATACCGAGATTCGAAATATTAATATAGTAAAAACAATCTGCACAATCCTAGACGAATTAAGGCCGAGAAATGGAAAGCAATCTTACTCAGAGTTGATTACATACGTCGCCGACCGGCCAGGCCATGATTTCCGCTATGCTATTAATGCTTCCAAAATCAAAAATAAGCTAAAATGGTCGCCTAAGGAAACCTTTGAAACGGGCATCCGAAAAACCATCCAGTGGTATTTAAATAACGAAGATTGGTGGCGACACATCCAGGATGAGAATTATGGCCAGGAGAGGCTGGGACTTACAAAGGCAGATTGAAGAAATCAGGGGCCCTAATGATAGCAGGATTAATTAAATCAAAAAATTTGATCTCTGTTTTCTAACTGCTGAAGTCTTATTAATTAACAGAATAATCTCATGAAAGTTAATAAACTCGTTCTTCTTCGCCACGGGGAAAGCCAGTGGAATCTTATGAACCGATTCACAGGATGGACTGATGTAGACCTCACGGAAAAAGGCATTGCTGAAGCGATATCTTCTGGGCAATTATTGGAGAATGAAGGATTTGAGTTTGATTTTGTTTATACTTCTGTTCTGAAACGAGCGACCCGTACCATGGATTTGTGTCTGAAGATAATGGGTATATACAATATCCCAGTCGAATATAACTGGCGGCTTAATGAACGGCACTATGGGGCACTCCAAGGGTTAAATAAGGCAGAAACAGCACAAAAGTACGGGGATGAGCAGGTGCTCATATGGCGACGCAGTTATAACATACCGCCACCGCCTTTGAAATTAGATGATGAACGACATCCCAGGTTTGATGACCGATATAGTAATTTAGATTCGTCTGAATTACCAACATCCGAATGCTTAAAAGATACGGTAGATCGTTTTCTCCCTATCTGGCATGAAACAATTGCGCCGAGTATTCAGTCTGGGAAAAAGGTGCTGATTGTAGCTCATGGCAATTCTCTTCGGGCTTTGGTAAAACATTTAGATAATATATCCGATAAAGAAATCGTCGGTCTCAATATCCCCACTGGAGTCCCGTTGGTTTATGAATTAAATGATCAGTTAAATCCAATGAAGCATTATTACCTTGGAGACCAGGAGACCATTGCTAAAAAAATCGCTGCCGTTTCAGCTCAGGGGAAAGCAAAATAATTGCTCCATATTATTCTTTTCGAGCCGGAAATCCCCCCCAACACAGGAAATATTATTCGACTTTCCGTTAATACCGGTTTTAACCTTCACTTAATTAAACCGCTGGGGTTTTCTGTAGATGAAAAAAGCTTGAGGAGGGCAGGAATGGATTATATAAGAAAAGCTGACTTTAACATTTGGGAAAGTCTAAATGACTGCCTAAAAAAAATCAATTATCAGTCTGTTTATTCTATTTCAACTAAAGGGGAAAAAATATATTCTGACTTAAAATATGAAAAAGAAGATGCATTTATTTTTGGTCCTGAGACCACAGGTCTACCTCAAAAAATTATTGATCAATATGATTCTATAACAATCCCTATGAGATCAGCAGGCCGGAGTATAAACCTAGCCAATGCAGTTTCCATAATTGTTTATGAGGCCTGGCGGCAACTGAAATTTATCTAATCCAAGAAGCAATATCCTCTCCGATAGCAATGGCCGAAGTCAGCCCCGGAGATTCAATTCCGAT
>Ga0315338_1000715_pt1 | contig 60998 bp, 49 predicted proteins | sample ASW8metaG_FD_204518 | JGI IMG/M metagenome (GOLD analysis project Ga0315338, IMG submission 204518) | Ammonia-oxidizing marine archaeal communities from Monterey Bay, California, United States - ASW #8 | ecosystem: Environmental > Aquatic > Marine > Coastal | place: USA: California | collected...
TCTTTTACCTGGCGGGATTGATCCTTGCCGGTGGCGCAACATTTGTTGGCTTGAGATACAAGAAATTAGTTGATGAAATAAAAGAGGTTTTCAAAGTACTTCAAGAAGCGTATGCCGATGACGGAAAACTTGACAACGAAGAACGCAAGAAGATAATGAAGGAAGTTCTGGATGTTATGGGTGCGTTGCTTAAAATCGCTTGGAAATAAAAAATCAATGACATTTGACGAAATAATCGACAATGTTTTGGAATCAGAAGGTGGATATGTCAATGATAAAAATGATGCCGGTGGAGAAACAAATATGGGTATTTCCAAAAGAGCATATCCAGATTTGGACATCAAGAATCTATCCACAGAAGAAGCCAAACAACTTTATTATGAAGATTATTGGACACCTTCAAAGGCTGACCAGTTACCAACCCAACTGCGAGAAATTTATTTTGATATGGTTGTAAACTTTGGAAGGCGCGGGGCGGCAATGGTATTGCAACAGGCTTGTAATGGAAAAAACACATACAAAATCAAAGAAGATGGAATGGTTGGGACGGCAACAATAAGTGCATCGAAGAATTTAGAGCCAGACAGATTAAGGGCATATCGAGTATTGAAGTTTGCAAAGATTATAATTAAAAAACCAACACAGGAGAAGTTTTGGTTTGGATGGTTTAGAAGGGCAATTAGAGTATGACATTAGGCAAATCAATTAACAATATTAAAGACAAAGCCAATGACATTGATCTGAATGTTTTGTTTGAAAACCCGGAAGCATATTATAACGATATTGTGGAATTGCTGCATCTTATCAGAAAGATCGAAGAACCGACACGAATTAATTTTAAAGATTTAAAGAATAGGATATTTCAGGCATGAGTACATACGAAGCCAGTTATTGCGATACGAACACCGACCTTCAATATATCGAACCGAACATAAATAATTATAATTTAAGAAGAATATTGCCCGGTGATTGGGTAGCATCCGGAACGACTGATTTATATTATCTTTATTCAGCGGGTTATGTAACGCAACTTTTTAAAGACGGCGAGGAAATGACTTCCGTAGCCGATACACCAGATGCAAATAAAGAATTTAATTATGCAACGGGGACAGGATTATTAAGTTTCTTTGTTACAAATTCATCTACATCACTTTTGGATAGTGCCGTAATCGAAGCCGGTCGCGATTGGTATGATACGAAGGTTGAAGCGGTAGCGAAGGCAAGTGATCTGGTCAGAAACTTACTCCCTGTTCCCATATATCCCAGAAAAGGTGTTGGGATGGCATCGGCAACTGGAAACGATTGGCCTGAAATCATTGTGAGAAGCACGGCAATTATCGCCTGTGCTGATTTAGTCCGTCCTTTTGATAAAGACAAAGGGGACGAGATAATGGCAATGGCTATGAATCCGGAAGGCACGGGATATTTAGATATGATCCGTACCGGGCAAATCGCTCTTTCCCAAGATGAAGGAATGGCAAAGCATGGCGGGATTGTTAGGGAAATTTCAATTAATGCTTCCACTACTGGATCAATTATTGATGTACGCGGAACACCAACTGTTGATTGGGACGTGATAAAAATTATTATCAGTACGGCGGGGACCTTTACTTCAGGTTCAGCTTCGGGTGTGAAATATGATACTTATGTCAAAGATGATACTGGATTAAAGATTGATAAATCAAGCGATGCTGAAACAATCGATGGCGGATTCCAAGATGTAGGACATGGAATGCAAGTCCGGTTTTCTCCTGGGGTTTATACGATTAATGACCAATGGGAATTAGAAGTGTCGGGAATTATCGACTCAAGGACAATGGCAATTAAATACGCAACGGCGGAAAGAATTTAATGCCCTTAAATATTCAATCACCGCTTTGGGCAGACACACACGAACTTTGGAATTCTATAACAGGAACTACATTCGCAACTGGTACTGACGATTCAGATAGTTATGTAAATGTAGTTTATGATAATGTAATCGAATCCCTACAAGAAATAATAAATACAGAATTTAAAATTCCCATATTTGACGAACATCGTGGGAATCAATCGTTTGTAATAGATCCAAACGAAGATACGCTAATTGAATATTTTGCATCTGGACAAACAAGAAATTATGATGTGGATATTATCTATACATTAATACGCGGCGGGGGATGGAAAAGTGTCAAGACACAATTAACAAGTACCGCTGAACATTTGAAAAGATTAATACATAACAATTCTCATTATTCGCCGTCTGGTATTTATAAGTATCACGATGGGCGGGTTGAAACTGTCGCATACGAACAGGATGAAGATGATCTGGACGTATGGAGAGCAAATGTTTCATTTAACTGTACCGTAATGGAGATATTCACATAAAAGATGATGATACATCATAAAAATAAAAAAGGAAATAAAAAATGGCAAGTTTAGACAACACAGTCTATTCCGGTAAGCAATTTGAATCTTATGTTTCGCTGCAATCAGATGCTTTAGGAACGAATGATGTATCGGGTACGCTGTATAAATTAAGAACACCGGAAGTGAATGATATTGATTATTCAGCCGGTTCAACTTTTGCTGATGTAATACGAACTGGACAAAGAGTTCAAAGACCAACAGATCATATCGCTGTATTTAAAGGCGGGACTTTTACATGGTCATTTAGTGATTATGTAGTTGAGAGCGAAACGCTATTACAACTTCTATTGCAATTAGTAACTGAAGATACAAGTCCTTCGGTATCGGCGGAAATGACAGGAAACCAAGCTACAGTCGTTTATGAACAAGGCGCATCGACAGGCGAATATGCTTGTGTTGTTATTTCTTCGCCGGATGCGGATAAAGATAAATTAATGTTTTCTTCAATTCTGCAAGAATTAACATTGAGTATGAACCCAACGGCTAACGGTGGAAGATTAACGGCATCAGGAGTATTCTGGTCTGGTTATCAACCCGTAATCGGAACAGAAGGAACTTCAGCAAACGCAACTGCTGCCGATTATTCAGAAGGATTTTTTGATTGTACGACCATGACTATTGGCGGTGACAATGTAGTATTAAATAATTTTGATGTTACAATTTCTAATCCCGCAACAAGGGTTGGATATGAAACAGTTAATTCAATTGAAGCAGAACCTTCATCTTATATGAGGGGCGGAATGATTGAAGTTACCGGAAATGTAAGTGCGAAATTGGATGATAATGTAACTGATACAATAGCCGATTTCACAGCCGGGACTTCTGTAAACATTAGCATTGGTGACGGATCAGCGATTGACTTCGATATTCCAACGGCTAAATATACAGGATATACTCATACGAGTACAGATAGTGGCGTATTTATTAATTTACCGTTCAAAGCAACAGCAGATGGATCGGGTGCGCTAATCACAATAATCGCAACTTAATTAAATCGGGAGGTTAAATGGTTGTTAAAGTTGGTAAAAAAGAATGGGATGTAAATGATTGCACATACTCTGAACGGCGGGAGTTACACAAACTCAACGCAAAAGTCTGGTGGGATGGCAAAATGGACGTGGAATCATATTACGATGTTTTGGAAAAAGTGGGCGCGATTGCCGGACTTGGGGAAAACGACTTCAAGGATATGGATATGCCGGATGTCGATTCAGTTCTTCAGGCAGTTTTTCTTGAATACTTGGGACTTCAACCGTCAAAAAAAGATTCCGGGGGTTGAGCCTTGCGGTTTGGTGTTGGCAGTTTGGGATGCCAGAACCGCGTGATGTTTATAGATGCCTCCCCTATACTGTGGCTCGACTCCCGGTTACTTATAAACACGATCCGGTGCGAGTGCAAACAAAAGAAGATATATGGAACATAATAAATGAAATATGCAAACCAGAAGAAAAGTTTACTGATGGTCAAACTTTGTTTCATATGGTCCCATTCTTTGCAGACTGCAATCAAATTGTCGAACCCTGGATGATGGAAATGATAAACGAATTTAATTACGTTACGCGATTCAATATATCGCTTGGGAATCTGGACGATATTTCGGCACATCGTTTGGACTGTTTTTCAATTATTGATATGGAAATAAATGCCTGTATGAATTTTAAATCGGAACAAAATAACTAATGGCAAATATTAAAGACCTTTTTATTAAACTTCGTCTGATTGGTGGCAAGAAAACAAAAGATGATTTAAAGGGCGTTGATAAAGGACTGAAATCTGTCGGAAAATCTGCCCTAAAAGTCGGGGCATCCTTTTTTGCTGCAAGAGGTTTAATTACTGGATTGACTCGTTCTATTGAACTTGCGGGAAGATTTGAAAAAGTAGAAAGAGGATTCAGTAATCTTGCGAAAGCATCAGGTTTTTCTTCTCAATCATTAGGAAAATTGCAAAAAGCAACGGATGGCACAATGTCGTCAATGCAATTAATGACACAGGCTAATAATGCGATGCTTTTGGGAATTGTTGATTCCGAAGATCAAATGGCAGAACTATTTGATATTTCACAAAGACTTGCTTCATCCCTGGGAAAAGATACGACTTTCGGGATCGAATCAATGGTTACTGGTCTTGGTCGGCAATCAAAGTTAATGTTGGACAATCTTGGTATAATGGTTGATACCAATAAAGCGTATAAAGATTACGCTGAAAATCTGGGGGTTACAGTTTCTCAATTATCAGATCAACAAAAGAAACAAGCCTTTGTAAATGCTGCAATGTCCCAAGCAAATACTTTAGTTAATAAACTTGGTGCTGAAACGCTTACTTCAGCCGATCACATAAACAGAATGAAGGCTGCGCTTGAAGAATCCGCCATTGAATTGGGAACAACTTTTTCTGCGGCTGTTGAAACGGCAGCGGATTCATTAGTTAGGTTTTTAAAGTTTACACAAGGCGCAGTAAAAGAAATAAAATTTTTAACCTTGCCAAAAGAAACAAGAGAGTTTGTTAAACAAATGGCGATTGATGCAAGGACGGTAATTGAAGAAGGAAATATTGATATAATCCAACAACAAATTGCTGCAATTTCAAACATATTAGAAAAATTCCCAAGAACCGGGGAAATATTATCACCAGTATTAGCGGAATTACAAAAGACAGCTCAAAGTTTAAAGGAAACAACACAGGGCGCAGATAATATTGCGAATACGATTTCCTTATCTGCAAAAGCATCTGAAAACTTGGCGAAGTTTACCGCGCAAACATCGACATCATTAATAGTTTCTGCCGCAATGGGTGATAGTGTGGCAGATGCGTTTAAAAGAGCATTGTTTCAGCAAGTTTTAATTACGGCTCAATTAAAAATACAAGAAGCCATTCAAGAAAAAATGGCTGCGATGCAAGTTGTCGCCGGTGGACCTGGCTCATGGTTAATGTCGGCTGCTAATTTTCTTTTCGGTGCATCACCTACACAAACCGCACCAAGCGCGGGAATGGCAGCATCTGCCAGTAGAATTACAATCAATCAAAACTTCGGCGGCATGGGTGTTATCGACCATAATTTTGCCGCCAATAATATTATCCCCGCCATAAATAAAGCGATCTCGACAGGACAGGCGAGGATTGGGTAAATGCTCTCATTCGATACTGCGCTTACCAACGCCCTTAAAAATAGAAATACAACGGCGTTTTGGGTTCTTAAACTATATTATAACGATGAATCTGCGTTTATAGGTGTAAGCGACCGCCATCGGCAAGATGGAACTGATATTTATTACGGCATTGTGGCTTCATTTGGGAATTTCCGTCAGTCTTTAAATTTTTTTAATTTTACAACTTCAATCGGGAATATCGGAGTAACACTTATTAATACTGAAAAGTGTATTCAAGGCGACCGTTTTTCCGATCTTCTTTCCAGTTACAATTTCTCAAACCGCAAATGGGAATTGTTTTTAAATACAAACGAAACATCCACTTTAGATACTGCCGCCAGAATGATTGGAACGGGTGTAATCAGCGGTGAAATTTCATACGATGAAAACAATGTTACTTTAACTCTTTTCGATAACAGTTCAAAACATCATAAGCGCGTTCCTGTTAATACTGTCGATTCGTCCACATATACAAACGCACCGGCAAACAATGTAGGAAAACCGATTCCAATGGCTTACGGGGATTTCCATGCAAAGACAGATATTGGAACGATTCCAACTTCAAACTTTGATCGTTTTTATAATTTCTACAAAGGTGCATTCCCCGCAATCATAACAGATGAATGGGACGTGCAAGAAGAAGGTTCAGAAGCATTAGCCGACAGTCAAGCAATCAATACAATGGATAATGAAAATATTTATCTTTATAAGAATGGTCAATATCCAACCTTGACCGGGACGGTTGATATAACTGGTAATCCTGAAATCGAATACAAAGGAAGCACGGCTTCGGTTTATATCCCAATAAGTGTATCAAATATTGCATCTGCTTCAGGATCGGGTAGTTATTCGGTAGCAAATGCCTCACGAATTAGTGATGGAGATTTTTCGGCAGTAGCAACTTGGACCGCAAGTGGATCGGAAACAAATAATTCAGATGCTACACTTACTTTTGCTTTGCCAAAGATTAATAAATTGGGTGTTTATAGTGATATTTCAGCATTAATAAAATGGGGAACGGTTACAAATTTAAGTGGAAGTGGTGATGTTTTTTCAATCACAACAAAATCTGGTGGCGGTGTTAGTCTTGATAGTATAACAAGTGATTCAGAAACAAAAACATCTTTGACTACTGGATATACGGCAACAAGAGATGCTTGGGATTTTGAAGGGGATATGATTTATACTTTAGAATCAGTAGATGCAGATGAATCTGCCGAAATATACGAATCTGGAATGCAGATCGATTTCACGATTGAAGATATAGAAACACATGATGAAGAAATAACTATAACATCCCGGATAACACAAATGATTTCGCCAGAATTAGGGCCGCCAGTTTTACTTGATCTTGGTTATGCCGAATATATAGTTCCGGCTTCACAATTTACACCTTCCAAAATTGATTATATTTATTATTCTGGAAAAGGCAGACAATACGGCGCGTACATAGATGCAGATGATAGAGGAAATAGTGAAAGCGGCGATAATGGATATGCCACAAATGCCTTAATTGAAAACCCGGTTTATATCATTGAAAGTATTTTACGATCTGAATTAGGGATTCTTTATTCGGGATCTGCAACAAGCACGACTTCAAATAAATTAGTAGATTCCGGCGCATCGTTTGCTACAAGCATTGTTGGACAGACTGTTTATAATCTTAAAGATAAAACAAGCGCAATGGTTACGGCAAGAGATAGCGGAACGACATTAAGTATTGATGCAAATATTATGGCAAGTGGCGAAAGTTATATTATCAGCGGATTAACTTCAGATGAAATCGATTATGCCACTTTTGATACTTCTGGAAATACAAGTAGTGGATACCTGGGCGACATATATGAAGATGCAGTAGGCGATGTAAAATTTGCTTTTTCACAATATAAATTTATTAATTCAAAAGATTTAATTAACCGATTGGCTCAATTATGTTTATCTTATGTCTATATCGGTGGGGACGGAAAATTTAAGATCAAGACGTTACGCCGGACCGATGATTATTCTTCGTCAGATCAAACCGTTGATTTTCGTGATATTACTTTAGATAAGATCGGAAAGACATCGCTTGGAAATATTAAAAATTCTATCGTTGTAAAATACAATCACGATTACGGGGCAAAACAAAATCTTTCAGAAGCAACCGCAACCGATTCAACGTCCCAGGGAACGACAGTAAACGGATACAACCAAACGATGAAACTTGAAATCGATGTAAATGAAGTATTGGATTCAACAACTGCAACGAAACTGGCAGAAGCATATTTGGAAGTAATGAAAGATAGAAAAAATACAGTTGATTTTAGTTGTATGAGTCCAAAATATAATCACTTGGAAATCGGGGACATAATAGATTTCAGTAATTGGAATGCGGGTTTGAAAATTTACGGCAGCGCAATGGCGGGTTATTTTATCGTTTCAGATATTACTAAACGGGTAAACGGCTGCTCAATTAAAGCAATAAAGGTATCATAATGGCAAATATGAATATTAGAACACCGCGTTTTTATCCAGATATAATTAATCATCTTATGAGCAGAGGTGTTGCGCAGAACGGTGAGTTTGATGTTACGGCATCAAATACCACGAATTTATTTATGGGAACTTTTACGACAGGATCAGAACCAGAACTGTTTGATATGAACCCGTTGAATAAATGCACATTCGATACAAGCGCAGACACAGATGCCCATGTATTAATTACGATTGATACACAAAGTACAACTTTAAAAAAATCTTATATCGCAATCCTAAATCATAACCTGGTTAGTTCTGTTGGGAAAATTAGAATATTTGCGGGTGATATAGCAAGTGATGTTACCGCAGTAGATGGCGCAAATGCAGATACGGCGGACATTGCGTGGGGGGATGATACTGCAATAGATGTTGTTAATGGTGATACAACAACCGCAGCATCAAATGATAAAAGCGTTGTAATTGAACCGGCAACGGATGGTAGCACAATTATCAGATTTGCGGAAACGGGGTTGCGTTATTGGGGAATACAATTTGAAGGCAATACCACAAATACGGGAGTTGCTACAAACGGAACGTGGGGAACTACCGATATGTTTGTTGGATGTATTATGATCGGAGAATATTTTGAAATGCCACACGCCCCCGATTTAAATGTAACCCGGATGATCTCATATAATAGAATGAACGATTTACAGGAATCAAACGGTGGACAACGATTTAGTAACTTGAAAACATACGGTAGAACGGCGGAGAGTGCGTCCAAATCGCCGTTCACAACGGCTTCCAATGGATACCATAGTCAAGGCGGAAGAATTATTTACGATATGAATTTTAGTTTTTTAAGTGCGGCTAATATGATGCCGGATGAATATGATATTCTCGCATCAGATGATAATTTTGTTGATGACGTTTGGAATAAGACCAATGGCAATCATATCCCATTCATCTTTTCGATTGATGCGGATTCGGAAGGCGACAATGCAGAATCGGAACATATCTTTGCCAGGTTCGCAAACAATTCTTTGGATATGGCGCAAGTCGCACCGGACTTATACAATATATCTTTAACCGTTGAAGAAGAATTTTGATGAATCAGAAATTTGGGAATCTATATGCGAGATTTTTAGTCGCGTTTGGAATATGGACCGCAATCGCATTTGTATTTGGAATAGGATGGTAATTAAATGTATGGAATGATTAACGAAGCCATCAGGACTCTGGTTACAAGGGAAGCCGGGGAAGAAGTATGGAATCAAGTCCTTGAATCTTCTGGGGTAGGTGATGACGTATTTGAAGGTATGGAAGGATATGATGATTCTGTTACTTATTCACTTGTCGGGGCAACATCGGAAACATTGGGTATCCCGGCATCAGATGTTTTAGAAATGTTCGGTGTCTATTGGGCGTTAGAGGTAGCACCAAAAGGATACGGAGATTATTTTAACGCCTTTGGTAATGACTTTGAAACTTTTGTTGGGGGATTGGATGAGATGCACGTTAGGATTGCACAAATGTTACCCAACTTATCCCCGCCATCATTTAAAATAGAAAAACTTGGGGATAATCATTTTGAAATTCATTATGAATCGCCACGGGAAGGATTAGCACCATTAGCAATAGGAACATTAAAAGGCATTGCCCAACATTTTGGCGGTAAGGCAGATATTACCCAGATAGAATATAAAGGGACTGATGAACATGATGTATTTGAAGTAAAGTTTACTGCTGATGGCTAAAAGTAAATTAGGCAAGTTGTTAATGGATGCTGATATTATCACAAAGCGACAGCTTTCGGAAGCAATCGCCAAACAGTCTAATGGCGATGATAAAGAACTTGGGCAAATCCTGACTGAAATGGGATACATTACCATTGAGGACCTAACCGAAGTTATGTTGGGTGAAGCGAAGGACGCGCAATCTGAAAGAGAAAAGTCAAAGCGGGATCGGTTATTACAGAAACAAATTTTCCAAAAGAAGATCACGCCAAAGCCGGTTGTATCAAAGGCAGTACCAACCTCTGCTAAATCATCTGTGAGTGAGGATGAAATACTAAAAAAAAAATTCACATTATCAATTCAAACAATGGTAGCGGCTATAACTGGCCTAATATCATTAATAGGTATGTGGTACGCACTCCAGGCCGATATACAGGCAAACGTTTTTAAAATTGATACACTTGAAAAAGAAGTGGAAAGATTAAGAAATGGCGAAAACAATAAATGACCAATTATCTTTACAGATTTCCGTATCATTTCTACTCAAAATATTGGCGGTTACTGCTATTGTTGTCGGGACTTATTATCAGACAACTTCAAAGATGAATGAAATGCAGCGTACTATTGCAGAATTGCATACAGAAATTACAGTTTTAAATTCCAAAATGGCTGATATGGAAGCCGAACATCTTAAAGAATTGGAACATCACAACGAAGAATTACAGGAAGAAATCAAAACGCAACGAAGTTTACTTCAAAAAATGGGATTGAAAAGATGATTGATCCAAGTATTATCGAAAGTCTGGGCGTATCCGCGATCCTTGCGGTTTTATGTATTACGCTAATTGCCAAATTCATTAAAGTCGATTCAAAGGTTGTTGCGATGCACCGCCGCATGGATAATTTGAAAGATCAGATCACAAAAGCGATGGAAGAAACGAAAGACGAAATCCAAGAATTGAATCGTGATTTATTGCGTTCTTTCAGAAACGGGAAATAATAGCAGTAAAACGACCTTACCATTTAGATCACAATACCTTTAAAACCTTCATATTTGCCGAATATGGGGGTTTTTTGCATAAAATAGGTATATTATTGACCAGGAAACGATATGGCTTTATACGGCGGGGTGGTTTTAAAGATAAATTCCAATTTATTCCTATTTTATGGTTATATTGGGGCATGGTTAATACGATAATAAACAACATTTCACCGGGGCGATCCTTTAGTGGCGTTCTCTCCACAATCGTATTAACCATCGATTTTCGTCCCGGTATCATTAAAAGAGGAATAAAATAATGAATAAAGCAAAAAAAGCAGTAAGAAAAACTGATATTGAAGCAGAATCCAAAAACAATCAAAAAATCTGGAAAGAATATTTGAAAAAAAATCCCCATAGAAAAAATAAAGTTTCTAAATAATCAATAAAAAGAGGAATAAAATGAACATAAATAAGCAAACATTAAAAGATTTTAGAATATCTTTTAAAGAGTCTGTTAAATCGCTTGAAGAAGAATATGAAGTTAAAGTAAATATGAAGCATATCACATTTGGTGATGTTTCATTTACTGCAAAAGTCGAAGTTACCAACGGTGCAAATCCAGAAGAAGTAGCAAGAAATTCTTTTGAAGATGATTTGAATAGATATGGTACTTGGTTTCCAGAAATTACAATAGAACACTTTGAAAAAGGTTTGTCATACTATGGAAATCAAATAAAGATTGTAGGGTTTAAACCACGTTCGCCGAAATATCCTATAATTTATAAACAGAATGGAAGGCGATTTAAAACATCTTACGAATCTATTAAGACGGCATTAGGTGTAAACAAACCAACTGTTACAAAGGTAAAGGTGAAAAGTAAATAAATGCAAAGAGGAATAAAAAAATGAAAGTATTAGTTGCTTGTGAATATAGTGGAAGGGTTAGGGATGCTTTTGCTAAAAAGGGACACGATGCTTGGTCGTGTGATTTATTGCCAACAGACCAATCAAATGGGAATCATCATCAAGGCGACATAAAAGATATTTTATATGATAATTGGGATTTGATTATTGCACATCCGCCGTGTACTTATTTTGCCAATAGCGGTGTGAGTTGGTTGCATCGCGATTCTTCAAGGTGGGCGAAATTAGATGAAAGTGCAGATTTTTTTAATCTGTTTCTTAATCATTCATGTAATAAGATTGCTATTGAAAATCCTGTCCCCCATAAATACGCATTGGAAAGAATCGGTGGGAAAAAATATACCCAAACTATTCAGCCTTGGCAATTTGGCCATGATGCAAGTAAAAGAACTTGTTTATGGTTGAAAAACTTACCATTGCTTGAACCGACTAAAATAATTAAAAAGGCTCGATATTCCAATCAAACGCCAAGCGGACAAAATAACCTTGGTCCATCAGCAAAACGATGGAAAATACGGTCTGAAACATATATCGGAATTGCATCTGCAATGGCGAATCAATGGGGATAAACATAAAGAGGAATAAAATAATCGGTTTTGATATATGAAAAAGAAGCAAATCAGGAACAGAATAAATAGTCCAAAAAGTAACCGGATAAGAATGAGCCATCGAACAAAATTAAAAGGCAGTCCAATGAAGAAATATGAATCTTTAAATGACTTCCTTGTTCGGATTGCTAAACAAGTCAATCAGCCGATTTCAATAGATTCGGACCGGTTGAAAAGAATTAAAGAAGGTCGGGGCAATTAATGAGTCGAACAGGCGAATATTATTTAGAAATGGCAGAACAAAAAAACTGGTTTGCAGCGGATAAACATTATGAAGATTTGAAAAATGATGAATATGAATGTCCGCATAATACCGTAATAACCGAAAAAATGGACGGCGAATCTGTTTTGATCTGTGAAGATTGTGGCGAAGATTTAACGGAAAAAATCATTGGATAAATAAAATGATGAACCAGAATTTTAAATATTATCATAAAAAATATTGGGCGGAAATCCTGGTTGAAGGTTGCGAGTCCTTTTATTTTGTAAATGCTTTTGGAAATAACAAAAAACAATTTATTGATGCCATTCAATCAAGATTTAAAGAATATAAAGATCACGATCCGGTATTGGCATCTGCAATTTTTGAACCGAATAAACGTAAAATTAACATCACAAATAAAATAAAATCCCAAATAACAGGAGAGGAATAATATGCCCGTATTAATACACAATAAAGAATATTATACAGTAGCAGAACGGATTGATCTGCTTAATGGAATGCTTGGAAAAAGAGAAATGGAGTATTCATTAAATACTGAATTAATCAGTTGGGAAAACGGTGTGGTAATTATGAAAGCCACTTTAACGCTTATTAATGGCGAATCCGTTTTAACTTACACCGGCCATGCTTACGAAAAAGAAGATTCAAGCCAGATAAATAAAACATCTGCGCTTGAGAATTGCGAAACTTCGGCGATCGGTCGCGCATTAAGTTCTGCCGGATTTGGTGGGGGCAATGAATTTGCTTCTGCCGATGAAGTTCAAAATGCCATACATCAGCAAAATGCAATGATGACCGTTTCTCAAGAAAAGAAAATTAGGGAATTAATCCAATCGCATCATATAACTGGTGAACAACGAATTTCCGCAGAAGGTTGGTTAATAGATCCAAAAGGACACACTAAAGATTCCGCGCACACAACGATTGATATGCTGACCAAAAAGATAGAAAAAGGCAAAAAGATAGAAAAAGCAAAAGAACTTGAATTGGAAGACTGACGAATGGCAAGTTCTAATAAAAAAAGTGGCGATCGCACAAAGTTTGATGGGATGGAAAAAAGTCCTTCAGATCAAGAAAAGACTTTCCGGCGACCGCCCTGGATTGAATCACCTATCGGTAACGCAAATGGAGAATCTATTGAAAGCCTTGCGAAAAGAATGGAACGCCAAGCAAAAAAACTAAAAGAAGATTACGGCAAAATGGGAATAACCATTGACCGAATACAGGATGGATCTAAATCCGTTCAAGAAGTCATTGATAAACTTCGGGCAAGGTTAGATTGATTATGTCCACATACCATAAAACCAAGCCTTATGAAGTATAGAATATTTTATTTTTATCCCCCGTTTGAAGGCGAACCAATGGCGATAATTGTTCCAAAAGATCAAGTTGAATACAACGATGGTCATTTCACCAAAACCATTCGCCGCTATGAAGCGAAGAATTGGGACATTAAAGAAGTTAAACCAAAGGAGAAAAAAGATGAAAAGATCGCAATACATCCGCAAACAGGAAAACCAGTTTGATCGTTTTGCTTGGATCACTATAAAGGTTTTTTTGTGGTTCATGCTTTTCCAAATCATCCGGGCAATAGCGGAAGGTAATTTCGTTGGCTAAACGATTTCGTGATACCGATTCCTGGAAGAAGAAATGGATTCGCAAACTGAATCCAGAAATGAAATTGTTTTGGTTTTATCTATTAGACAACTGCGATCATGCCGGGATCTGGGAAGTTGATATTGAATTGGCTTCGTTTCAAATGGGCGTAAAGCTGGACGAAGCAAGTATTTTAAAAGTCTTTAATCGCAAGATAATTCCGTTCAAAACTGATAAATGGTTTGTTCCAAAATTTATCGTTTATCAATATGGAGAATTGAACGAAAATAACAGAGTTCACAATTCTGTAATTAATATTCTGAATAAATATGGTCTATATAAGGGTCGTGTAAGCCCCTTGCAAGGGGTTAAAGACAAAGACAAAGACAAGGATAAGGTTAAAGATAAAGATAAAAAGAGTAAAAAAGTTCAATTAAAAGAAATCGAAGATTCGCTTGAAACATATCAAACCGATTTTAAAAACCGTAATGTCAAAAAAGAATTTCTAAAATTTAAAGATTATCTAAAAATGCACGGCAAGAATTACAAGAATTATAAAGCAGCATTTAGAAACTGGTTAAGGAATGAGCAGTTTCAAAGCGCAACGGAAGAAATAGAAATAAAAGAAGATATTATAATTACCTGTCCGAATGGACACTATAAAAGAAAATCGCAAAAAGGGATTGTGGGAGTCTGCCCGGAATGTCGCGCACAACTTATTCCACAATATGAGGCTTCAGCATGAAAGTATTGGAAGCAGTCATTGCCGGATTAGATCAGCACGTTTCAGGCCAATCCAGGATAAACAAAAAAAGTAAGAAAAAATCTTGTGCTAAAAGAACAGATAAGCGCGTTTTTCTTTGCCCGGAATGTGATACTGCATGGCAACCGCCGTTTTTCAATAACAAAAAAGCAGATTATTATGATGACTTCCCGAAAATAGGAATCAAAAACAATAAAAAAATATGTCCGAAATGCAAACAATAGACTGGCTTTTGAGAACGCGACAAGGGTTGTGGTTACGGGCAATCCGTAAAAAGAAGCCGGAAACAGAAATAAGAAAATTGAAGAAAAAATATAACGAAGCATTGGAAATGAAGAATGCCAAAGAAACCAAGCCGAAAAACATTAGTCAGAAACCTTGACAAAGCCGTATCAGAATACATCAGAAACCGAGATGAATACTGTGTCGTTTGCGGCTCTCCAAAAAATCTCACGAATGGACATCTATTCTCACGGATCGCATATTCAACCAGGTGGGACGTATCGGCTGACGGGAATAATCATTGCCAATGTCTTTCATGCAATTTTAAACACGAGTTCGATCCCTACCCGTTTTCCGAATGGTATCGACAGAAATTCGGAGAAGAAAAATATCACGAACTTCACAGGCGGTATAAGACCGTGCGAAAATTCAAGAATTACGAGCTGGAAGAATTATTAGATGAAATTAAATCACATCTATCAAGGTAATGTTTTTGATCGGTTGAAGGATTTGCCGGACCGGTCAATTCAATGCGTTGTTACTTCTCCGCCATACTGGGGATTAAGGGATTACGGATCTGATGGGCAACTTGGACTTGAGGAAACTCCAGAAGAATATGTAAAAAATATGGTCAAAGTATTTCGTGAAGTGAAACGAGTATTAAGGAACGATGGGACGCTTTGGTTGAATTTGGGGGATTGTTACGGTAGGCAACAAGGCAAAGGATTTAATACAAATAAAAGAGAGGGCGGAACGAATCGAGTTCAAGAAATGCAAAAAACTTCTGGCGATATTAAAGTAAAAACCAATTTACCGCCAAAAAATCTTGTTGGGATCCCGTGGCGTTTAGCATTTGCCTTGCAGTCCGATGGATGGTATTTAAGGCAAGACATTATATGGCATAAGCCTAATCCAATGCCAGAATCTGTTACGGATAGATGCACAAAGGCACACGAATATATATTTCTTTTAAGTAAATCTGCCAAATACAAATTCAATCAAATGTTAGAAGATTTAAAACCATCCACTTTTAACGACAAAAGACTATTCAATGGCAATTATACAGAACAAAGGCGAGATCGAAATTATCCAGGAAACGCGCAACAGGGTTCTGGAATGTTAAGACCAACTAACGGACAAGCGAATAAAAGATCTGTTTGGTCTATCACAACAAAACCTTATAAAGAAGCACATTTTGCCGTATTCCCAGATAAATTACCAGAATTATGTATTATGGCCGGAAGTAATGAAGGTGATATTGTTCTTGATCCGTTTTTTGGATCTGGGACAACGGGATGGGTGGCGCAGAGATTGGGAAGGAAATGGATTGGAATTGAATTAAATCCAGAATATATAAAGATTGCAGAAAAAAGATTTATACAACAGGATTTATTTGTATAATGAAGAATTACGAACTGGAAGAATTATTAAAGGAAATAAAACTTGATTGAAATTACCTTAAACGAAATAGAAATTAGACTTGCGAAATGTGTTGGAAAAAAACGTTTTGAACTTGCAAGGAAAAAAGGCAGAGCAAATCTTCGCGTTGGCGGTCAAAGCGATTATGAAACCGATTTAAATGGTGCTGCCGGTGAAATTGCATTTTGTAAAGCAATGAACGTATATCCTAATCTTATTGTTGGAGAAATTGATGAATACGATGCGGATATACCTGAAGGAACAGTAGATGTAAAAACAACAAAATATAGAAACGGTCGTCTATTGGCAGTCCGTTCAAAAAAAATGAGACAAGCCGATCTTTATGCTTTATTAACAGGTAAGATACCTCATTTTAGATTTATAGGAATGGCGAAAGGATCGGAATTGTTCAAAGACGAAAATATTAAAGATTTGGGACGTGGACCGGGTTATGTCTTGGATCAATCAGAATTAACCACATACCAGAGAAAAAACAATGAGAGCAATATGCCCAAAATGCACCTCGACACATAATAGAAAAAAAGGTATAAGATATTCGCCTTCCTTTGAAGGCAACGTACAAAGATGGTATTGCCATAGTTGCGGTAAACATTTTCAAACTCCGATAGATTCTCCAAAACAGGAATTACCGAAGATTCTTTTATTCGATATTGAAACGGCATTAATGGAAGTCTATGTATGGGGACTATACAAGCAGCGCATCCCGCACACGAATATTATCAAGGATAAAGACGGTAGTGAAAAGTCGTGGTTTGTCTTGTCCTGGGCGGCTAAATGGTTATTCGATGATAATGTTCAATCGGACATAGTAACACCAAGCGAATCCAGGTCCAGAAACGATAAGAGAATTTTAAAATCTATATGGAAACTACTTGATGAAGCCGAAATCGTTATAGGGCATAATCTTGATCGGTTCGACATACGCAAATTGAATGCCCGTTTCATTGATAACGACATTAACCCGCCATCACCGTTCCGGTCCATCGATACGCTAAAGGTTGCCCGGAAGGAATTTGCCTTCGTTTCTTATAAGCAAGATTTCCTAACGAAACACTTTGAACTTGAAAACAAATTAAAGACCGAATTTCAATTATGGGTTGATTGTATGCAAGGGGATCAAGCCAGACTCGATGAGATGGCAAAATATAACCGGCATGATGTAATGGGATTGGAACAAGTGTATTTAAAACTTCGTCCTTATATCAAGAATCATCCGAATCTGGGTGTATTGGTGGATATGGATGTTTGTCCTAATTGCGGTTGCGAATATTTAGACGAAACTGATTCAGTCTATTTCACAACGGCTAATAAATTCCCTGTGTATAGGTGTCAAGGCTGCAAAACTCCTTACATTCGGGGCAAGAAAAACGTCAACCAGGACGATACAGATATGCGAAGTGTAGCAAAATGAAGATATTAAAGCAAAAAGATTACGATGGAATGATTGCTGAAATCGGTGCTTTGAATGAAGAAATCGAAGAATTAAAAAAAGAAAAATTAAATCTTCAGAAGATATTGGGAATGATTCATCAACATATCCAGAAGTGGGGAAACAATAAGATCGGAAATTTAAGGGCGGTTGTTGAGATCGCAAAGTTTTTCGGGGTTGAAAAGTGATAAACGACATGGCAATAGGCCGATTACTTGCCTAATCCCGAAAAGAATTATGTTGAATAAAAGGTGCATTGGTATTTAACAAAAGACGGTGATGAGTATTGTATGGACTTATTTAAACGACATTATTCATATAGAGATTATGCAGACAACAGAGAACAAAAGTTATTCGTTGGTCCGGGAGAAAAAGTTGTGCTTCGCACATGGAAAGCTGATGCGATGTTTGTATGGAGAAAATTTATAAATGACTCTGGAGAAGATGGAATTAACTGTGCCGTATTCAGAAATGAATCGGAAGCAAAAAGCAGTACACTCATTCAAGAAGCGGATGCGATTGCTGATGCGATCTGGCCTAATCAAAGGCACTATACCTATGTCAATGCGAAAAAAATCAAATCAACTAATCCTGGATACTGTTTTAAGAGAGCCGGGTGGAGACAATGCGGAATAACAAAAAAACATAAACATATAGTATTGGAAAAGGATGCCAAATAGAAAAGCAAAACAAAGAAAACGTACAAAGATGCTTAAACGAAAGAGCATTGCAGAATACAAATCCAAGAAACGAAGGGAACGCAAGGATGCCAGAGAAAAAGAAGAAGTTTCCCTATTATAAAAGAATAAGAACGAGGGAAGGATTAGTAGTTGAAAGAGTTGCTAATAAAAAAGATGAAAAAAGACTGAAAAAATACTTTCCAGAATTGTTTGAAAATAATAAATAATGGATCAGGGTTACAATTTAGAAGCGGCGGAACAAGCGGAGAAATCCACTAAAAGATTAAACGCCTTCAATGATACCGTAGAATATTTTTATCACCGCGATCAATATAACGCTGACGAAATGAAATTTGCTAAAGCCACAGAAAACGCATGGCCTCAATTAACTGTATTACAGAAGGATATTGTCTATATGCACACCATTCAAGGTTTTTCATTTACTGGTATTGCCGATCTTAAAGGCATATCCCCACAAGCCGTTTCACAAGCGTTTCATCGCGCCTGTAAATACTTCCAGACCATTTAAATTGCCCCAATATAGTAGAGGGGTGTCCCGATGCCCTACCCGGTATGTCCGTAAATCGGATAATTAATTTGCCGGTAGACAGGAAAGACGGGCGTACCTCTAATCGATTAGATGATACGAAAACAAGGAAACAAATATATCCTTTATTCAAAAACTGGCAATCGCCGGTTAGGCACATTCAGAAGCCGAGCCGCTGCAATGCAACGTGAAAGACAAGTCAAACGTGTAACATCAAAAGCAAAATATGCAAAACGGTAACTTAACAACCGTTTCATATCCCATAGTTGATATTATCTTCGCAGAATATAACCCGCGCGAACTTACACAAATCCAACACCAAGACTTAAAAGACTCGATCACCCGCTTCGGCCTGGTTGATCCGTTAATTGTAAACACCCACAAAGAACGCAAGAATATTCTGGTCGGCGGTCATCAACGGCTGCGGATCGTAAAGGAACTTGGATATAAAGACGTGCCTTGTGTTGAAGTAAATCTTACTCCCAATAAAGAACGGGAATTAAATGTCCGGCTCAATAAGAACACAGGCCAATGGGATTGGGACGCGTTAGCCAACCATTTTGACGTTGGTGAATTGTTGGAATGGGGATTTAGCGAAGATGATCTGCAATTTTATGATCCTGAACCGTTGCCAGGATTAATTGACGATGACGATGTACCAGAGGTTGAAGAAGCGGTTACACAATCGGGGGATATGTGGCTATTGGGAGAGCATCGGGTATTATGCGGGGATGCGACAAAGAAGGAAGATGTGGAACGATTGATGGATGGGCAGAAGGCTGATATGGTGTTTACTGATCCGCCTTATGGAGTTGATTATGATGGTGGGATGAAGAAACAAAATAAATTAAAAAATGACAATCTTGGAACAGAAATATATTCTTTATTTATGCCTTATGCGGTTGAATCGTTAAAAGATGATGGTGCTTTTTATGTATGGTATGCTGATGCAACTGCAACTGCAACTGCAACTGCTGATTCTGGTTTGGTTATTTCTGCACAAATAATATGGGCAAAGAATCACGCACAATTTATGTCAAGTGCAAAATACAAAGGTAAACACGAGCCTTGTTTTTATGCACACAAGAAAGGCAAAACCGCAAAGTGGTATGGTGAAAACAATGAAGTAACATTATGGGAATACGACAGAGCAAGTAAAAACGAATATCATCCTACTCAAAAACCAATAGCATTATCAGAAAGAGCCAACAAAAACAGTTCACCTAAAAATGGAATTGTATTAGACTTATTTCTCGGCTCTGGTTCAACACTAATCGCTTGTGAAAAGACTAATCGTAAGTGTTATGGGATGGAGATAGATCCGCATTATTGCGATGTAATTGTTAAGCGTTGGGAAGTATATACTGGGAAACAATCAGAAAGAATTGAAGCAGCGAGTGCCTAACGTTAATAGATCAACGAAAAGCAACGGCAAAATGCTTGGTGGAATCACAGGCAAAGGATTCAAGCCGGGCGTATCTGGCAATCCAAATGGCAGACCTAAAGGCATTCAATCCATTCCCGATATACTTCGCAAGATCGGCGAAGAAGATGGCACGGTAGATGGCAAGAGCAAACTCGATGTAATTTTGTATAAAGTTTTTCAATTCGCAGTAGAGGGCAGACCCTGGGCGGTCCAATTCATTGCGGATAGAACTGAAGGGAAGGCAAAAGAATTTAGGGAAACAACGGTAAAGACCGAGCCTATAAAGGTTTTTGATTTTGAAGATTGAAGTGGCAAAGAAACGCAGTACGCAAGGAAATAATAAACGATCCGCACCGGTTCAAGGTAGTCGTGGCGGGGCGAAGATGGGGGAAAACTCATCTTGCTATCATGTGGCTGCTTTCGGAAGAAATTATGGAGAACAATTCTCTGTGGTACATAGCACCGACCTATCGCCAGGGGAAGATGATCGCGTGGCCGGTATTGAAACGACTCTTTCGTCATCATTCGGAAGCCAAGATCAACGAATCAGGATTGTCGGTTATTTTATCTAATGGGGCAGAGATATGTATAAAGGGTGCTGACAATGAGGACTCATTAAGAGGTGCGGGAATCAACAAAGTTATCCTGGATGAATACGCTTACTTCAAGCCTTATGTCTGGGAAGAAATCATACTACCAATGTTAGCCACATCCAAAGGCCAAGCCATGTTCATCGGAACACCGTCTGGATATAACGCAATGTATGATCTGTATTTAAAGGGGCAATCCGATACCGATTGGAAGTCCTGGCAGTTCAAGACAGTTGAAGGCGGGTTTGTTGAAAAAGATGAAATCAAGCGTATCCGATCTAATATGGACGGAAGATTATACCGTCAGGAAATGGAAGGATCGTTTGAAACCACAGGCAATCGTGCTGCATATAACTTTGATCGTGAGATACATCTAAAGAAGGCAGAAGATATTGCACCGACTAAATGGATCGGGATGGACATGAATGTCGATTATATGACTGCCGTCCTTGCTTGTGAATACACCGATGGAACGGTTCATTATTATGATGAGATAAGACAATCCAATTCTAATACGGAAGCAATGTCAAAGGCTATGCGAAAGAATTGGCCTGAAGTTACCACGATATATCCGGACCCGGCGGGTAGTGCCAGATCAACAACTTCACACCGCAGCGATCATTCAATCCTTCGTGATTATGGTTATGCAGTTCGGGCAAAGAAATCCCATCCATCGCATATTGATCGGCTGAACGCATTGAATCGGAAGTTGGTTAATGCTAATGGAGATGTAACTATGACCATTGATCCGAAATGTAAGTATCTCATAAAAGATTTAGAGCAAGTACAACGGGATAAGAAGGGCGGGATCGATAAATCTAATATCGAATTAACTCATGCGCTTGATGCCTGTTCCTATGCAATCGAATACAAGTGGCCTATAATTCGCCGTATTGGGGAGTCCGTTGTATGGTAGCGTTTATTCTGGGTGCATCGGTAATGTTCAATCTTCTGTTTATAAGTATGTGGATATACGGAATGTGGATGCAAAAAAAGGACTTTAGAAATATGAAAAAGATTTTACGCAACGCAAAGTTGCGACCTGACTTATACCAGGACTGGATGTTTGAAGCATGATGTCCGTAAACGATGTTGTCCTTCCAAGTTATTCTGAAGATATTGTACTTGATTCAATACGCCGCGCACAAAAGGGATTGGAAGAAAAGGAAAACGCTGAACGTGCAACTGCTTTGGATTTCTATTATCACAAGAACGTGGACACACATATTGAACAATGGTTTTCAACTTCTACATTACAACAAGTCCCGGTATTCCCGCAGAAGATCGTTCCCCGGTTCGCAAGAGCAAGGAACATGATCTACAAGAACGAGCCGAAGCGTATGATAAACGGCGAACAAGCAGACGACTATAAAGACATGACGCATCATTTGGATACCAGGGCAAGAGAGTTCAACGAAACATCTTGGCTTACTGGACAGATGGGATTCCGCAGTAAGTGGGGCAAGGAAAGAGTTGAATACGATTTAATTCCATTCTTTAAAAGATATTATGTCCAAGGCGAATCAGAACCGTTTGGTGTATCATATGAGGTTGGAAGGGATCATAAGAACAATCGCATCTATGTATTCTGGTCTGTGGGAAGGGATGGAGAGAATGGGATTCACCTAAAATTCGATCAAGCGGGGCGTACAATCCAAGTGAACGATGACAATGTAAATCCGTATGGTATTATCCCCGTAACCTTTGTTGATTATACAACAAGCGCAAGTGATGTAATCCGTGCTGCCATACAGATCGGGATTGCCAATACTGAAATCGCTTTGGCTGAACGCTTTTCTTTTGGACAGCCGGTAGCAACGGGTATCGAGGAAGCAACCAAGATGAAACTGGGAATAGACCGTGTACTGTTACTCCCTGAAGGTGCGACATTCTCATTCGTGGGCAATCCCGGATCGCTTAAAGATATGATGGAAGTCGTTAAAGGCTTTGCCAATCAAGCAGCGGTAAACAATCATCTGCGTATCAGGTGGGATGAATCGGGTAATCCGCCAAGTGGGACCGCATTGCGTTTATTAGAAATTGAAAATTTAGAATCAAGAATATCAGATATACCTAAATGGAAGGACTGGGAACATGAGAGGTATGAAGTGGATCGCGAGATTATTCGCGTTCATACGAATAAAGATATGGGCGAAAATTATGCGGTAGATTTCGCAGAGGTAGAGTTCCCTCAATCGCCACAGGATGAAAGAACACACTTGGAATGGATGATGGACAAAGGATTAATGAGCCGCGAGGACTTGATAAAGCATTATAACCCAGACATAACAGAAGAAGATTTGCAATCACTTATGGAAAGAGTGGATCAAAGCAAACAAGCCGAAGTGGAAGCACAGAAGCCAGTATCACCTTTACAGAGAATATTAAATGCCTGATCCAGTCGCAACATTCATGGGACAGATTCAGAATATTGAGAAAAAATTACTCAATGATTTGAAACAGATCGCTAAAGGTTTGGATCAATTAACTGATACGGAACTGGTTGCCATCGCAAGGGAATTGGATTTCTTTCAAGAATTACTGGATCGTGGATATACCAATGCCGTTAATGGATTGATGGAAGCCTATGAAGGACAAGTTGAAACGATCGCAACGGAAGCAGCAAGGCGGGGAATCAGTACAGTCAAAGGCGCAACGGTTGGACAACTTCAGTTATTACAGGATTTAGAAGCAGAGAATTTATTGGGTAAAGCAGCAACATACGCTAACGATTTAAAAGACGGATTGTTCAAGGGAATCGTATCGGGTGAACGTCCTTCTGAAATTGTAAAAAGATTGGCAGAAACGATCAACCTGGAAACACATCAATTAAATGTATCGGTACATGACGGGATAAAGCAGTTCGATGATCTTGCCCGGCACAAAGTATTTGAAGGCGAAGATGTATTGTGGACTTATATCGGTCCATTGGATGATGTAACCAGACAAGAATGTCAATCGACATTAAGTGGTGAACCGGCAAAAGGATATACAGAAGCAGAAGTAAATGCGAGTTTAACGCCCTTTGGTGTGCGCGGTGGTTTTAATTGTCGACATTCGTGGATGGTCAAATGAGAGCAGAAGATATGCTAAAACTTCCACGTTCATTATGGGCGAAAGTCGGTGGTAAAGCTGCAACCAAGATTGTTACGGATTCTGATAAAGGATTTGGGACAAGTGAATCAGGGAAACGATATAAGTTCAAAGGATACACACCTAAATATGCTGCAAAGAAGGCAGAAGGTAAAGCCGGACCTAAAGGTGTGGGTAAATCAAGGCAGACAAGTCCGCCAAATTTAAGATTGACCAGTACAATGCTTAACTCTATATCAGCACAAAACGCAACACAAACCGGTGTGGATATTATATTTCGTGATGGCTTAAAAGTTAAAGGCAATGCAGACAGGGGCAGAAATATCTTTGGTGTTAATGAGCAAAATGAAAAAGAAATCGTAAAGAATTTAAGCGAATTTATTGGCAAGAATGTCAAGAGATACGCAAGTAAACCAATTACCTTAAAAGTAGGATGAAAGATTTAATCAACTCAAACAAGAGGTTAAAATGACAGAAGAAAAAGTCGAAGTCCCAGACGTAAAACAGGACACCACTCCCGTTGCAAGTGAAGAAAAGCAACCCGTCAACAATGTTCCGTATGCACGATTCAGCGAAATTGTGGACGAAAAAAACACGTTAAAGGTTGAACTTGATTCTATTAGAAAACAGAGTAAAGAACAGGCTGAAAATCGGAAACTGAAGGACATGGAAGAAAAGGGCGAATACGAAAAGATCATGGCGGAAATGACTTCCAAACTTCAAACTGCCGAAACAAAAGCCAAAGCCTTTGACGATTATCAGGCATCCCGGCGAGAGTCGTTATTATCGAAATTGCCTGAAGAAGATCGTGATGTTTACGATGGACTTCCGTTAGAAAAGTTGGAAGTTCATGTGGAAAAAGTCAATACGAAACCTTCACCGGCTTCCGTTGATAACTCAAAACCAACATCCACCGGCGGATATGCTTCTTTCGAGGAGTGGGCAACACTTGATCCTGAAGGATACAAGAAGGCCAACGATCCGCAGCAATCTGGAAAGATTAGACTTGGATATGGATCAGACTGATATATTTAAACAGAAACTCGACCCGGATAATGACTTGCGCCATGAGAAAATAGATGGTGGCGAAGATATTAAGTGTACTTATAAAGGATCACGAGTTACTTATGACGATTACCTCGACATTCACGAAGAACGCGGGGAAAGAGTCCAGAAGGGCAAACCGCCCAGAAGTATCGGTATGTTTAGTGGGTTCGGACCTGGAACAATGAAGAAGCCGTATGATGACTAAATTTTTAACCTACTTAATAGGAGTTTAAGCAAATGGCTTTAACTAATACCTCAACCGCTGCCGGTGGACTCGGAAGAACCATTGGCGATGCGGTTATTGCGTTCAATCATGTGAACGTGATGTATCCGCTTGTAACTGTTAAACAGGCTGCAAGAGGATCAAACCATGTCCAGTTTTCGGATTGGACAAAACTAACGTCCGCAAATGTAAGTGCGGCAACACAGGCAACCGCAACGACTGCAATCGCTATCACTTCGGCTGCAAGGACGGCAACCATTACAGAACACGTTATTGAATCACAAGTTAGTGATTTGGTTTTGATGGGTTCTGGCGATGATGTTGTTGGACAGGCCGGTCCGGCTCTCGGTAATGCTGTGGCAGCCAAATTAGATGACGACCTCGTGGAACTTGGAAAAGGTTTCTCACAAACTGAATGTGGTGCGGGAACGTCCCTGGCTCTCTCTCATGTCTTTGGTGCAATGCGCCAGATGAGAGCAGCCGGTGCGCCAATGCCGTATTCGTTAGTTTTATCCCCGAAACAAGTTTGGGGTGGAAAAGGAATCATATCCTTGCTACACAATGTGGCAGTAGATACAACTGGAACTTCAACATCTAACACCGGTAAAGCCGCATCAGTTGGCTTGTTGGGTGGTAAAGGTGAAGAAGCCTTCCAGACGGGATTCGTGGGCAGTATTGCCGGATTTAATGTCTATTGGTCTGACCAGATCGATGAAGATGTAAGTTCAGGCGGAGATGCAGCCGGGTTCTCAATGTCTAAAGGCGCAGTTGGTCTTGGTGTTGGTGCAGAAGGTTTATTCCGCATTAGAACACAAAGGGAAGAATCTGAACGTATGACGAAATATGTGGCAACCGGATTCTGGGGACAAATTGAAGTAAAAGATGCCTATGGTGTCTATATCTTGAGTGATGTTTCTTAATCTTAACTGATTAAATGGTGATGGGCGGGGTTTATCCCCGCCTGTTCCAAAGGAGAAAAAATGAGCAAATTTTTTAAAAAACCATCGGGTGCTATCGTTGAATACGATGAAATAAATCACGATCTGAAATCACTTCAAGATCGATTCGAAGAATGCAATGCAGACGGAAGTAAAGTCGAGCCAAAGCCGAAGCCTAAAAAAGAAAAAAAAGATTAATTATTAACCAAAATGCCCATGAGATCGACAGGCTCGGTAAGGCATTAAAGGAGAAACAATATGTCAATGAGAGAATATGGCGTTGTTGAAGCGCAGAATTTAGCGATGGGACAGGCCGGATCAATATTCGTAACGGGAACAACTGCCGTTACTTGTGGGGCGGGTTCGGGTGTCTTTGTTGCAATCCAATTTATTGAGGATACAGTATTGGCTTCTGGAAGCGGGGGACTGATTGCAGAAACAGAACAATTATATCCAGATGATGCGGGAACGGGTACATTGATCGATGCTAACGGCGGGGCAGCAATCGATGGTGAAACTTTCCCACAGGGAATGACGATCTACGGAAGATGGACCGGATTTACTTTGGCATCGGGTGCTTGTATAGCATACGTTGGTTAGATGTTAAAATTAGGACTATCAGTATTAACAATACCTAACCAGGTTGCACGATTAGTGCGAGATTTATGGAAAAGTATTAATGACACTTGGGATTTGGAAGAACGCAAGTGGCAAAACATTGTTTAAAAACACTTATAACCATGTCAGACAATTTCGGGCGGTAAGTTATAAGATTAAAAAGGAAATAGGAGAATAATATGGCAGCTTTAGGCGCACAAAGTATTGCTTCATCATACGAACAACTTTTACACGTTGATGCGGATGGTGGCGGTAATTCTACAACACACGTTAGCGTAAAGGACGGCGATAATGGAACGACCTTCGGGTTTACTATCGCATCCGATGCGTTAATGATGTCAAGCACGAACCGATTAGAATTTGGAGATACTGGAACGTATATTTTTCAATCAGCAGACGGTGTACTTGATCTGGTTTCTGATACAGAGATCGAAATAAACGCAACCACAATCGATATGAACGGTGCGTTGGATTTATCCGGTAATGCACAATTAAGCGGGACAGTAACCGTTGGTGCTGATGGAAGCGGAACGGATGTGATCTTTTATAGCGGAACGACGGGGGATAATCTTACCTGGGATGCTTCAGACGAAAAACTAATTATCACCGGGACAGATAGTCAAACCGCATTAGACGTTGCCGATGGAAACGTATCGATCACAGATGATTTGGCAGTTGATGGAACTTCAAATCTGGATAACACAGATATTGACGGAACATTAGCGGTTGACGGCGCAACTATTTCTTTAGATGCAACGACATCTTTTAATATTGATAATTCAAATACTTCAAATGGAATTACAATCGGAACAGCAACTTCAGCCGTGCCGATTTCAATAGGCCATGCAACGTCAGAAACGACAGTTAATGATAATTTAAGTGTTACTGGCGATATGGCGGTTGATGGAACTGCTAACTTGGATGAAGTAGATATTGATGGCGCAGTTCAGATTGATAATACAATTACAGTCGGGGCAGACGACCAGGGTTATGACGTTATCTTCTACGGTGATACTGCAAGTTCTAATATGACTTGGGATACATCAGAAGATGATTTGGTTTTGAATGATTCACGATTGGTGATTGACCAAGATGATAACATTAGTGCTATACATATTGATAGTGAATCTACTTCGGCGGGAGTATTATATTTAGATGCAAGTGCTACAACAACCGGGTTTGGTCTTGAGGTTGTAACAAATGGTTTAACATCGGGGACGATGGCAAGTTTTTCTTCTAATTCATCTTCAGCAAGTACAAGAAATCTTGTCTCAATAGTAAATGACCATGCTTCTGCAACAGGGGCGACTTGTTTAAATATTGACCAAGATGCGAATCAAAAGGGTATAGACATAAATAATGTTTGTACTACCAGTTACGGAATGCTTGTACAAGCGGATGCATTAACAACTGGTAAAATAGGATACTTTTATTCCAATTCATCTGATAATAGCACAAGAAATCTTGTAGAAATTACAAACGACCATGCTTCGGCAGATAATGCGGTTGGCCTTCTGATTCAACAAGACGGTGCAGATGCTTCCATAGAATTAACGGGTAACGGTAGTATCAAATTTCCCGGTACGCAAGGCGCAAGTTCAGATGCAAACAGTCTCGATGATTATGAGGAAGGGACTTGGCAACCTGCTTTTGTTTGCGGAACAAGTGGTTCAATAACTGCTGATGCTGGAGCAAGTTTGGGTACTTATACTAAAATCGGGAATATGGTTTTTCTATCATCTCATATTGAAGTTAGTGCGGTTTCTTCCCCAGTAGGTACATTAAGAATATCTGGGATGCCGTTTGCAGTAAACGATGATACTGCGGGAGAGGATAGCGGTGTAGCTGCCGGTACAATTGATGCTGCTGGACTTGCGTCCTCGTTGAATGTACTCCAGATATCTGCGGATGCGGGTGGAAGTGTGATGAAAGTAACGGAATTTGATGGAACTTATAGGGTTGATGATGCGGCGAATCATTTTGGTACGAGTACTGATATACGAATTGCTATCGCTTACAAAGTATAATTTAAGCCTATATGGATTTATAGGATGGAACAAATAACAATAAGGAGTCAAAAATGGCTTTAGAAAAAGTAATAACATACGATTATGAAATCAGAACGGAATACAAACATATTCAGGAACGGACAAAAACAACTGTTGTTGAAGATGGCAATGAACTTTCCTATTCATATCATCGGCGAGTATTAACACCCGATGCAGATGTATCCGGCGAAAGTGCAGAGATTCAAGGTATGGCGAGTACCTTCTGGACGGATGAAGTAAAAGCAGCTTATGCGGCTAAATTAGAAGCAGACGCGGAATAAAAAAATGGGAGGCGAAGAAATGGAAAAAAGAATCGAGCAACTGAAGGCAGATCGCCAACAGTTGAATATGCGATTAGCAGAAATCAATTTCTTGATTAACGGTTACGAAACTACGATGAAAGCAGAAAAAGAAGAAAAGGATGAACAAACCGCAGATTGATGAATACCGCGTGGAAGTAGTGGACCGTTTGGCACGGATCGAATCTAAAATTGAATCGATCTTTCAGGAATCCAGGGATACGAAACTGCAACTGCAAATGCAGAATGGACGGGTGCGGAAACTTGAAGGCGGTATGTCTGCGATCCAAGCGATCGGTTCGGTGGTTAGTATTGTTTTCGGTGGGTTCATTGCATACTTGTTTAAAGGGAGATAAATATGGGTGATTGGTTTAATTGGACGAATTTCTTTTACCTGGCGGGATTGATCCTTGCCGGTGGCGCAACATTTGTTGGCTTGAGATACAAGAAATTAGTTGATGAAATAAAAGAGGTTTTCAAAGTACTTCAAGAAGCGTATGCCGATGACGGAAAACTTGACAACGAAGAACGCAAGAAGATAATGAAGGAAGTTCTGGATGTTATGGGTGCGTTGTTAAAGATTGCTTGGAAGTGATAAGTCCGACACAAATTAAATCGCTCATCAAATCCACTTGTGAAAAGATAGGCGGGAAATTTGCTTCTGACGATGCAGTTACACTTGTTCACGAAACGGGTTTGGTTGAATCTGGGTATAAATACCTTCGTCAGTTGGGAGATGGACCGGCAAAAAGTTTCTGGCAGATTGAACCGGCTTCAGCAGTTGATAATTTGATGCACTATTTAAAACATCGTAAATCATTAATGAGCAAATGTGCGGAAGCAAGTATGGTTGATATAAAGCATTGGCAGAATTACGATGAAAACGCATGGTCGGATATATTGGAAAAGAATATTGCTGCCGGGATCGTTCATTGTCGTTTGAAGTATTGGCGAGTGCCAAAGAAGATGCCGAACACATTGGAAGGCCGTGCAAGATACTGGAAGAAATATTACAATACGGATCAGGGAAAAGGCACGGAAGAAAAGTACATGGACACGGTAAAGGAATATTTATGAGTCTGGGAAAAAGCATAAATACAATAAAAGACAAAGCCAATGACATTGATCTGAATGTTTTGTTTGAAAACCCGGAAGCATATTATAACGACATTGTGGAATTGCTGCATCTTATCAGAAAAATTGAAGAACCGACACGAATTAATTTTAAAGATTTAAAGAATAGGATATTTCAGGCATGAGTACATACGAAGCCAGTTATTGTGATACGAACACCGATTTAAGTTATATCGAACCGAACATAAATAATTATAATTTAAGAAGAATATTGCCCGGTGATTGGGTAGCATCCGGAACGACTGATTTATATTATCTTTATTCAGCGGGATATGTAACGCAACTTTTTAAAGACGGCGAGGAAATGACTTCCGTAGCCGATACACCAGATGCAAATAAAGAATTTAATTATGCAACGGGGACAGGATTATTAAGTTTCTTTGTTACAAATTCATCTACATCACTTTTGGATAGTGCCGTAATCGAAGCCGGTCGCGATTGGTATGATACGAAGGTTGAAGCGGTAGCGAAGGCAAGTGATCTGGTCAGAAACTTACTCCCTGTTCCCATATATCCCAGAAAAGGTGTTGGGATGGCATCGGCAACTGGAAACGATTGGCCTGAAATCATTGTGAGAAGCACGGCAATTATCGCCTGTGCTGATTTAGTCCGTCCTTTTGATAAAGACAAAGGGGACGAGATAATGGCAATGGCTATGAATCCGGAAGGCACGGGATATTTAGATATGATCCGTACCGGGCAAATCGCTCTTTCCCAAGATGAAGGAATGGCAAAGCATGGCGGGATTGTTAGGGAAATTTCAATTAATGCTTCCACTACTGGATCAATTATTGATGTACGCGGAACACCAACTGTTGATTGGGACGTGATAAAAATTATTATCAGTACGGCGGGGACCTTTACTTCAGGTTCAGCTTCGGGTGTGAAATATGATACTTATGTCAAAGATGATACTGGATTAAAGATTGATAAATCAAGCGATGCTGAAACAATCGATGGCGGATTCCAAGATGTAGGACATGGAATGCAAGTCCGGTTTTCTCCTGGGGTTTATACGATTAATGACCAATGGGAATTAGAAGTGTCGGGAATTATCGACTCAAGGACAATGGCAATTAAATACGCAACGGCGGAAAGAATTTAATGCCCTTAAATATTCAATCACCGCTTTGGGCAGACACACACGAACTTTGGAATTCTATAACAGGAACTACATTCGCAACTGGTACTGACGATTCAGATAGTTATGTAAATGTAGTTTATGATAATGTAATCGAATCCCTACAAGAAATAATAAATACAGAATTTAAAATTCCCATATTTGACGAACATCGTGGGAATCAATCGTTTGTAATAGATCCAAACGAAGATACGCTAATTGAATATTTTGCATCTGGACAAACAAGAAATTATGATGTGGATATTATCTATACATTAATACGCGGCGGGGGATGGAAAAGTGTCAAGACACAATTAACAAGTACCGCTGAACATTTGAAAAGATTAATACATAACAATTCTCATTATTCGCCGTCTGGTATTTATAAGTATCACGATGGGCGGGTTGAAACTGTCGCATACGAACAGGATGAAGATGATCTGGACGTATGGAGAGCAAATGTTTCATTTAACTGTACCGTAATGGAGATATTCACATAAAAGATGATGATACATCATAAAAATAAAAAAGGAAATAAAAAATGGCAAGTTTAGACAACACAGTCTATTCCGGTAAGCAATTTGAATCTTATGTTTCGCTGCAATCAGATGCTTTAGGAACGAATGATGTATCGGGTACGCTGTATAAATTAAGAACACCGGAAGTGAATGATATTGATTATTCAGCCGGTTCAACTTTTGCTGATGTAATACGAACTGGACAAAGAGTTCAAAGACCAACAGATCATATCGCTGTATTTAAAGGCGGGACTTTTACATGGTCATTTAGTGATTATGTAGTTGAGAGCGAAACGCTATTACAACTTCTATTGCAATTAGTAACTGAAGATACAAGTCCTTCGGTATCGGCGGAAATGACAGGAAACCAAGCTACAGTCGTTTATGAACAAGGCGCATCGACAGGCGAATATGCTTGTGTTGTTATTTCTTCGCCGGATGCGGATAAAGATAAATTAATGTTTTCTTCAATTCTGCAAGAATTAACATTGAGTATGAACCCAACGGCTAACGGTGGAAGATTAACGGCATCAGGAGTATTCTGGTCTGGTTATCAACCCGTAATCGGAACAGAAGGAACTTCAGCAAACGCAACTGCTGCCGATTATTCAGAAGGATTTTTTGATTGTACGACCATGACTATTGGCGGTGACAATGTAGTATTAAATAATTTTGATGTTACAATTTCTAATCCCGCAACAAGGGTTGGATATGAAACAGTTAATTCAATTGAAGCAGAACCTTCATCTTATATGAGGGGCGGAATGATTGAAGTTACCGGAAATGTAAGTGCGAAATTGGATGATAATGTAACTGATACAATAGCCGATTTCACAGCCGGGACTTCTGTAAACATTAGCATTGGTGACGGATCAGCGATTGACTTCGATATTCCAACGGCTAAATATACAGGATATACTCATACGAGTACAGATAGTGGCGTATTTATTAATTTACCGTTCAAAGCAACAGCAGATGGATCGGGTGCGCTAATCACAATAATCGCAACTTAATTAAATCGGGAGGTTAAATGGTTGTTAAAGTTGGTAAAAAAGAATGGGATGTAAATGATTGCACATACTCTGAACGGCGGGAGTTACACAAACTCAACGCAAAAGTCTGGTGGGATGGCAAAATGGACGTGGAATCATATTACGATGTTTTGGAAAAAGTGGGCGCGATTGCCGGACTTGGGGAAAACGACTTCAAGGATATGGATATGCCGGATGTCGATTCAGTTCTTCAGGCAGTTTTTCTTGAATACTTGGGACTTCAACCGTCAAAAAAAGATTCCGGGGGTTGAGCCTTGCGGTTTGGTGTTGGCAGTTTGGGATGCCAGAACCGCGTGATGTTTATAGATGCCTCCCCTATACTGTGGCTCGACTCCCGGTTACTTATAAACACGATCCGGTGCGAGTGCAAACAAAAGAAGATATATGGAACATAATAAATGAAATATGCAAACCAGAAGAAAAGTTTACTGATGGTCAAACTTTGTTTCATATGGTCCCATTCTTTGCAGACTGCAATCAAATTGTCGAACCCTGGATGATGGAAATGATAAACGAATTTAATTACGTTACGCGATTCAATATATCGCTTGGGAATCTGGACGATATTTCGGCACATCGTTTGGACTGTTTTTCAATTATTGATATGGAAATAAATGCCTGTATGAATTTTAAATCGGAACAAAATAACTAATGGCAAATATTAAAGACCTTTTTATTAAACTTCGTCTGATTGGTGGCAAGAAAACAAAAGATGATTTAAAGGGCGTTGATAAAGGACTGAAATCTGTCGGAAAATCTGCCCTAAAAGTCGGGGCATCCTTTTTTGCTGCAAGAGGTTTAATTACTGGATTGACTCGTTCTATTGAACTTGCGGGAAGATTTGAAAAAGTAGAAAGAGGATTCAGTAATCTTGCGAAAGCATCAGGTTTTTCTTCTCAATCATTAGGAAAATTGCAAAAAGCAACGGATGGCACAATGTCGTCAATGCAATTAATGACACAGGCTAATAATGCGATGCTTTTGGGAATTGTTGATTCCGAAGATCAAATGGCAGAACTATTTGATATTTCACAAAGACTTGCTTCATCCCTGGGAAAAGATACGACTTTCGGGATCGAATCAATGGTTACTGGTCTTGGTCGGCAATCAAAGTTAATGTTGGACAATCTTGGTATAATGGTTGATACCAATAAAGCGTATAAAGATTACGCTGAAAATCTGGGGGTTACAGTTTCTCAATTATCAGATCAACAAAAGAAACAAGCCTTTGTAAATGCTGCAATGTCCCAAGCAAATACTTTAGTTAATAAACTTGGTGCTGAAACGCTTACTTCAGCCGATCACATAAACAGAATGAAGGCTGCGCTTGAAGAATCCGCCATTGAATTGGGAACAACTTTTTCTGCGGCTGTTGAAACGGCAGCGGATTCATTAGTTAGGTTTTTAAAGTTTACACAAGGCGCAGTAAAAGAAATAAAATTTTTAACCTTGCCAAAAGAAACAAGAGAGTTTGTTAAACAAATGGCGATTGATGCAAGGACGGTAATTGAAGAAGGAAATATTGATATAATCCAACAACAAATTGCTGCAATTTCAAACATATTAGAAAAATTCCCAAGAACCGGGGAAATATTATCACCAGTATTAGCGGAATTACAAAAGACAGCTCAAAGTTTAAAGGAAACAACACAGGGCGCAGATAATATTGCGAATACGATTTCCTTATCTGCAAAAGCATCTGAAAACTTGGCGAAGTTTACCGCGCAAACATCGACATCATTAATAGTTTCTGCCGCAATGGGTGATAGTGTGGCAGATGCGTTTAAAAGAGCATTGTTTCAGCAAGTTTTAATTACGGCTCAATTAAAAATACAAGAAGCCATTCAAGAAAAAATGGCTGCGATGCAAGTTGTCGCCGGTGGACCTGGCTCATGGTTAATGTCGGCTGCTAATTTTCTTTTCGGTGCATCACCTACACAAACCGCACCAAGCGCGGGAATGGCAGCATCTGCCAGTAGAATTACAATCAATCAAAACTTCGGCGGCATGGGTGTTATCGACCATAATTTTGCCGCCAATAATATTATCCCCGCCATAAATAAAGCGATCTCGACAGGACAGGCGAGGATTGGGTAAATGCTCTCATTCGATACTGCGCTTACCAACGCCCTTAAAAATAGAAATACAACGGCGTTTTGGGTTCTTAAACTATATTATAACGATGAATCTGCGTTTATAGGTGTAAGCGACCGCCATCGGCAAGATGGAACTGATATTTATTACGGCATTGTGGCTTCATTTGGGAATTTCCGTCAGTCTTTAAATTTTTTTAATTTTACAACTTCAATCGGGAATATCGGAGTAACACTTATTAATACTGAAAAGTGTATTCAAGGCGACCGTTTTTCCGATCTTCTTTCCAGTTACAATTTCTCAAACCGCAAATGGGAATTGTTTTTAAATACAAACGAAACATCCACTTTAGATACTGCCGCCAGAATGATTGGAACGGGTGTAATCAGCGGTGAAATTTCATACGATGAAAACAATGTTACTTTAACTCTTTTCGATAACAGTTCAAAACATCATAAGCGCGTTCCTGTTAATACTGTCGATTCGTCCACATATACAAACGCACCGGCAAACAATGTAGGAAAACCGATTCCAATGGCTTACGGGGATTTCCATGCAAAGACAGATATTGGAACGATTCCAACTTCAAACTTTGATCGTTTTTATAATTTCTACAAAGGTGCATTCCCCGCAATCATAACAGATGAATGGGACGTGCAAGAAGAAGGTTCAGAAGCATTAGCCGACAGTCAAGCAATCAATACAATGGATAATGAAAATATTTATCTTTATAAGAATGGTCAATATCCAACCTTGACCGGGACGGTTGATATAACTGGTAATCCTGAAATCGAATACAAAGGAAGCACGGCTTCGGTTTATATCCCAATAAGTGTATCAAATATTGCATCTGCTTCAGGATCGGGTAGTTATTCGGTAGCAAATGCCTCACGAATTAGTGATGGAGATTTTTCGGCAGTAGCAACTTGGACCGCAAGTGGATCGGAAACAAATAATTCAGATGCTACACTTACTTTTGCTTTGCCAAAGATTAATAAATTGGGTGTTTATAGTGATATTTCAGCATTAATAAAATGGGGAACGGTTACAAATTTAAGTGGAAGTGGTGATGTTTTTTCAATCACAACAAAATCTGGTGGCGGTGTTAGTCTTGATAGTATAACAAGTGATTCAGAAACAAAAACATCTTTGACTACTGGATATACGGCAACAAGAGATGCTTGGGATTTTGAAGGGGATATGATTTATACTTTAGAATCAGTAGATGCAGATGAATCTGCCGAAATATACGAATCTGGAATGCAGATCGATTTCACGATTGAAGATATAGAAACACATGATGAAGAAATAACTATAACATCCCGGATAACACAAATGATTTCGCCAGAATTAGGGCCGCCAGTTTTACTTGATCTTGGTTATGCCGAATATATAGTTCCGGCTTCACAATTTACACCTTCCAAAATTGATTATATTTATTATTCTGGAAAAGGCAGACAATACGGCGCGTACATAGATGCAGATGATAGAGGAAATAGTGAAAGCGGCGATAATGGATATGCCACAAATGCCTTAATTGAAAACCCGGTTTATATCATTGAAAGTATTTTACGATCTGAATTAGGGATTCTTTATTCGGGATCTGCAACAAGCACGACTTCAAATAAATTAGTAGATTCCGGCGCATCGTTTGCTACAAGCATTGTTGGACAGACTGTTTATAATCTTAAAGATAAAACAAGCGCAATGGTTACGGCAAGAGATAGCGGAACGACATTAAGTATTGATGCAAATATTATGGCAAGTGGCGAAAGTTATATTATCAGCGGATTAACTTCAGATGAAATCGATTATGCCACTTTTGATACTTCTGGAAATACAAGTAGTGGATACCTGGGCGACATATATGAAGATGCAGTAGGCGATGTAAAATTTGCTTTTTCACAATATAAATTTATTAATTCAAAAGATTTAATTAACCGATTGGCTCAATTATGTTTATCTTATGTCTATATCGGTGGGGACGGAAAATTTAAGATCAAGACGTTACGCCGGACCGATGATTATTCTTCGTCAGATCAAACCGTTGATTTTCGTGATATTACTTTAGATAAGATCGGAAAGACATCGCTTGGAAATATTAAAAATTCTATCGTTGTAAAATACAATCACGATTACGGGGCAAAACAAAATCTTTCAGAAGCAACCGCAACCGATTCAACGTCCCAGGGAACGACAGTAAACGGATACAACCAAACGATGAAACTTGAAATCGATGTAAATGAAGTATTGGATTCAACAACTGCAACGAAACTGGCAGAAGCATATTTGGAAGTAATGAAAGATAGAAAAAATACAGTTGATTTTAGTTGTATGAGTCCAAAATATAATCACTTGGAAATCGGGGACATAATAGATTTCAGTAATTGGAATGCGGGTTTGAAAATTTACGGCAGCGCAATGGCGGGTTATTTTATCGTTTCAGATATTACTAAACGGGTAAACGGCTGCTCAATTAAAGCAATAAAGGTATCATAATGGCAAATATGAATATTAGAACACCGCGTTTTTATCCAGATATAATTAATCATCTTATGAGCAGAGGTGTTGCGCAGAACGGTGAGTTTGATGTTACGGCATCAAATACCACGAATTTATTTATGGGAACTTTTACGACAGGATCAGAACCAGAACTGTTTGATATGAACCCGTTGAATAAATGCACATTCGATACAAGCGCAGACACAGATGCCCATGTATTAATTACGATTGATACACAAAGTACAACTTTAAAAAAATCTTATATCGCAATCCTAAATCATAACCTGGTTAGTTCTGTTGGGAAAATTAGAATATTTGCGGGTGATATAGCAAGTGATGTTACCGCAGTAGATGGCGCAAATGCAGATACGGCGGACATTGCGTGGGGGGATGATACTGCAATAGATGTTGTTAATGGTGATACAACAACCGCAGCATCAAATGATAAAAGCGTTGTAATTGAACCGGCAACGGATGGTAGCACAATTATCAGATTTGCGGAAACGGGGTTGCGTTATTGGGGAATACAATTTGAAGGCAATACCACAAATACGGGAGTTGCTACAAACGGAACGTGGGGAACTACCGATATGTTTGTTGGATGTATTATGATCGGAGAATATTTTGAAATGCCACACGCCCCCGATTTAAATGTAACCCGGATGATCTCATATAATAGAATGAACGATTTACAGGAATCAAACGGTGGACAACGATTTAGTAACTTGAAAACATACGGTAGAACGGCGGAGAGTGCGTCCAAATCGCCGTTCACAACGGCTTCCAATGGATACCATAGTCAAGGCGGAAGAATTATTTACGATATGAATTTTAGTTTTTTAAGTGCGGCTAATATGATGCCGGATGAATATGATATTCTCGCATCAGATGATAATTTTGTTGATGACGTTTGGAATAAGACCAATGGCAATCATATCCCATTCATCTTTTCGATTGATGCGGATTCGGAAGGCGACAATGCAGAATCGGAACATATCTTTGCCAGGTTCGCAAACAATTCTTTGGATATGGCGCAAGTCGCACCGGACTTATACAATATATCTTTAACCGTTGAAGAAGAATTTTGATGAATCAGAAATTTGGGAATCTATATGCGAGATTTTTAGTCGCGTTTGGAATATGGACCGCAATCGCATTTGTATTTGGAATAGGATGGTAATTAAATGTATGGAATGATTAACGAAGCCATCAGGACTCTGGTTACAAGGGAAGCCGGGGAAGAAGTATGGAATCAAGTCCTTGAATCTTCTGGGGTAGGTGATGACGTATTTGAAGGTATGGAAGGATATGATGATTCTGTTACTTATTCACTTGTCGGGGCAACATCGGAAACATTGGGTATCCCGGCATCAGATGTTTTAGAAATGTTCGGTGTCTATTGGGCGTTAGAGGTAGCACCAAAAGGATACGGAGATTATTTTAACGCCTTTGGTAATGACTTTGAAACTTTTGTTGGGGGATTGGATGAGATGCACGTTAGGATTGCACAAATGTTACCCAACTTATCCCCGCCATCATTTAAAATAGAAAAACTTGGGGATAATCATTTTGAAATTCATTATGAATCGCCACGGGAAGGATTAGCACCATTAGCAATAGGAACATTAAAAGGCATTGCCCAACATTTTGGCGGTAAGGCAGATATTACCCAGATAGAATATAAAGGGACTGATGAACATGATGTATTTGAAGTAAAGTTTACTGCTGATGGCTAAAAGTAAATTAGGCAAGTTGTTAATGGATGCTGATATTATCACAAAGCGACAGCTTTCGGAAGCAATCGCCAAACAGTCTAATGGCGATGATAAAGAACTTGGGCAAATCCTGACTGAAATGGGATACATTACCATTGAGGACCTAACCGAAGTTATGTTGGGTGAAGCGAAGGACGCGCAATCTGAAAGAGAAAAGTCAAAGCGGGATCGGTTATTACAGAAACAAATTTTCCAAAAGAAGATCACGCCAAAGCCGGTTGTATCAAAGGCAGTACCAACCTCTGCTAAATCATCTGTGAGTGAGGATGAAATACTAAAAAAAAAATTCACATTATCAATTCAAACAATGGTAGCGGCTATAACTGGCCTAATATCATTAATAGGTATGTGGTACGCACTCCAGGCCGATATACAGGCAAACGTTTTTAAAATTGATACACTTGAAAAAGAAGTGGAAAGATTAAGAAATGGCGAAAACAATAAATGACCAATTATCTTTACAGATTTCCGTATCATTTCTACTCAAAATATTGGCGGTTACTGCTATTGTTGTCGGGACTTATTATCAGACAACTTCAAAGATGAATGAAATGCAGCGTACTATTGCAGAATTGCATACAGAAATTACAGTTTTAAATTCCAAAATGGCTGATATGGAAGCCGAACATCTTAAAGAATTGGAACATCACAACGAAGAATTACAGGAAGAAATCAAAACGCAACGAAGTTTACTTCAAAAAATGGGATTGAAAAGATGATTGATCCAAGTATTATCGAAAGTCTGGGCGTATCCGCGATCCTTGCGGTTTTATGTATTACGCTAATTGCCAAATTCATTAAAGTCGATTCAAAGGTTGTTGCGATGCACCGCCGCATGGATAATTTGAAAGATCAGATCACAAAAGCGATGGAAGAAACGAAAGACGAAATCCAAGAATTGAATCGTGATTTATTGCGTTCTTTCAGAAACGGGAAATAATAGCAGTAAAACGACCTTACCATTTAGATCACAATACCTTTAAAACCTTCATATTTGCCGAATATGGGGGTTTTTTGCATAAAATAGGTATATTATTGACCAGGAAACGATATGGCTTTATACGGCGGGGTGGTTTTAAAGATAAATTCCAATTTATTCCTATTTTATGGTTATATTGGGGCATGGTTAATACGATAATAAACAACATTTCACCGGGGCGATCCTTTAGTGGCGTTCTCTCCACAATCGTATTAACCATCGATTTTCGTCCCGGTATCATTAAAAGAGGAATAAAATAATGAATAAAGCAAAAAAAGCAGTAAGAAAAACTGATATTGAAGCAGAATCCAAAAACAATCAAAAAATCTGGAAAGAATATTTGAAAAAAAATCCCCATAGAAAAAATAAAGTTTCTAAATAATCAATAAAAAGAGGAATAAAATGAACATAAATAAGCAAACATTAAAAGATTTTAGAATATCTTTTAAAGAGTCTGTTAAATCGCTTGAAGAAGAATATGAAGTTAAAGTAAATATGAAGCATATCACATTTGGTGATGTTTCATTTACTGCAAAAGTCGAAGTTACCAACGGTGCAAATCCAGAAGAAGTAGCAAGAAATTCTTTTGAAGATGATTTGAATAGATATGGTACTTGGTTTCCAGAAATTACAATAGAACACTTTGAAAAAGGTTTGTCATACTATGGAAATCAAATAAAGATTGTAGGGTTTAAACCACGTTCGCCGAAATATCCTATAATTTATAAACAGAATGGAAGGCGATTTAAAACATCTTACGAATCTATTAAGACGGCATTAGGTGTAAACAAACCAACTGTTACAAAGGTAAAGGTGAAAAGTAAATAAATGCAAAGAGGAATAAAAAAATGAAAGTATTAGTTGCTTGTGAATATAGTGGAAGGGTTAGGGATGCTTTTGCTAAAAAGGGACACGATGCTTGGTCGTGTGATTTATTGCCAACAGACCAATCAAATGGGAATCATCATCAAGGCGACATAAAAGATATTTTATATGATAATTGGGATTTGATTATTGCACATCCGCCGTGTACTTATTTTGCCAATAGCGGTGTGAGTTGGTTGCATCGCGATTCTTCAAGGTGGGCGAAATTAGATGAAAGTGCAGATTTTTTTAATCTGTTTCTTAATCATTCATGTAATAAGATTGCTATTGAAAATCCTGTCCCCCATAAATACGCATTGGAAAGAATCGGTGGGAAAAAATATACCCAAACTATTCAGCCTTGGCAATTTGGCCATGATGCAAGTAAAAGAACTTGTTTATGGTTGAAAAACTTACCATTGCTTGAACCGACTAAAATAATTAAAAAGGCTCGATATTCCAATCAAACGCCAAGCGGACAAAATAACCTTGGTCCATCAGCAAAACGATGGAAAATACGGTCTGAAACATATATCGGAATTGCATCTGCAATGGCGAATCAATGGGGATAAACATAAAGAGGAATAAAATAATCGGTTTTGATATATGAAAAAGAAGCAAATCAGGAACAGAATAAATAGTCCAAAAAGTAACCGGATAAGAATGAGCCATCGAACAAAATTAAAAGGCAGTCCAATGAAGAAATATGAATCTTTAAATGACTTCCTTGTTCGGATTGCTAAACAAGTCAATCAGCCGATTTCAATAGATTCGGACCGGTTGAAAAGAATTAAAGAAGGTCGGGGCAATTAATGAGTCGAACAGGCGAATATTATTTAGAAATGGCAGAACAAAAAAACTGGTTTGCAGCGGATAAACATTATGAAGATTTGAAAAATGATGAATATGAATGTCCGCATAATACCGTAATAACCGAAAAAATGGACGGCGAATCTGTTTTGATCTGTGAAGATTGTGGCGAAGATTTAACGGAAAAAATCATTGGATAAATAAAATGATGAACCAGAATTTTAAATATTATCATAAAAAATATTGGGCGGAAATCCTGGTTGAAGGTTGCGAGTCCTTTTATTTTGTAAATGCTTTTGGAAATAACAAAAAACAATTTATTGATGCCATTCAATCAAGATTTAAAGAATATAAAGATCACGATCCGGTATTGGCATCTGCAATTTTTGAACCGAATAAACGTAAAATTAACATCACAAATAAAATAAAATCCCAAATAACAGGAGAGGAATAATATGCCCGTATTAATACACAATAAAGAATATTATACAGTAGCAGAACGGATTGATCTGCTTAATGGAATGCTTGGAAAAAGAGAAATGGAGTATTCATTAAATACTGAATTAATCAGTTGGGAAAACGGTGTGGTAATTATGAAAGCCACTTTAACGCTTATTAATGGCGAATCCGTTTTAACTTACACCGGCCATGCTTACGAAAAAGAAGATTCAAGCCAGATAAATAAAACATCTGCGCTTGAGAATTGCGAAACTTCGGCGATCGGTCGCGCATTAAGTTCTGCCGGATTTGGTGGGGGCAATGAATTTGCTTCTGCCGATGAAGTTCAAAATGCCATACATCAGCAAAATGCAATGATGACCGTTTCTCAAGAAAAGAAAATTAGGGAATTAATCCAATCGCATCATATAACTGGTGAACAACGAATTTCCGCAGAAGGTTGGTTAATAGATCCAAAAGGACACACTAAAGATTCCGCGCACACAACGATTGATATGCTGACCAAAAAGATAGAAAAAGGCAAAAAGATAGAAAAAGCAAAAGAACTTGAATTGGAAGACTGACGAATGGCAAGTTCTAATAAAAAAAGTGGCGATCGCACAAAGTTTGATGGGATGGAAAAAAGTCCTTCAGATCAAGAAAAGACTTTCCGGCGACCGCCCTGGATTGAATCACCTATCGGTAACGCAAATGGAGAATCTATTGAAAGCCTTGCGAAAAGAATGGAACGCCAAGCAAAAAAACTAAAAGAAGATTACGGCAAAATGGGAATAACCATTGACCGAATACAGGATGGATCTAAATCCGTTCAAGAAGTCATTGATAAACTTCGGGCAAGGTTAGATTGATTATGTCCACATACCATAAAACCAAGCCTTATGAAGTATAGAATATTTTATTTTTATCCCCCGTTTGAAGGCGAACCAATGGCGATAATTGTTCCAAAAGATCAAGTTGAATACAACGATGGTCATTTCACCAAAACCATTCGCCGCTATGAAGCGAAGAATTGGGACATTAAAGAAGTTAAACCAAAGGAGAAAAAAGATGAAAAGATCGCAATACATCCGCAAACAGGAAAACCAGTTTGATCGTTTTGCTTGGATCACTATAAAGGTTTTTTTGTGGTTCATGCTTTTCCAAATCATCCGGGCAATAGCGGAAGGTAATTTCGTTGGCTAAACGATTTCGTGATACCGATTCCTGGAAGAAGAAATGGATTCGCAAACTGAATCCAGAAATGAAATTGTTTTGGTTTTATCTATTAGACAACTGCGATCATGCCGGGATCTGGGAAGTTGATATTGAATTGGCTTCGTTTCAAATGGGCGTAAAGCTGGACGAAGCAAGTATTTTAAAAGTCTTTAATCGCAAGATAATTCCGTTCAAAACTGATAAATGGTTTGTTCCAAAATTTATCGTTTATCAATATGGAGAATTGAACGAAAATAACAGAGTTCACAATTCTGTAATTAATATTCTGAATAAATATGGTCTATATAAGGGTCGTGTAAGCCCCTTGCAAGGGGTTAAAGACAAAGACAAAGACAAGGATAAGGTTAAAGATAAAGATAAAAAGAGTAAAAAAGTTCAATTAAAAGAAATCGAAGATTCGCTTGAAACATATCAAACCGATTTTAAAAACCGTAATGTCAAAAAAGAATTTCTAAAATTTAAAGATTATCTAAAAATGCACGGCAAGAATTACAAGAATTATAAAGCAGCATTTAGAAACTGGTTAAGGAATGAGCAGTTTCAAAGCGCAACGGAAGAAATAGAAATAAAAGAAGATATTATAATTACCTGTCCGAATGGACACTATAAAAGAAAATCGCAAAAAGGGATTGTGGGAGTCTGCCCGGAATGTCGCGCACAACTTATTCCACAATATGAGGCTTCAGCATGAAAGTATTGGAAGCAGTCATTGCCGGATTAGATCAGCACGTTTCAGGCCAATCCAGGATAAACAAAAAAAGTAAGAAAAAATCTTGTGCTAAAAGAACAGATAAGCGCGTTTTTCTTTGCCCGGAATGTGATACTGCATGGCAACCGCCGTTTTTCAATAACAAAAAAGCAGATTATTATGATGACTTCCCGAAAATAGGAATCAAAAACAATAAAAAAATATGTCCGAAATGCAAACAATAGACTGGCTTTTGAGAACGCGACAAGGGTTGTGGTTACGGGCAATCCGTAAAAAGAAGCCGGAAACAGAAATAAGAAAATTGAAGAAAAAATATAACGAAGCATTGGAAATGAAGAATGCCAAAGAAACCAAGCCGAAAAACATTAGTCAGAAACCTTGACAAAGCCGTATCAGAATACATCAGAAACCGAGATGAATACTGTGTCGTTTGCGGCTCTCCAAAAAATCTCACGAATGGACATCTATTCTCACGGATCGCATATTCAACCAGGTGGGACGTATCGGCTGACGGGAATAATCATTGCCAATGTCTTTCATGCAATTTTAAACACGAGTTCGATCCCTACCCGTTTTCCGAATGGTATCGACAGAAATTCGGAGAAGAAAAATATCACGAACTTCACAGGCGGTATAAGACCGTGCGAAAATTCAAGAATTACGAGCTGGAAGAATTATTAGATGAAATTAAATCACATCTATCAAGGTAATGTTTTTGATCGGTTGAAGGATTTGCCGGACCGGTCAATTCAATGCGTTGTTACTTCTCCGCCATACTGGGGATTAAGGGATTACGGATCTGATGGGCAACTTGGACTTGAGGAAACTCCAGAAGAATATGTAAAAAATATGGTCAAAGTATTTCGTGAAGTGAAACGAGTATTAAGGAACGATGGGACGCTTTGGTTGAATTTGGGGGATTGTTACGGTAGGCAACAAGGCAAAGGATTTAATACAAATAAAAGAGAGGGCGGAACGAATCGAGTTCAAGAAATGCAAAAAACTTCTGGCGATATTAAAGTAAAAACCAATTTACCGCCAAAAAATCTTGTTGGGATCCCGTGGCGTTTAGCATTTGCCTTGCAGTCCGATGGATGGTATTTAAGGCAAGACATTATATGGCATAAGCCTAATCCAATGCCAGAATCTGTTACGGATAGATGCACAAAGGCACACGAATATATATTTCTTTTAAGTAAATCTGCCAAATACAAATTCAATCAAATGTTAGAAGATTTAAAACCATCCACTTTTAACGACAAAAGACTATTCAATGGCAATTATACAGAACAAAGGCGAGATCGAAATTATCCAGGAAACGCGCAACAGGGTTCTGGAATGTTAAGACCAACTAACGGACAAGCGAATAAAAGATCTGTTTGGTCTATCACAACAAAACCTTATAAAGAAGCACATTTTGCCGTATTCCCAGATAAATTACCAGAATTATGTATTATGGCCGGAAGTAATGAAGGTGATATTGTTCTTGATCCGTTTTTTGGATCTGGGACAACGGGATGGGTGGCGCAGAGATTGGGAAGGAAATGGATTGGAATTGAATTAAATCCAGAATATATAAAGATTGCAGAAAAAAGATTTATACAACAGGATTTATTTGTATAATGAAGAATTACGAACTGGAAGAATTATTAAAGGAAATAAAACTTGATTGAAATTACCTTAAACGAAATAGAAATTAGACTTGCGAAATGTGTTGGAAAAAAACGTTTTGAACTTGCAAGGAAAAAAGGCAGAGCAAATCTTCGCGTTGGCGGTCAAAGCGATTATGAAACCGATTTAAATGGTGCTGCCGGTGAAATTGCATTTTGTAAAGCAATGAACGTATATCCTAATCTTATTGTTGGAGAAATTGATGAATACGATGCGGATATACCTGAAGGAACAGTAGATGTAAAAACAACAAAATATAGAAACGGTCGTCTATTGGCAGTCCGTTCAAAAAAAATGAGACAAGCCGATCTTTATGCTTTATTAACAGGTAAGATACCTCATTTTAGATTTATAGGAATGGCGAAAGGATCGGAATTGTTCAAAGACGAAAATATTAAAGATTTGGGACGTGGACCGGGTTATGTCTTGGATCAATCAGAATTAACCACATACCAGAGAAAAAACAATGAGAGCAATATGCCCAAAATGCACCTCGACACATAATAGAAAAAAAGGTATAAGATATTCGCCTTCCTTTGAAGGCAACGTACAAAGATGGTATTGCCATAGTTGCGGTAAACATTTTCAAACTCCGATAGATTCTCCAAAACAGGAATTACCGAAGATTCTTTTATTCGATATTGAAACGGCATTAATGGAAGTCTATGTATGGGGACTATACAAGCAGCGCATCCCGCACACGAATATTATCAAGGATAAAGACGGTAGTGAAAAGTCGTGGTTTGTCTTGTCCTGGGCGGCTAAATGGTTATTCGATGATAATGTTCAATCGGACATAGTAACACCAAGCGAATCCAGGTCCAGAAACGATAAGAGAATTTTAAAATCTATATGGAAACTACTTGATGAAGCCGAAATCGTTATAGGGCATAATCTTGATCGGTTCGACATACGCAAATTGAATGCCCGTTTCATTGATAACGACATTAACCCGCCATCACCGTTCCGGTCCATCGATACGCTAAAGGTTGCCCGGAAGGAATTTGCCTTCGTTTCTTATAAGCAAGATTTCCTAACGAAACACTTTGAACTTGAAAACAAATTAAAGACCGAATTTCAATTATGGGTTGATTGTATGCAAGGGGATCAAGCCAGACTCGATGAGATGGCAAAATATAACCGGCATGATGTAATGGGATTGGAACAAGTGTATTTAAAACTTCGTCCTTATATCAAGAATCATCCGAATCTGGGTGTATTGGTGGATATGGATGTTTGTCCTAATTGCGGTTGCGAATATTTAGACGAAACTGATTCAGTCTATTTCACAACGGCTAATAAATTCCCTGTGTATAGGTGTCAAGGCTGCAAAACTCCTTACATTCGGGGCAAGAAAAACGTCAACCAGGACGATACAGATATGCGAAGTGTAGCAAAATGAAGATATTAAAGCAAAAAGATTACGATGGAATGATTGCTGAAATCGGTGCTTTGAATGAAGAAATCGAAGAATTAAAAAAAGAAAAATTAAATCTTCAGAAGATATTGGGAATGATTCATCAACATATCCAGAAGTGGGGAAACAATAAGATCGGAAATTTAAGGGCGGTTGTTGAGATCGCAAAGTTTTTCGGGGTTGAAAAGTGATAAACGACATGGCAATAGGCCGATTACTTGCCTAATCCCGAAAAGAATTATGTTGAATAAAAGGTGCATTGGTATTTAACAAAAGACGGTGATGAGTATTGTATGGACTTATTTAAACGACATTATTCATATAGAGATTATGCAGACAACAGAGAACAAAAGTTATTCGTTGGTCCGGGAGAAAAAGTTGTGCTTCGCACATGGAAAGCTGATGCGATGTTTGTATGGAGAAAATTTATAAATGACTCTGGAGAAGATGGAATTAACTGTGCCGTATTCAGAAATGAATCGGAAGCAAAAAGCAGTACACTCATTCAAGAAGCGGATGCGATTGCTGATGCGATCTGGCCTAATCAAAGGCACTATACCTATGTCAATGCGAAAAAAATCAAATCAACTAATCCTGGATACTGTTTTAAGAGAGCCGGGTGGAGACAATGCGGAATAACAAAAAAACATAAACATATAGTATTGGAAAAGGATGCCAAATAGAAAAGCAAAACAAAGAAAACGTACAAAGATGCTTAAACGAAAGAGCATTGCAGAATACAAATCCAAGAAACGAAGGGAACGCAAGGATGCCAGAGAAAAAGAAGAAGTTTCCCTATTATAAAAGAATAAGAACGAGGGAAGGATTAGTAGTTGAAAGAGTTGCTAATAAAAAAGATGAAAAAAGACTGAAAAAATACTTTCCAGAATTGTTTGAAAATAATAAATAATGGATCAGGGTTACAATTTAGAAGCGGCGGAACAAGCGGAGAAATCCACTAAAAGATTAAACGCCTTCAATGATACCGTAGAATATTTTTATCACCGCGATCAATATAACGCTGACGAAATGAAATTTGCTAAAGCCACAGAAAACGCATGGCCTCAATTAACTGTATTACAGAAGGATATTGTCTATATGCACACCATTCAAGGTTTTTCATTTACTGGTATTGCCGATCTTAAAGGCATATCCCCACAAGCCGTTTCACAAGCGTTTCATCGCGCCTGTAAATACTTCCAGACCATTTAAATTGCCCCAATATAGTAGAGGGGTGTCCCGATGCCCTACCCGGTATGTCCGTAAATCGGATAATTAATTTGCCGGTAGACAGGAAAGACGGGCGTACCTCTAATCGATTAGATGATACGAAAACAAGGAAACAAATATATCCTTTATTCAAAAACTGGCAATCGCCGGTTAGGCACATTCAGAAGCCGAGCCGCTGCAATGCAACGTGAAAGACAAGTCAAACGTGTAACATCAAAAGCAAAATATGCAAAACGGTAACTTAACAACCGTTTCATATCCCATAGTTGATATTATCTTCGCAGAATATAACCCGCGCGAACTTACACAAATCCAACACCAAGACTTAAAAGACTCGATCACCCGCTTCGGCCTGGTTGATCCGTTAATTGTAAACACCCACAAAGAACGCAAGAATATTCTGGTCGGCGGTCATCAACGGCTGCGGATCGTAAAGGAACTTGGATATAAAGACGTGCCTTGTGTTGAAGTAAATCTTACTCCCAATAAAGAACGGGAATTAAATGTCCGGCTCAATAAGAACACAGGCCAATGGGATTGGGACGCGTTAGCCAACCATTTTGACGTTGGTGAATTGTTGGAATGGGGATTTAGCGAAGATGATCTGCAATTTTATGATCCTGAACCGTTGCCAGGATTAATTGACGATGACGATGTACCAGAGGTTGAAGAAGCGGTTACACAATCGGGGGATATGTGGCTATTGGGAGAGCATCGGGTATTATGCGGGGATGCGACAAAGAAGGAAGATGTGGAACGATTGATGGATGGGCAGAAGGCTGATATGGTGTTTACTGATCCGCCTTATGGAGTTGATTATGATGGTGGGATGAAGAAACAAAATAAATTAAAAAATGACAATCTTGGAACAGAAATATATTCTTTATTTATGCCTTATGCGGTTGAATCGTTAAAAGATGATGGTGCTTTTTATGTATGGTATGCTGATGCAACTGCAACTGCAACTGCAACTGCTGATTCTGGTTTGGTTATTTCTGCACAAATAATATGGGCAAAGAATCACGCACAATTTATGTCAAGTGCAAAATACAAAGGTAAACACGAGCCTTGTTTTTATGCACACAAGAAAGGCAAAACCGCAAAGTGGTATGGTGAAAACAATGAAGTAACATTATGGGAATACGACAGAGCAAGTAAAAACGAATATCATCCTACTCAAAAACCAATAGCATTATCAGAAAGAGCCAACAAAAACAGTTCACCTAAAAATGGAATTGTATTAGACTTATTTCTCGGCTCTGGTTCAACACTAATCGCTTGTGAAAAGACTAATCGTAAGTGTTATGGGATGGAGATAGATCCGCATTATTGCGATGTAATTGTTAAGCGTTGGGAAGTATATACTGGGAAACAATCAGAAAGAATTGAAGCAGCGAGTGCCTAACGTTAATAGATCAACGAAAAGCAACGGCAAAATGCTTGGTGGAATCACAGGCAAAGGATTCAAGCCGGGCGTATCTGGCAATCCAAATGGCAGACCTAAAGGCATTCAATCCATTCCCGATATACTTCGCAAGATCGGCGAAGAAGATGGCACGGTAGATGGCAAGAGCAAACTCGATGTAATTTTGTATAAAGTTTTTCAATTCGCAGTAGAGGGCAGACCCTGGGCGGTCCAATTCATTGCGGATAGAACTGAAGGGAAGGCAAAAGAATTTAGGGAAACAACGGTAAAGACCGAGCCTATAAAGGTTTTTGATTTTGAAGATTGAAGTGGCAAAGAAACGCAGTACGCAAGGAAATAATAAACGATCCGCACCGGTTCAAGGTAGTCGTGGCGGGGCGAAGATGGGGGAAAACTCATCTTGCTATCATGTGGCTGCTTTCGGAAGAAATTATGGAGAACAATTCTCTGTGGTACATAGCACCGACCTATCGCCAGGGGAAGATGATCGCGTGGCCGGTATTGAAACGACTCTTTCGTCATCATTCGGAAGCCAAGATCAACGAATCAGGATTGTCGGTTATTTTATCTAATGGGGCAGAGATATGTATAAAGGGTGCTGACAATGAGGACTCATTAAGAGGTGCGGGAATCAACAAAGTTATCCTGGATGAATACGCTTACTTCAAGCCTTATGTCTGGGAAGAAATCATACTACCAATGTTAGCCACATCCAAAGGCCAAGCCATGTTCATCGGAACACCGTCTGGATATAACGCAATGTATGATCTGTATTTAAAGGGGCAATCCGATACCGATTGGAAGTCCTGGCAGTTCAAGACAGTTGAAGGCGGGTTTGTTGAAAAAGATGAAATCAAGCGTATCCGATCTAATATGGACGGAAGATTATACCGTCAGGAAATGGAAGGATCGTTTGAAACCACAGGCAATCGTGCTGCATATAACTTTGATCGTGAGATACATCTAAAGAAGGCAGAAGATATTGCACCGACTAAATGGATCGGGATGGACATGAATGTCGATTATATGACTGCCGTCCTTGCTTGTGAATACACCGATGGAACGGTTCATTATTATGATGAGATAAGACAATCCAATTCTAATACGGAAGCAATGTCAAAGGCTATGCGAAAGAATTGGCCTGAAGTTACCACGATATATCCGGACCCGGCGGGTAGTGCCAGATCAACAACTTCACACCGCAGCGATCATTCAATCCTTCGTGATTATGGTTATGCAGTTCGGGCAAAGAAATCCCATCCATCGCATATTGATCGGCTGAACGCATTGAATCGGAAGTTGGTTAATGCTAATGGAGATGTAACTATGACCATTGATCCGAAATGTAAGTATCTCATAAAAGATTTAGAGCAAGTACAACGGGATAAGAAGGGCGGGATCGATAAATCTAATATCGAATTAACTCATGCGCTTGATGCCTGTTCCTATGCAATCGAATACAAGTGGCCTATAATTCGCCGTATTGGGGAGTCCGTTGTATGGTAGCGTTTATTCTGGGTGCATCGGTAATGTTCAATCTTCTGTTTATAAGTATGTGGATATACGGAATGTGGATGCAAAAAAAGGACTTTAGAAATATGAAAAAGATTTTACGCAACGCAAAGTTGCGACCTGACTTATACCAGGACTGGATGTTTGAAGCATGATGTCCGTAAACGATGTTGTCCTTCCAAGTTATTCTGAAGATATTGTACTTGATTCAATACGCCGCGCACAAAAGGGATTGGAAGAAAAGGAAAACGCTGAACGTGCAACTGCTTTGGATTTCTATTATCACAAGAACGTGGACACACATATTGAACAATGGTTTTCAACTTCTACATTACAACAAGTCCCGGTATTCCCGCAGAAGATCGTTCCCCGGTTCGCAAGAGCAAGGAACATGATCTACAAGAACGAGCCGAAGCGTATGATAAACGGCGAACAAGCAGACGACTATAAAGACATGACGCATCATTTGGATACCAGGGCAAGAGAGTTCAACGAAACATCTTGGCTTACTGGACAGATGGGATTCCGCAGTAAGTGGGGCAAGGAAAGAGTTGAATACGATTTAATTCCATTCTTTAAAAGATATTATGTCCAAGGCGAATCAGAACCGTTTGGTGTATCATATGAGGTTGGAAGGGATCATAAGAACAATCGCATCTATGTATTCTGGTCTGTGGGAAGGGATGGAGAGAATGGGATTCACCTAAAATTCGATCAAGCGGGGCGTACAATCCAAGTGAACGATGACAATGTAAATCCGTATGGTATTATCCCCGTAACCTTTGTTGATTATACAACAAGCGCAAGTGATGTAATCCGTGCTGCCATACAGATCGGGATTGCCAATACTGAAATCGCTTTGGCTGAACGCTTTTCTTTTGGACAGCCGGTAGCAACGGGTATCGAGGAAGCAACCAAGATGAAACTGGGAATAGACCGTGTACTGTTACTCCCTGAAGGTGCGACATTCTCATTCGTGGGCAATCCCGGATCGCTTAAAGATATGATGGAAGTCGTTAAAGGCTTTGCCAATCAAGCAGCGGTAAACAATCATCTGCGTATCAGGTGGGATGAATCGGGTAATCCGCCAAGTGGGACCGCATTGCGTTTATTAGAAATTGAAAATTTAGAATCAAGAATATCAGATATACCTAAATGGAAGGACTGGGAACATGAGAGGTATGAAGTGGATCGCGAGATTATTCGCGTTCATACGAATAAAGATATGGGCGAAAATTATGCGGTAGATTTCGCAGAGGTAGAGTTCCCTCAATCGCCACAGGATGAAAGAACACACTTGGAATGGATGATGGACAAAGGATTAATGAGCCGCGAGGACTTGATAAAGCATTATAACCCAGACATAACAGAAGAAGATTTGCAATCACTTATGGAAAGAGTGGATCAAAGCAAACAAGCCGAAGTGGAAGCACAGAAGCCAGTATCACCTTTACAGAGAATATTAAATGCCTGATCCAGTCGCAACATTCATGGGACAGATTCAGAATATTGAGAAAAAATTACTCAATGATTTGAAACAGATCGCTAAAGGTTTGGATCAATTAACTGATACGGAACTGGTTGCCATCGCAAGGGAATTGGATTTCTTTCAAGAATTACTGGATCGTGGATATACCAATGCCGTTAATGGATTGATGGAAGCCTATGAAGGACAAGTTGAAACGATCGCAACGGAAGCAGCAAGGCGGGGAATCAGTACAGTCAAAGGCGCAACGGTTGGACAACTTCAGTTATTACAGGATTTAGAAGCAGAGAATTTATTGGGTAAAGCAGCAACATACGCTAACGATTTAAAAGACGGATTGTTCAAGGGAATCGTATCGGGTGAACGTCCTTCTGAAATTGTAAAAAGATTGGCAGAAACGATCAACCTGGAAACACATCAATTAAATGTATCGGTACATGACGGGATAAAGCAGTTCGATGATCTTGCCCGGCACAAAGTATTTGAAGGCGAAGATGTATTGTGGACTTATATCGGTCCATTGGATGATGTAACCAGACAAGAATGTCAATCGACATTAAGTGGTGAACCGGCAAAAGGATATACAGAAGCAGAAGTAAATGCGAGTTTAACGCCCTTTGGTGTGCGCGGTGGTTTTAATTGTCGACATTCGTGGATGGTCAAATGAGAGCAGAAGATATGCTAAAACTTCCACGTTCATTATGGGCGAAAGTCGGTGGTAAAGCTGCAACCAAGATTGTTACGGATTCTGATAAAGGATTTGGGACAAGTGAATCAGGGAAACGATATAAGTTCAAAGGATACACACCTAAATATGCTGCAAAGAAGGCAGAAGGTAAAGCCGGACCTAAAGGTGTGGGTAAATCAAGGCAGACAAGTCCGCCAAATTTAAGATTGACCAGTACAATGCTTAACTCTATATCAGCACAAAACGCAACACAAACCGGTGTGGATATTATATTTCGTGATGGCTTAAAAGTTAAAGGCAATGCAGACAGGGGCAGAAATATCTTTGGTGTTAATGAGCAAAATGAAAAAGAAATCGTAAAGAATTTAAGCGAATTTATTGGCAAGAATGTCAAGAGATACGCAAGTAAACCAATTACCTTAAAAGTAGGATGAAAGATTTAATCAACTCAAACAAGAGGTTAAAATGACAGAAGAAAAAGTCGAAGTCCCAGACGTAAAACAGGACACCACTCCCGTTGCAAGTGAAGAAAAGCAACCCGTCAACAATGTTCCGTATGCACGATTCAGCGAAATTGTGGACGAAAAAAACACGTTAAAGGTTGAACTTGATTCTATTAGAAAACAGAGTAAAGAACAGGCTGAAAATCGGAAACTGAAGGACATGGAAGAAAAGGGCGAATACGAAAAGATCATGGCGGAAATGACTTCCAAACTTCAAACTGCCGAAACAAAAGCCAAAGCCTTTGACGATTATCAGGCATCCCGGCGAGAGTCGTTATTATCGAAATTGCCTGAAGAAGATCGTGATGTTTACGATGGACTTCCGTTAGAAAAGTTGGAAGTTCATGTGGAAAAAGTCAATACGAAACCTTCACCGGCTTCCGTTGATAACTCAAAACCAACATCCACCGGCGGATATGCTTCTTTCGAGGAGTGGGCAACACTTGATCCTGAAGGATACAAGAAGGCCAACGATCCGCAGCAATCTGGAAAGATTAGACTTGGATATGGATCAGACTGATATATTTAAACAGAAACTCGACCCGGATAATGACTTGCGCCATGAGAAAATAGATGGTGGCGAAGATATTAAGTGTACTTATAAAGGATCACGAGTTACTTATGACGATTACCTCGACATTCACGAAGAACGCGGGGAAAGAGTCCAGAAGGGCAAACCGCCCAGAAGTATCGGTATGTTTAGTGGGTTCGGACCTGGAACAATGAAGAAGCCGTATGATGACTAAATTTTTAACCTACTTAATAGGAGTTTAAGCAAATGGCTTTAACTAATACCTCAACCGCTGCCGGTGGACTCGGAAGAACCATTGGCGATGCGGTTATTGCGTTCAATCATGTGAACGTGATGTATCCGCTTGTAACTGTTAAACAGGCTGCAAGAGGATCAAACCATGTCCAGTTTTCGGATTGGACAAAACTAACGTCCGCAAATGTAAGTGCGGCAACACAGGCAACCGCAACGACTGCAATCGCTATCACTTCGGCTGCAAGGACGGCAACCATTACAGAACACGTTATTGAATCACAAGTTAGTGATTTGGTTTTGATGGGTTCTGGCGATGATGTTGTTGGACAGGCCGGTCCGGCTCTCGGTAATGCTGTGGCAGCCAAATTAGATGACGACCTCGTGGAACTTGGAAAAGGTTTCTCACAAACTGAATGTGGTGCGGGAACGTCCCTGGCTCTCTCTCATGTCTTTGGTGCAATGCGCCAGATGAGAGCAGCCGGTGCGCCAATGCCGTATTCGTTAGTTTTATCCCCGAAACAAGTTTGGGGTGGAAAAGGAATCATATCCTTGCTACACAATGTGGCAGTAGATACAACTGGAACTTCAACATCTAACACCGGTAAAGCCGCATCAGTTGGCTTGTTGGGTGGTAAAGGTGAAGAAGCCTTCCAGACGGGATTCGTGGGCAGTATTGCCGGATTTAATGTCTATTGGTCTGACCAGATCGATGAAGATGTAAGTTCAGGCGGAGATGCAGCCGGGTTCTCAATGTCTAAAGGCGCAGTTGGTCTTGGTGTTGGTGCAGAAGGTTTATTCCGCATTAGAACACAAAGGGAAGAATCTGAACGTATGACGAAATATGTGGCAACCGGATTCTGGGGACAAATTGAAGTAAAAGATGCCTATGGTGTCTATATCTTGAGTGATGTTTCTTAATCTTAACTGATTAAATGGTGATGGGCGGGGTTTATCCCCGCCTGTTCCAAAGGAGAAAAAATGAGCAAATTTTTTAAAAAACCATCGGGTGCTATCGTTGAATACGATGAAATAAATCACGATCTGAAATCACTTCAAGATCGATTCGAAGAATGCAATGCAGACGGAAGTAAAGTCGAGCCAAAGCCGAAGCCTAAAAAAGAAAAAAAAGATTAATTATTAACCAAAATGCCCATGAGATCGACAGGCTCGGTAAGGCATTAAAGGAGAAACAATATGTCAATGAGAGAATATGGCGTTGTTGAAGCGCAGAATTTAGCGATGGGACAGGCCGGATCAATATTCGTAACGGGAACAACTGCCGTTACTTGTGGGGCGGGTTCGGGTGTCTTTGTTGCAATCCAATTTATTGAGGATACAGTATTGGCTTCTGGAAGCGGGGGACTGATTGCAGAAACAGAACAATTATATCCAGATGATGCGGGAACGGGTACATTGATCGATGCTAACGGCGGGGCAGCAATCGATGGTGAAACTTTCCCACAGGGAATGACGATCTACGGAAGATGGACCGGATTTACTTTGGCATCGGGTGCTTGTATAGCATACGTTGGTTAGATGTTAAAATTAGGACTATCAGTATTAACAATACCTAACCAGGTTGCACGATTAGTGCGAGATTTATGGAAAAGTATTAATGACACTTGGGATTTGGAAGAACGCAAGTGGCAAAACATTGTTTAAAAACACTTATAACCATGTCAGACAATTTCGGGCGGTAAGTTATAAGATTAAAAAGGAAATAGGAGAATAATATGGCAGCTTTAGGCGCACAAAGTATTGCTTCATCATACGAACAACTTTTACACGTTGATGCGGATGGTGGCGGTAATTCTACAACACACGTTAGCGTAAAGGACGGCGATAATGGAACGACCTTCGGGTTTACTATCGCATCCGATGCGTTAATGATGTCAAGCACGAACCGATTAGAATTTGGAGATACTGGAACGTATATTTTTCAATCAGCAGACGGTGTACTTGATCTGGTTTCTGATACAGAGATCGAAATAAACGCAACCACAATCGATATGAACGGTGCGTTGGATTTATCCGGTAATGCACAATTAAGCGGGACAGTAACCGTTGGTGCTGATGGAAGCGGAACGGATGTGATCTTTTATAGCGGAACGACGGGGGATAATCTTACCTGGGATGCTTCAGACGAAAAACTAATTATCACCGGGACAGATAGTCAAACCGCATTAGACGTTGCCGATGGAAACGTATCGATCACAGATGATTTGGCAGTTGATGGAACTTCAAATCTGGATAACACAGATATTGACGGAACATTAGCGGTTGACGGCGCAACTATTTCTTTAGATGCAACGACATCTTTTAATATTGATAATTCAAATACTTCAAATGGAATTACAATCGGAACAGCAACTTCAGCCGTGCCGATTTCAATAGGCCATGCAACGTCAGAAACGACAGTTAATGATAATTTAAGTGTTACTGGCGATATGGCGGTTGATGGAACTGCTAACTTGGATGAAGTAGATATTGATGGCGCAGTTCAGATTGATAATACAATTACAGTCGGGGCAGACGACCAGGGTTATGACGTTATCTTCTACGGTGATACTGCAAGTTCTAATATGACTTGGGATACATCAGAAGATGATTTGGTTTTGAATGATTCACGATTGGTGATTGACCAAGATGATAACATTAGTGCTATACATATTGATAGTGAATCTACTTCGGCGGGAGTATTATATTTAGATGCAAGTGCTACAACAACCGGGTTTGGTCTTGAGGTTGTAACAAATGGTTTAACATCGGGGACGATGGCAAGTTTTTCTTCTAATTCATCTTCAGCAAGTACAAGAAATCTTGTCTCAATAGTAAATGACCATGCTTCTGCAACAGGGGCGACTTGTTTAAATATTGACCAAGATGCGAATCAAAAGGGTATAGACATAAATAATGTTTGTACTACCAGTTACGGAATGCTTGTACAAGCGGATGCATTAACAACTGGTAAAATAGGATACTTTTATTCCAATTCATCTGATAATAGCACAAGAAATCTTGTAGAAATTACAAACGACCATGCTTCGGCAGATAATGCGGTTGGCCTTCTGATTCAACAAGACGGTGCAGATGCTTCCATAGAATTAACGGGTAACGGTAGTATCAAATTTCCCGGTACGCAAGGCGCAAGTTCAGATGCAAACAGTCTCGATGATTATGAGGAAGGGACTTGGCAACCTGCTTTTGTTTGCGGAACAAGTGGTTCAATAACTGCTGATGCTGGAGCAAGTTTGGGTACTTATACTAAAATCGGGAATATGGTTTTTCTATCATCTCATATTGAAGTTAGTGCGGTTTCTTCCCCAGTAGGTACATTAAGAATATCTGGGATGCCGTTTGCAGTAAACGATGATACTGCGGGAGAGGATAGCGGTGTAGCTGCCGGTACAATTGATGCTGCTGGACTTGCGTCCTCGTTGAATGTACTCCAGATATCTGCGGATGCGGGTGGAAGTGTGATGAAAGTAACGGAATTTGATGGAACTTATAGGGTTGATGATGCGGCGAATCATTTTGGTACGAGTACTGATATACGAATTGCTATCGCTTACAAAGTATAATTTAAGCCTATATGGATTTATAGGATGGAACAAATAACAATAAGGAGTCAAAAATGGCTTTAGAAAAAGTAATAACATACGATTATGAAATCAGAACGGAATACAAACATATTCAGGAACGGACAAAAACAACTGTTGTTGAAGATGGCAATGAACTTTCCTATTCATATCATCGGCGAGTATTAACACCCGATGCAGATGTATCCGGCGAAAGTGCAGAGATTCAAGGTATGGCGAGTACCTTCTGGACGGATGAAGTAAAAGCAGCTTATGCGGCTAAATTAGAAGCAGACGCGGAATAAAAAAATGGGAGGCGAAGAAATGGAAAAAAGAATCGAGCAACTGAAGGCAGATCGCCAACAGTTGAATATGCGATTAGCAGAAATCAATTTCTTGATTAACGGTTACGAAACTACGATGAAAGCAGAAAAAGAAGAAAAGGATGAACAAACCGCAGATTGATGAATACCGCGTGGAAGTAGTGGACCGTTTGGCACGGATCGAATCTAAAATTGAATCGATCTTTCAGGAATCCAGGGATACGAAACTGCAACTGCAAATGCAGAATGGACGGGTGCGGAAACTTGAAGGCGGTATGTCTGCGATCCAAGCGATCGGTTCGGTGGTTAGTATTGTTTTCGGTGGGTTCATTGCATACTTGTTTAAAGGGAGATAAATATGGGTGATTGGTTTAATTGGACGAATTTCTTTTACCTGGCGGGATTGATCCTTGCCGGTGGCGCAACATTTGTTGGCTTGAGATACAAGAAATTAGTTGATGAAATAAAAGAGGTTTTCAAAGTACTTCAAGAAGCGTATGCCGATGACGGAAAACTTGACAACGAAGAACGCAAGAAGATAATGAAGGAAGTTCTGGATGTTATGGGTGCGTTGCTTAAAATCGCTTGGAAATAAAAAATCAATGACATTTGACGAAATAATCGACAATGTTTTGGAATCAGAAGGTGGATATGTCAATGACAAGAATGATGCCGGTGGAGAAACAAACATGGGTATTTCCAAAAGAGCATATCCAGATTTGGACATCAAGAATCTATCCACAGAAGAAGCCAAGCAACTTTATTATGAAGATTATTGGACACCTTCAAAGGCTGACCAGTTGCCAACCCAACTGCGAGAAATTTATTTTGATATGGTTGTAAACTTTGGAAGGCGCGGGGCGGCAATGGTATTGCAACAGGCTTGTAATGGAAAAAACACATACAAGATCAAAGAAGATGGAATGGTCGGGACGGCAACAATAAGTGCATCGAAGAATTTAGAGCCAGACAGATTAAGAGCATATCGAGTATTGAAGTTTGCAAAGATTATAATTAAAAAACCAACACAAGAGAAGTTTTGGTTTGGATGGTTTAGAAGGGCAATCAGAGTATGACATTAGGCAAATCTATTAACAATATTAAAGACAAAGCCAATGACATTGATCTGAATGTTTTGTTTGAAAACCCGGAAGCATATTATAACGACATTGTAGAATTGCTGCATCTTATCAGGAATATTGAAGAACCGACACGAATTAATTTTAAAGATTTAAAGAATAGGATATTTCAGGCATGAGTACATACGAAGCCAGTTACTGCGATTCCAACACGGATTTAAGTTATATCGAACCGAACATAAATAATTATAATTTAAGAAGAATATTGCCCGGTGATTGGGTAGCATCCGGGACGACTGACTTATATTATCTTTATTCGGCGGGATATGTAACGCAACTTTTTAAAGACGGCGAAGAAATGAATTCCGTAGCCGATACGCCAGATGCAAATAAAGAATTTAATTATGCAACGGGGACAGGATTATTGAGTTTCTTTGTTACAAATTCATCCACATCGCTTTTGGATAGTGCCGTGATCGAAGCCGGTCGCGATTGGTATGATACGAAAGTTGAAGCGGTAGCGAAGGCAAGTGATCTGGTTAGAAACTTACTCCCCGTTCCCATATATCCCAGAAAAGGCGTTGGGATGGCATCGGCAACTGGAAACGATTGGCCTGAAATCATCGTGAGAAGCACGGCAATTA
>Ga0315338_1000716_pt1 | contig 60891 bp, 41 predicted proteins | sample ASW8metaG_FD_204518 | JGI IMG/M metagenome (GOLD analysis project Ga0315338, IMG submission 204518) | Ammonia-oxidizing marine archaeal communities from Monterey Bay, California, United States - ASW #8 | ecosystem: Environmental > Aquatic > Marine > Coastal | place: USA: California | collected...
CGAGTCGCGTGAGCTGGCGGCTTTTCTTCGTGGTCAGATCGAGCAACCAGAAATCCTGCTGCGAGGACTCTACCCCCGTCATGTAAATGAGTCCCGAGCCATCCGGAAGAAAGCGTATCCGCTCTCCGGATCGCAGTATTTCGATCGAGGGCAGCTCGACGCTTGTTCCATCAGGTCGGACCGCTAGCACCGGTGAGATGAGGTTTACCTGGGCACCGGCATAGACGATCAGATCTCCGTTCGGTGACCAGACCGGATTCAACGGTTCGCCGTCGCCAATGCGCTCGGAGGCGCCTCCGTCGATCGGGATCTTGAACAGTCCGGAGACCCCGGCTTCGCTTCCCCCGGTGACGACCCACCGCCCGTCGGGCGACCACGCCGCTGCGCCGCGGGCATCGACGCTTTCGGACAGCACTCTGAGCTCGGCACCGTCCGCGCTCAAGAGGTGAAGGCGCCATGCATCATCACGACGAAGCAATAGCACGACGGACTCGCCGTCGGGCGAAACGGCGGCCGGCTCGAGCAACGCAGTCTCGCTGCCTCGCCAGATCTCCGCGACGTCGCCGTCCTCATATCGCCATAGTCCGTCGCCGCTTCCCTGGGACGACAGATAGAAGAGCGAGGAGCCACCGAAGCGGGGCGCCAACGCCCGAGCCGTTGGCAGGTCGGCAAAGGGTTGGGCATCACGCTCGCTCGCTTGATGATCGAGGATCGGAACGCTCCACAGCTCTGCGCGAGGATTCTGGACCGTTGCCACCAGACGGCCTCGGTCGGCACTGGACGCCACCGAGGAGTACTGTTCCAGTCCGATGCTCGCACGCCTCGACTCTCTCGTCTCGACGTCGATCTCCCACAGCCAAGGACCCGCGCCGTCCGCGTCTCGGGCGCTATAGAGCACCGTGGTCTCATTGAGCGGCGTCGGGTAGCGGACGTCCAGCTTCCGTCGGGTCAGTTGCTCCAATTCGTCGCCATCCGGACGCAGGCGCCACAAGTTCATCTCGAGGGTGGTTGGCCGTCCACGCACGAGGTAGATCCACTGCCCATCGGTCGACCAGATCGGATAGTGCTGGTGTGTCCCCGCGGTCGAACCGAGAATCAGCCGGCTGTTCGTTCCGTTGCGGTCGGCGACGTAGATCGGGTCTCCTTCCGAGTTCTCCTGGTAGACGAGGCGCTGATCGTCGGATGACCAGTTCACGTTGATGACGTTCTCTCCCAAGAAGTTACGCACGGGTCCGCCCAATAGAGACACCGCGCGCATCCGTAGCTGGGCAGGGCCGCCGCCGAACCATATCTCCGAGCCGTCACTGTTGAACCCGATACCGTTCCCCGATGAGCGGACCGCCCCTAGCGCAAACTCGTCCCTTCCTTGCGTCAGGTTGCGGAACCCGCCAGTGCCAATCTGAGTGACGAAGACGTCCAGAGGGCCGTCGCGGTTGGATACGAAGGCGACGAATCTGCCGTCGGGCGAGATCGCGGCACCCACCTCGGACCCGTCGAAATCGGTCATCTTGCTGAACCGAGCGCCGGCAAGCGAGTTGTGGTCCGATGAGCTGGGCCGATCAGTGGCCTGCCCGGAGAGGGGCAACAGCATTGAGCTCAAGCTCGCGATCAGGCCGAAAGCCAGAACCGCGATGGCGGCCTTGAGTCCGCGCGTGGAAGGCACCGACTCGGGCGAACGGTCGCTCGGATTTCGACCGACTGCCGGGATCGCCACTTGAAGCTCCCCCGATCCGAGCTCCGTTCTGATCTGGTCGAGCTCGTTCCGAATATCGAGAGCGCTCTGGGCCCGACGTAACGGTTCTTTTACCAGACACCGTTGCACTGTCCGTGACAGCTCACGCGGAATCTTCGGGTCGAGCACCGTCAGTGGCTGCGGTATGTCGTTCGCGATGGCGGAGAGGATGGCTAGGGGTGTCTCACCCGCGAAGGGGCGTCGCCCGGTGAGCATCTCGAAGAAAATGATGCCGAGCGAGAAGATATCCGTGCGGTGATCCACGGTCTTGCCTTCCGCCTGCTCGGGCGACATGTAGCTGAGCGTTCCGAAAATCGCGCCGGCCGCCGTCTTCTCCAAAGTGGGAAGGGCACTATCCGCAGCACCGCCCGCGAACCCACTCGTCGGTTTCGCGAGCCCGAAGTCGAGTACTTTGACGCGACCGTCGTCGCTCACCATCATGTTGTCGGGCTTGAGGTCACGGTGCGTGATGTTCTCTAGATGTGCTGCGGCGACCGCGTCGGCCAGGGGTATCGCGATGTCGAAGAAACGGCTCAGCGGGAATCCGTCGTTGGGCAGAAGCTCGGTCAGGGTCTTCCCGTGAACCAACTGCATCGTTATGAAGTGGATGTCGTTTTCTCGTTCGACGGAGAAGACTTGCACGATGTTCGGGTGGTCGAGCGCGGCGAGGGCCGTCGCCTCTCTCGCGAAACGTGCGAGGCGTCCTTCGTCATCCGCGAGCTCCTGCGGCGGGACCTTGATGGCCACATCTCGGCCGAGCTTCGTATCCCTCGCTCGGTAGACTTCTCCCATCCCACCCTTGCCGATGGCCTCGATAACCTCATAGTGAGCAAGTTTCTGACCGGGGGAAAGCGACATCGCACGACGATGTTAGGCCACGGATGATCTAGCGGCAATCGCGTCGGTGTGAGCGAGTTCATTGTCGTGGAGAAAGAAGTCGCAAAAACCCCTCATCGTGGCTGTAATGGATGCCGAACGGCTTCACGTGATCGATTTGTAGCCCCGCGCGAGCGGTACACCTCCTGCCGTCGTCGGCGCGAAACTCACATCGATGGCTCCCGCGCTCGTGGATGCGCTCAGAGACTTCGGACGGGATGTAGCGGGACGGCTTTGTTGCGGGCTCTTTGACGACCTCGTTCGAACGAGGTGCGACGCCGCGCGCAGCCGAGCGTTTTTTTCTCCGGAGGAGTAACGTTTCCAACCGTCCTGGTAGGGTGTCGAGGCCCCGTGGGTTGCCCGTCGCCTATCATCACCATCGCGGCGCCATGTCCCTAGAAGCTGGCCACGAACTCGCTCACTACGAGATCCTCGAGCAGATCGGCCAAGGGGGGATGGGCGAGGTTTACCGGGCGCGGGACACGAAGCTCGATCGCGACGTTGCGATCAAAATACTGCCCGAAGAGTTCGCGAACGACGACGAACGACTCGCTCGGTTCGAGCGCGAGGCAAAGCTCCTCGCGTCACTCAATCACCCCAACATCGCGAGCATCTACGGGCTCGCGAAAGCGCTCGAAGGTGAGGCGCCGAATGGTGCTGATTCCGGGCTCTCGCAGTCGCCGACTCTCACGCGACAAGGCACGCAGATCGGCGTGATCCTCGGCACCGCAGCGTACATGAGCCCGGAACAGGCGAAGGGCAAGCGAGTGGACGAGCGGGCCGACATCTGGGCCTTCGGCGTGGTGTTGTTCGAGATGTTGGCCGGCGAGAAGGTGTATTCCGGCGAAACGGTTTCCGAAACCCTGGCTGCGGTCATCAAGGACGAGCCCGATTGGGCTAGCCTGGCTCGACAATGCCCGGCCCATGTCCGCGCCTTGTTGGATCGTTGCTTGACGAAGGATCCCAAGCTGAGGCTGCAGCATATCGGCGAGGCGCGCATCGCTCTCGGCCGCTCGAGCGCGTCGTTCGAAGCGCCTGCGCAAACTCTCCGGGTGAACCAATCCTCCCTCGGGACACGGATCCTATGGCTCGTTACAGCAGCTGCTCTCGGCGGCGCTTTGGTCGCGTGGCTGACGCGAGAGTCGGCGGACCGTCCACTTCCCTTGTGGAGCTCGCTTACGTTCGAGGAAGGTGCCGGGCCGGGCATGGGAACGGGTAGGAACATGGCCCTTTCGCCGGACGGAGCGAAACTGGCGTATATCACGTCACCGAGCGCTGACGGGGGCAGACTCTGGGTGCGAGATCTCGCTGACGGGAGCACGGAAGCGATCACGGAAACGGAGGGCGCCGAGCGTCCCTTCTGGTCGCCGGACGGCTCGATGCTTGGCTATTTCGCCGAGCAGGAGCTTCGGGTGGTGCCTGCGAAAGGCGGTCCATCGATTGTCCTCGCTCCCGCCCCGAACCCTAGCGGAGGCACGTGGAACGATCGGGATGTCATCCTCTACAACCCCGCTGGCGGGTCGCTTTTTCGGATTCCTGCGACGGGAGGCACACCGACGCCGGTCACGCAGCTGAGTCGGCCGGGCGAACAGCACCGCAGTCCCGTCTTCCTGCCGGATGGACGGAGCTTTCTTTTTTGGACGATCGATCTAGCCAAAGACAACGACGACGACATCTACAAAGGTGATTTGGAAACCGGGAGCATCGAGCTCATTCGTACCGGCGGAGACCCCACCTACGTCGAGCCTGGTTTTCTCGTTTATCGTGTCGGATACGGCATCGATGTCGCCGCATCCGTCTTCGCTCAACGCTTCGATCCCGAGCGCGCTGCGCTGAGCGGCCAGCCTCTTCCCGTGTTATCGAATCTAGAGATTGGAGACGGCGGCAACGGCGCCTTTTCCGTTACCACTCGAACGTTCGTGGCTGCGCAAAGCAAGCAAGAGCTACTCGAGGCCATGCCGACCTTGATGAGCAGGAAAGGTGACTTGCAGGGCACTCTCGATCATCGAGAGGCCACCTGGGCGCCCCGATTCTCCCATGACGGGACGCAGGTGGCCTTCGCCGGTAAGGAGCTGTGGGTGCATGACCTGGCGCGCAATATTAGTGAGCTCGTTCCCACGGAAGTCACCTACCCTTTCTCCTTCGCGTGGTCTCCGGACGATACCAGAATCGTTTACTCCACGACTCGCGTCAGGGGGCAATTGCGGGTGGTATCGGTAACGGGCACGGCCAACGAGGAGGTGATGTTTCAGTCCGATGCGGGTGACATCGAGTCTCCGGAGTGGTCGCCCGATGGCCGGACGATCCTCTTCGTATACACTCCTAACGAGACTCGAACACACCGGGAGTTGTGGGCTTTCGATTTGGAGACCGATTCCGCATCGCCCATCTCTGATGGGTCCTTCAACATCTTTGGCGCACGATTCGCTCCCAACGGCCGCTTTGTGGCCTACAGCTCCGACGAAGGGGGCGGGAACAGCGATGTGTACCTGCGTTCCTTCCCGGACACCAGTGCGAAGGAGCGAGTTTCCGCCGGCGGAGGCGCACGCCCGGCCTGGCGCGACGACGGCAAGGAGCTGTTCTTCATCGACGGCGATGGGCATCTCGTTGCAGTGCAGATCAATGTAGAAGGAACGCTCTCGGTGTCTCCAGCCGAAAGGGTCACGGACGATCCCGTGACGCCGAACCCTTATAGCGCGTTCATAAACTTTGACAGCCACCCGGATGGCCAGCAGTATCTCCTCGAGCCAGACTTCGACCGATCGGGAATCTCCCAACTGACAATCTTGCGCGATTGGGTCGGAATGCTCGACCCGCGAGATTGACAAGACCACGAGCCGTTCCAAAGAGAGCTCGCCTCCGTCCCGATGTCGAAAGGTTGCTCGGTGTCGAGCATAGTCGTAACATCGTCGCCCGATGCCTCTCGAAGCTGGCCATAAACTCGCACACTACGAGATCCTCGACCAGATTGGTCAGGGCGGCATGGGCGAAGTGTATCGAGCGCGGGACACAAAGCTCGGTCGGGACGTCGCCGTCAAAGTTCTCCCCGACGCGTTCGCCGAAGACGACGAGCGTATGGCTCGCTTCGAGCGAGAAGCCCGCGTGCTCGCGTCGCTGAACCATCCGAACATCGCTGCCGTCTACGGCCTCGAGGCGTCTGGCGGCACGCACTATCTCGTAATGGAGCTCGTGCCCGGCGAGAGCCTCTGGTCCAAGCTCCAGGGCGGAGCGCTTTCGAAAGAAGAGGTCGTGGCGATCGCCCGGCAGCTGATCGATGGGCTCGAGGCCGCGCATGAGAGCGGCGTCGTGCATCGAGACCTGAAACCCGCGAACGTGCAGCTCACGCCGGACGGCCGTGTGAAAGTCCTCGATTTCGGACTCGCCAAAGTCGAGACCGGTGAGGCGCCGTCCATCGACTCCTCTCTCTCGCCCACGATGACGAGAGAAGCCACCCAAGCGGGGATCATTCTCGGAACAGCTGCCTATATGAGCCCCGAACAGGCAAGGGGGCTCCCGGTGGACAAGCGGAGCGACATCTTCTCTTTCGGCTGCCTCCTCTTCGAGATGATGACGGGACGCAAAGCTTTTGGCGGCGAGCTCGTCTCCGATGTGATGGCGTCCGTGATCAAGAGCGAGCCGGACTGGTCGGCGTTTCCGCCCACGTCAATCGGGTTGAGAAAGCTCCTGGAGCGCTGTCTTACGAAGGATCCGAAAACGAGGCTCCGTGATATCGGCGACGCGCGGGCCGAGCTCGACTCCGCCGAGAGTGCGCCTATGGGTGTCGAGCCAGGCACATCGAGTATCAGTCGGCGCGGGGCCATGCTCATGGCCGCGGCAAGCTCGGTTGTGTTCGCGCTCCTTGCCGCCATTCTCGTCGCGAGCGGGATGTCACCAAGCGAAGCGCGTCGCGATGTGACCCGCCTTCGAGTGGAGGCCGGGGTAACGGCGATGCGAGGGCGAACAGGATGGCTGAGCGTCGCTCTCTCTCCCGACGGCGGGACGCTCGCCATGGCGTTCGGGCGAGGTGGGTTGTTCGTACGTCGGTTGAACACGTGGGAGACTCAAAGGCTCGCGGATGTCGGAGCTGAAGTGTTCTCCCCATTCTTCTCTCCGAACGGTGAGTGGATCGGATTTTCGAACTACGAGGGCCTCCACAAAGCCCGTGTCGAGGGGGGGACCCCCGTCCGCATCGCCGATCTTCCCGAGGGCGGGACGGATGGGAGCTGGACCGACAACGGGACCATCCTGCTCGGCGCCTTGGGCGGTATCCTGGAAGTCGACGAGACCGGAGGCACGCTGCAGCGCCTCGTTACGCTGCCCGAGGCCGAAGGCGCGAGGTCCCCGGTCCTGCTGCCGGGCGGAACGGCCGTTTTGTTTCAACACGTGCAGGCGACCGGAGAGTCTGTCGCCGTGTGCGAGCTGAGCTCGGGAAAGGTGACGACACTCGTGCCGGGCGGCCTCCGACCTCACTACCTGTCGAGCGGCCACCTCGTGTATCAGATGGGGTCCACCATCATGGCCGTCGCATTCGATGCAAACACGCGGACCGTCTCCGGCAGTCCCGTGCCGGTCGTCGAGGCCGTGGCGAGGGGAGACGATCGGCGGCTTAGGTTGCTGTCCAATACGGCTCGGTATGCGATCTCGTCGATGGGGACGCTGGCCTACTTCTCCGCGGGGATGGGTGACCGCGCCGGACGCACGGCGGTAGTTCTGGATCCGTATCGGGACGATGAAGCTCGGGTGACGACGACTGGGTTCGCGAACACGACGCGAGACATCCGTGTCTCTCCCGATGGTACGCGACTCGCCGCGCACCAACTCAGAGACGAGAACGACGTTTGGGTCTACGAGCTCGAGACCGGAACATCGACTCGCCTGACGCAAGAGCCCGGAGAAGACGAGACGCCTGTGTGGTCTCCGGACGGGCGCTTCATCGCTTTCGCGGGGCAACGAGACCAGCGCGCCATCTTCCGCGTTCGGGCCGACGGGAGCGGGGCGCCTGAGTCTTTGTGGAAGAGCGACCGTCATGCACACGTTTCGGATTGGTCGTCCGACGGGAAGTGGTTGCTGCTCGATGTCGACGCCGTGGGACATTTCGACATATGGGTGCTCGCGGCCGACGGGGAGTCCGAAGCTCGACCGCTCCTCGACTCACGCTTCAATGAAAGATTGGCACGATTTTCACCCGACGGCCGCTTTTTCGCGTACGTCTCCAGCGAGACGGGCCGCGAAGAGGTCTACCTGCAAGGCTTTCCCGATCTCGGCGACAAACGACCGATCTCGAATGAAGGGGGCACGGAGCCGATCTGGTCGAGGGACGGTCGCCGGCTCTTCTATCGGTCATCGACTCACGTGATGAGCGTCGACATACGGGACGAGCCCTCCCTCCGGTCCTCCACCCCGGAAGCGGTGTTCGAGGACACCTTCTACACCCAGGACGGCGGCCACTCGTTCTACGACATTCTGCCGGACGGCAGGTTCGTGCTGCTCGAGTCAGAGTTCGGGCAAGAGGATGCTTACGTCAACGTGGTCGTGAATTGGGCGGAGGAGCTCGAGCGTCTCGTCCCCATCGAGGACTGACCCTCCTGCTCGTAAACGCGGGCCGTCGCCCGAGTGCGTCCCGAGCTCGGTCTCGTCAGGCTCAAGGCTTCTCTCGCGTTTCGCTCTCCTCTATCACGCTCGCCAAGTTCTCTAGGCACGGCGGAGAAATCAGCCGAAACGTGACCTTGTTGCGAGCCTTGACTCGGCGTGCCGCGATCCTGTCGCAGAGCACCAGGTCAGCCGCGGCCAAGCTGCCGGGAGGCCGCCTCGGAAGAAAATATTCTTGAAGTGCATGACGCTCTCCGACAACGGGCGCAAACACGGCGCGGGCCGTTCTTAGAACCAACTCGCTGATCGATACCAACGCAATCGTGGACGGCTTGGCAAGCTGTCGAACGATTTCCAGCTCTTCGCTCGCTGACGAGACAGTGATTGGAACGGCGGTCTGCCCTTTCGGGAGGACGGAGGACAACTTGGGAATGACGGCGGTCGGTCCCACCACGAGTGCACCCATCGCTAGCTCACGGCGACTCGCGAGCTCGTCTGGCGAACACGTCTCGACGGGAAAGCGGAGGCCCTCTTTTAGCTCCTCTTGCAGCAAGTGACGGATGCCGCGATCGGAAGAAACGACGAGAAAGTGGTCGGGCGGGACGGCCGTGAGGCGTTGACGAACCCGTTGACGGAGCTGCTGGATGCTGAATCCGCTGGCCTGTGCGGCTCGAATCGCGGCATTGATCAGATCGTCCAGATCCTGTGAGGAAGGAGTGATAGTCGTGTCTCCCGGAGCGCGAACGGTCATCGAACGCCCACGCCGCCGTAGCAGCAGATTTCTCGCTTCCAATTCGATGTAGGCCTGGCTCACCGTGTTGTGGTGAATCTCGAGTTGGCGGGCCAGCGCACGTACGCTCGGTAGCGCCTCTCCGGGCTTCAACTGGCCGGTCGCGATCAGGTAGGTGATCTCGCCGGTTAGTTGCTCATGGATACTGACATCGCTTTGCTTGCTCAGGCGAAAGTCGAATCGAGCCGCCATGACGCTCCAGCCTCCGAGGGTAAGTCGTTGTCGAGTGACTCCGCAATTCTACATGCCTCGTATGACACTGCAGAAACTGTCACGGCGCTCGTCGCCACGATTCGTGACCACGACTAGTGTGGATGTATGCACTGGCAGTCGGACATCACGTTTGAACGAGGAGGACACCGATGAAGCTCGATCCCGAGCGTTTCTTTTCCGGAAAACGCACCATCAAGCACACTTTGATCGCGATGGCTCTTCTCCTGCTCAGCGCAGCGCCCGTCTATGCGAACACGGGGCTCCCCATGCTCGCTGTCATGTGGCCGCCAATGTTCCTGGCCCTTGTTCCAGTCGTTGTTATCGAGTCAGTAGTCTTGTGGCGTCTGGCGGAGGTTGGTCTCCGGCAGGCTGCGTGGGCTTGTTCAGTGGCGAACCTCGCCTCCACAGTGGTCGGGGTTCCGATCACGTGGCTCTTGTGCCTGTTGTTTTACTGGCCGGTTGGGTGGCTCTTGCCGTTCTACGACGACGCGGATATACGAAAGCGCTACTGGGAGGTGCCTACCAGGGCGCTCGCGCTACTAATCATCTTCTTCGTATCGTCGTGGGTCATCGAACGCGGTGTGATCCGGCGCATGCTTCCTCTTTCGTCCATCGATTGGGGCGTGCTCCTGGGGAATGTAACCACCTACGGACTCCTTATGGGCGGAACGCTCTTTCTGGCTTTGCATCATCAGCCGCGATCGGCAGCGGACACGGAGGAAGCTCATGCATAGTTGCACTCCCGTTTTGCTCTTGATGGTCAGTGGCGTCGCAGCGGAGGTGAATGTGGAATCGGTAGAGTATTTCGCTACGAATTATGGCGCGGCGCGCGCGAACTTCCTCGAGGCCGCGAACCTCTCCAACGCCGAAGTCGAAAGTCTTCGACATCCCGAAGTCGGGCCAACGGGTGAGGCGCTGTTTACGGATGTCGCATTGCTCGGGCCATCGGATGCGAAGACTGTTTTGGTGTTGAGCTCGGGCACCCACGGCGTCGAGGGTTTTGCGGGCTCCGCCATTCAGGTGGGGCTTCTGCGCGAGAGGGTTCTGGCCAGGCTCCCAAGCGACGTGCGCATCCTCATGATCCATGGGATCAACCCTTACGGCTTTGCCCACCTACGACGATTCAACGAGGACAACGTCGATCTCAATCGCAACTTCGTCGATCATTCACGCAGCCAAGGCCGCAACACGGGATACGAGGAGCTTTCCGGCGCCCTTGCACCTCCGGTCTGGTCGCCGTGGTCCAACGCTGTATTCTTGTTGCGCCTGCAGTGGCATCGGCTGCTCGGACGCACGGACTGGCTGAGAGACGCGATCACGGGCGGACAGTATGGGTACCCCAAGGGTCTTTTCTTCGGCGGTCGTGTTGAGGCGTGGTCCAACGGGATGCTTCAGGGAATCGCCGAACGTCATCTGTCGAGAGCGGACCGCGTCGTTTTCGTCGACGTTCATACCGGGCTTGGCGACTACGGCAATGCTGAGCTCATCGTCAACGTACCCGAGAGCGACGGTGGGTACATGCGCGCCGTGGCGATGTGGGGTGAGGCAAAGGTGCGTTCCACGGACAGCGGTGCTTCGGTCTCCGTGGATCTCGACGGAACGCTCAAGCTCGCCGTTCCTGCGATGGTCCCCGGTTGCGATGTAACGGCCGTGAGCCTCGAGTTCGGCACCGTACCGGCGTCGAAAGCGCTTCTGGCGTTGCGAGCGGAAAACTGGCTTCACCATCACGGCGGTGCAGAGCACCCGAATGCCGCGAAGATCAAGACAGAGCTTTTGCGAGCTTTCTATCCAGACTCTGCGGACTGGAAGTCAGCGGTCTGGCAGCAAGGCAGGGAGGTCGTCGAGCTCGCACTGTCTTCGCTATCGTGAAGACGCGATTCGCTCGACGAGCTCGAGGTCCACGCGGTCGGAGGCGTCTTCCCACATCTGTCGCGCCAGACTCTCGAGCGGTTCGGGGTCCGGCCGGGTGATAGTGACGCCCGCTGCCATGAGCGTCTCCAGGGCGGTTTCCTCCGCCCGCTGATAAGCCTCGCGCTCGGCTTCGATCGCCTTGCCGGCGGCGAGTCGAACCGCCTCCTGATCCTCGGGGGAGAGGGACTCGTACACGCGCTCGCTCATGACCAGCGGTGCGATGAGATACATCCAGCCGATCTCGGCCCAGTGGGGAGCCACTTCGTAGAAGCGCTTCGATACGTAGTTGGAGCGCGCGGCCTCGGCGCCGTCGATGACGCCTTGCTCGAGCGCGGTGTAAACCTCGCCGTAGGCCATGGGGAGCGGGCTCGCCCCGAACGTCTCGAACGCTCGGAGGTGAAGTGGGTTCTCCATCGTTCGGATCTTGAGGCCACTCATGTCGTCGGTCGCGTCCACCTGGCGGTCTCTCGTCATGAGGTGCCGCAGTCCGACGTCGAAATAGCCGAGCAGGCGTAGCCCCTTCGCCCGCAGCGGCTCCGCGAAGCTCTCCCCGATCGGGCCGTCGAGGATACGGTACATGTGCTCGCGGTCGCGAAACAGGTAGGGAAGGTCGAAGACGAGAAGCTCCGGCGCGAACGTGGCCAGAGGCGCGTTGGCGGGACAGGCGAGCTCGACCGCGCCGAGGATCGTGAGCTCGATGACCTCGCGCTCGCTTCCGAGAGCGTTGTTCGAATAGACATCGACGACGATGCGGCCGTTGGTCGCCTTTGCGAGCTCGTCCCCGAAGACTTCGAGGCCGCGCACGGTCGGCTCGTTCGGCGCGCTCGAGGAGCTTGCCTTCAGGACGAGGACCGACGATTCGTCGAACCCACAGCCCGAGACCGCGAGGCAGAGCGCGACCACGAGCGACTGCGTTCGATCGGTCATAGGAGTCCGAACCAGCGAGGAAGGACGGTGACGGTCTCAGGTAACAGCGTGATCAGGACCTGGACGAGAATCATCGCGGTGAGGGGCCTGAAGGTCCAGCTCGCGACGTCGCTCACGCTCTGTCCCGCAATAGAGCAGGCGACGAAGAGCGTCGCGCCGTATGGCGGTGTCACCATACCGATGCACAGATTGACGCCGGCCAGAACTCCGAAGTGAACCGGGTCGACCCCGAACTGGACGGCGAGGGGGAAGAGAATCGGCATGATGACGATGATGGCCGAGATGCTCTCCATGAACATCCCGACCACGATCAGGACGACGTTGGCGGCGAGAAGAAACGAGAGCTGGCTTCCGGTCGAAGAGGACAGCGCTTCGCCCAGTCGATCCGGTACGCGGCCGACGGCGATGATCCAGGCGAGCAAGAAGGCGGTGGTTGCGACGAACATCACCACCGACGCGCGCAGCGACGCGATGACAAGTAGCTGCTCGAGGTCCTTCAACTTCAGCTCGCGATAGACGAGGAAGCCGACGACGAGGCCGTACGCCACCGCGATACCGGCAGCCTCGGTCGCGGTGAACACGCCGGCGAGGATACCCCCGAGGACGAGCACCGGCATGCCGATAGCGGGGAGCGCTTGCCAGAGCGCCGTCGAGAGCGAAGTCTCCTCGAGCGCGTCCGCCCGCGGCTCGGTCTCATAGCGCCGGGCATGTCCGAAGCTCGATGTCGCGAGAGCGCCGGCCATGAGCACGCCCGGCAACACGCCTCCGATGAAGAGCGCCGCGATGGACGTTTCCGTGACGTATCCCATGACGATCATGATGATGCTCGGCGGAATAATCGTGCCGATAGCGCCCCCCGCAGCTTGAAGCGCCACGGCGAATCCGACGGGATAGCCGCGTTCCTTCATCGCCGGGATCATCATGGAGCCGACCGCTGCCGTGCTGGCGCTCGAGCTCCCCGAGATACCGGCGAAGAACATGGACGACGTGACCGAGACGACGGGTAGCCCTCCTCGGAGACGGCCTACGACTGCGATCGCCCGTCTCGAGATCCCGCACTTGTTCATCAGCTCGCCGGCGAAAATGAAGAGCGGTACCGCCATGAGCGCCCAGGAGTCCAAAGCGGCGAAGGCTCTTTGAGCGATGACCTCGAAAGGTATCTGCCCGTTCACGAGCAAAGCCGCCGCGCCGGACAGCCCGATTCCGAACGCGACGGGCACGCCGAGCGCGAGCAGGAGGATCAAGCTCACGAAAACGGCGACGATCATCGTTCTGAGTGCTCGCTCACTCTTCGTTCACTCGCTGGCCTCGCTCCACGCTCGGCCTCACGGCGCATTCGCGCCGGGCTCGCTCCGCTCGCGCAGGCTGCGTTGACTCTCTCACTGCAGCCTGCCCGTGGTTCGGGAGCTACGAAGGGGTTGCGGCTGCGCTTCAACCAAAAGCGAAGCGGCGACCGCCGTGATCAAGATGCCGCTCGTCGGAACAGCGAGATAGGGCCAAACCATCGAGATGCCTAGGGCCGGAGACACTTGGAGGGCAGCAATCGGAAGCATCCGGAGTCCGAACACCGTGAGCAGCAGGCCGAACAGCCCTACGAGCAAGTGATTCAACGAACGGACGGTTCGCTTCGCGGAGGGGCGAAGCCGAGGCGTCAAGTAATCGACCGCGAGGTGCAGGCCCCGGTGGAGGCAGATGGGTGATGCCAATAGAACGAGCCACACCTGTAGATAGCGAGCGAGCTCTTCCGTCCAGCTCGGCGGCCTGCCGAGCACGTAGCGCGCCACGACTTGGTACACGACGAGCGCGGCGATGGTGGCGAGGAGAGTTGCGACGATCTTTTCGATCTTCTCGAAAAGTCGCGTCACGTCAGAGCGATTCCGGCCGCAGCGTCTCGAGCGAGACCTCTCGACCCGTGCGCGAGGACTCGTAGATCGCGGAGACGATCGCGAGTGAGATCCGGGCGTCCTCCCCGGTCAGCATCGGATCGCGATCCTCCCGCACGGCGTCGACCATGTCCTTTAGTTGAACCCGGTGTCTGGTTTGCGGGTACGCCCACGGGTCGTCGATGTCGGTGAGGGGGGAGGGGGGATCGACTTCCTCCTGGGGATAGTCCTTGACGTCCCAGAGAAGAATCTTGTCGTACTGCGCGTTCGCGACGACGCTCCCGTTCTCCCCGTGAATCTCGAGCCGCGATTTGAGGGCCGGGCTCACCGAGGTCGTGCTCTCGATCACGCCCATCGCTTCATTCTCGAAGCTGACGAGCGCGGTGGCGGTGTCCTCGACTTGAATGGCGTGCCGCTTCGTCGCGACGCGACCCGTGACCGATCGCACCGGGCCCACGATCCACTGCAGGAGGTCGATGATGTGGATCGACTGTGTCATGAGGCACCCGCCGCCTTCGAGCTCCGTCGTGCCTCGCCACGCCGCAGAGGCGTAGTACGCGGCTGTCCGCGAGGATTTGTCGATCGCGTCGGCGAGATGGATCTTACCCAACGCGCCCGATCCGACGAGCTTCCTCAGCTTGGATGCGACCGAGCCGAACCGCATCTGGAAGATGACTCCCAGCTTCGTGCGGTTTTCCCGGCAGGCGCGAACGATCGCATCGGCCTTCGCGAGGGTGGTTTCGAGCGGCTTCTCGATGAGAACGTGCTTGCCCGCTTCCGATGCCGCGATCGCGATCTCTTCGTGGGTACCGGTGGGCGTCAGCACACAGATGACGTCAACCGCATCGTCGTCGAGGAGCTCCCGGTAGTCCGTTGCCCAACGTTCCACGCCGTGCTCATCCGCGAATTGCCGGACGTTCTTCTCGTTTCGAGAGGAGACGGCGACGAGTCTCCCGCCTTCGACGAAGGGGAGCTCCTTGGCATGGAAGCCGCCGGCCATTCCCGTTCCCACGAGGCCAAAACCGACGCTTCCGTTCTTCAACTCTACACCTCCCGATTCTCGCCGCAGCCGTCAGCGACCTTGCCGGGTCCAGTCGATCATGATGGCTATCACCGCCTTGGTCGCGCGGCCGTAGTCGTCGAGGTCGATCCACTCATCGGTAAGCTCGGAGTGCTTCAAACCTCCGGCGAGGGGTCCGAAGCCGACGGCGGGAGTGCCGTTGATGTTGATGGGATTGCGGATGTCGCTCCCAGAATGGAGCGCATAGGGGATCGGCACTTTCCCGGTCGCGGCTTCGATGGCGCTGCTGACGGTTCGGTAGAGCGGATCGCTGGTTTCGACCTCGACGCCCGGAGTGCCGAAGAGCCACTCCACCTCGGCGGGCTGCGCGCTCAGGTTAGGGTCGTGCTGGGCGGCGCCTTCGACGGCGGCCTCGACCTCCCTTTGGACGGATTCGACCGCTTCACCCGGAGGAAAAGTAAGCGTTCCGCCGACGAGGCACTCGACGGGGACGCGGCTGAGTGCCGAGGCGTTGCCGCACGAGACATCGGCAATGAGCAGGTTAGTGGAGCGGCCCACTTGCTCGTCGAGTCGCGGGTGGTGCACTCGGGAAGCCCGGTCGGCGTCGAGCTCCTCGAGAGCGCGCATGACGTGCCGAGCGGACCGCGTCGCGGGGGACGCGCGATGTGCGAACGCCGTATGTCCAGGCTCCGTGGTTTCGGGAGCCGTGCCGGTGACTCTCACCTGGAAACGCAGCAAGCCCGAGGTGAGCGACTTGATCTCGGCGAGCCCACCGCCGGACTCCGCCGGGTGCAAGTAGACCGCAGCATCCGCGCGGTAGCCATTGCGCAGCACTGCCAAGATGCCTCGGCCGTTGCGCTTGCTCGCCGTGCTCGCAAGGATGACATCGCCCCGTAGCTCGACGCCTGCTCCGCGGATCGCAGCCATCGCTTCCGCCATGAGCGCGACACCCGCCAGATCATCGGCGATAGCCCAGCCGTAGAGGCGTCGATTCTCGACCACTCCCTCGAACAGAGGCTTGGTCCAGCCCGCGGGGTCGACGCGGATCCCGTCCGGGTGGGCGAAGAAGAGTACGCTCTTGCCGTCTCCGGTGCCTCGACACGTTGCGACGACGCTGATGCGCTCGGTCTCGTCGATCATCGCCCCGGCAGCGAACTCTCGTTCGAGTCGAAGCGAGCTCGGCAAGACTCGAAGGACCTCGACTTCGCAGCCGAGCTCTTCGAAGCGCTGCTCGATGACGGCTTGCACCGCGTCTTCGCCGCGCTCGCCGGTTTGGATGAGCTTTTGCAAGAAGGCGAGGTGTTGCTCGGCCGAAGCGTCGGCCTGTGCAAACGCCTTTGTCTTTTCGTCGACCGCGGCCTGCGACAGCAGCGTCGAGAGTATCAGCGCCAATGAGTTCAAGCACACCTCCTCGAAGGCATCATTCTAGTTGGGAAGTGGTAAACGTCCTAGTCCCAGAGCGCTCGCTTCATCTTTCGCTGCCGAAGCTCAATTGCTCTAGCTCGTCTCGGCTCAAAACGCGATTGAAGACGGCGACACCGTCAATGAAGAGCTGAGAGCCGTGGCCGAGCTCGTCGGATCCGAGCCCGAGCGCTCTCCCCAAAGTGAACGGCGCACCTTCTCGTACCGTGGCTCTCACGTTGGTGCCGACCTGGACCCATGCGTCACTCTCTCGAGCCTGAAGCGTCGCCGAGATCTCGTCGCCTTCTCGTACGGTCTTCCCCGGTGGGAGCGCGGCTTTGTGGCCATGGACACCCTTCATCTCCAAGGGGCTCGCGAGGATGCTCTCGCCATCACGCAGGACGTCGACGAAGACGCGATAGGCGGTCGTCGAAGTCACGGTTCGCTCGTCACGGTCGTAGGTGACGTCTCCCGCGTTCAACTCGATGTAGAGCCTGTGCTCGTTTACCGATGATGTGTCAACGTCATACCCGTTGAACTTCACAACGAAGGCTCGTGGAGAGTAGATCGGGTAGTCGAATCGGAACGGGTTGGCTGCCTGCTCCGACTCGTGTCGATAGACGTCCTCGGTGACGGGATCGCTCAGGACGTGCTGTGTCATCGCCCCGTTCAAGTAGGCGACGACTTCTCCGCGCTCCGGGTCAAACGTAGCGGCCATGGCTATCCATTGGTCGTTGTCGAAGGCCCGACGGTCGATCGCTCGGAGCCTCGCATATTGGGCGCCCGGGATTGCGGACTGCGGGTAGCTCGCAGCACCCGTCGCCGAAACATGCGCGATCACTCCCTTTTGATTGAACAGCCCAGCGAACAGAGCGACCTGCCTTCTGCCAGCGTAGGCATCCCACCCGCCTTCGTCCCAGATGCCTGCCACCATATGACGCTCGCCGATGAACTTGCACCACGCGATGATCGTCCACGGACGTCGGCCGTGAAGGTCGAGAAGGGTTCGGTCGAACTCCTTGCGCTCGACGGCTCCATAGATGAAACCCTGATTGAAGCGCACGGCATGGCCGAAGGGACCACTATCGTCGAATACAAGCTCGGAGTCGTCGTCCAGGTACGGCCAGTCGGACGGTGAGTAGGCGCTCGTATCTCCGACCCGTTTGAGGTGTACGGGAAAGGAGCGCTCGGAGACGTCCGGATCGAAGTAGGACGTCCAGCTATCGCCGTCCGTCTGGACGAAGTCCCAGAAAGCGACGAGACCATGGGTGTTCGCGACCGTGTTCGTCGCAGACGGCTGCGGCTCGGCAAAGGCGAACAACAAGATCGCACTCAGCAGGACTGAGCGGCGCATGATGTGCTCGGTCACCGCACCTCCACTACGACCCTGCCGCGCCGCACAGTGCTACGGCGACGGCGATCGCGCTACGCATCCTCGCGCTAGTACGATCCGCCGAGGGCGACTCGGATCGACTCTCCGCTGACGCCGCTCGACTCGTCGGAGGAGAGAAATGCGATCATCTCGGCGACTTCCTGCGGCGTGGCGACGCGGCGCGCCGGATAAAGAGCGGCCCGCTCCTCCCACACTTGCTCCGGCGTGACGTCGCGGTCCTTCGCTTCTTCGCGTGCCGAGCGTTCCGCCATCTCCGTGCGCACCCATCCGGGGAGGACCGCGTTCGCGGTAATGCCGTGGCGTCCTCCGTCCTCCGCGACGGAGCGCATCAACCCGAGCAGCCCACTCTTGGACGCGTTGTACGCGCTCGCGGACGGCTCGGCTACCAACGCCGACGTCGAGCTCGTAAACACGAGGCGCCCGCGTTGGCGCTCGATCATCCCGGGCATCACGAGTCGTGAAAGGTGGAACGGGCCCGTGAGGTTGACTCGCATCGTTTCGTTCCACACATCGTCGGTCTGCTCCCAGACGACTTGCTCGTGTGCCGAGCCGATGCCGTGATTACACACGAGAATTTCGACCGGGCCCAGTCGCTCGCTCGCCTCGGCTACCGCGTAGGCGCAGCCTTCCGGCGATCCGAGATCCGCCACCGCATATTCGAGCCCGACCTCGACGAGCTCTTTCTCGCTTCGGGCGACACACATTACTTTGGCGCCTCGTGACGTCAGGAGCTCCGCGGTGGCGCGCCCTATTCCGCGTCCTGCTCCCGTCACGAGAGCTATTCGTCCTTCGACTCCCGCCATCGCTCGTCTACTCCTTGCGAAAATTCACGGCCAGTATATAGAGTTGCAGGCGACCGTCGAGCAAGAGCGTCACTCATGAAGAAAAGCACCGTCACGTTCGAAGAACAACCGCCGGAGGGAATGATCAACTTCGGCGTCGGCCAACCCTCGGCAGACGTTCTGCCCATCGAGTTGATGCGCGAGGCGGCCGAGGAATTCTTCCGCTCGGCGGATCCTCTGGATCTCAACTACGGGGTGTTGCAAGGCGATCCGCGGTTTCTCGACAGCGTGGCGCACTTTCTCTCGAAGAACTACGGCACGCCGGTTGGTGCCGACAGTCTCTTCGAGACGGGCGGCAATTCGCAGGCGTTGGATTTCGTCTGCTCGCATCTATCGAAGCCCGGCGACACCGTCATCGTGGAAGAGCCCTGTTACTTCTTGGCCTATCAAATATTCGCCGATAGTGGTTTGAATATCGTCAGCGTGCCCGTCGACGAGAACGGTCTGGACCTCGAGCGACTGGAAGAGACCCTCGAGACCGTAAAGGCCACCTTCGTGTACACGATCCCGAGCTACCAGAACCCCAGTGGGCGGACGATGAGTGCCTCGCGGCGTGAGCGGCTGGTGGCGCTCAGCGAGGAGCACGACTTCTTGATTCTCGCTGACGAGGTCTACCAATTGCTCTCCTACGGTGACCCACCGCCGGCTGCTTTGGGGACGATGGCGGACAGCGGCCGGGTACTGTCGCTCGGATCGTTCTCGAAGATCCTGGCACCGGCTCTTCGCCTGGGCTGGATCCAGACATCCGCGGACATGGCCAAACGATTGACTGGCATCGGTGCGATCAACAGCGGCGGCAGCCTCAACCACTTCACCTCTCATGTCGTCCGGAGCGCGATCGATATGGGAGCACTGCAGCGACACCTCGAGAGACTTCGCCACGTCTATCGGGCTAGGGTCGAGGTGATGGATGCCGCGCTGAACGAGCACCTGACCGGGCGGGCCACGTGGGTCCGGCCCGATGGCGGCTATTTTTTTTGGCTAAAGCTGAACGAGAGCCTCGATGTTCAGGAGTTGCGGGAAAGAGCGCTCGAAAGGCAAGTCGGATTCGTGAGTGGCCCTTCATTCTCGAGTCGGGGCGCCATGAAGTCCCATTTTCGACTCAGCTTTGCCTTTTACGGGGAAGACGATATTCGAGAAGGCGTTGCTCGGCTGAAATCGGCGTTCTGAAAAATAGGGGGCTGAGAAATAGGGGGACATAAACCTATTTACGGCTGAAAAACATGAGAAATAGGGGGACACAATACCTATTACTCTGTTTTTGCCGCAAACGATGCTCAAAAAACCGCGTAATAGGTTTATGTCCCCCTATTTCTAGTGGCCTGCGGTCGAGCCGCCATCGATCGGGAGGGAGACACCCGTGACGAAGCGTGCCTCGAAGGAAGCGAGATAGAGGACGGGATGGCTTATCTCTTCCGGCGTGCCGATACGCTTCAGCGGAGCGTAGTCGATCATCCTCTGCTCGGCGGCGGCAGGGTCGGGCTTCTTGTCGATATGGTCGCGGCGGATCATGTCGGTGTCCACGTAGCCCGGGCAGACGCAATTCACTCGAACGTCGGGCGCGACTTCGAGCGCCATGGCGCGCGTCATGTTGACGACGCCGCCCTTGGATGCGCAGTAGACGGTGATTCCGGGACATCCCATCAAGCCGGCATCCGAAGCGATGTTGACGATATTGCCTTTGGACTCGCGCAATGCCGGCAATGCCGCCCGGCAACAAAAGAAGGTGCCCTTCAGATTGACGTCGACGTGAGCGTCCCACATCGCCTCGTCGGAATCCGCGATGGGTCTGCCGGAACCGATTCCGGCACTGTTCACCAGAACGTCGAGGCCTCCGAAGGCATCGTTCGCGGTCTCTACCGCTGACTCGCAGCCGGGAACGGTTCCGATATCGCCGGGCGCCGCGACGAGTTGCTCCGAGTTGCCGAGTTTCTCGAGCGCTGTTCTCACGGATTGCTCCGTTCTGCCGTTGATGGCGACGCGCGCGCCCGCGCCGAGAAAAGCTTCTGCAATGGCGAAGCCGATACCCCGGCTCCCGCCGGTCACCAGGACCCGCTTGTCCGTGAAATCCATGTCGCTCTCTCCGATCCCTTGTCCGTTTATTGAATGATTCGCTTGAACACGTCCGCGTTGATATTGCGTCCGCAGACGACGGCGACGGTTTTCTTACCCTTGAATCGCTCTTTGTGTTTGAGGAGCCCGCCAACGCCTAAGGCTCCCGACCCCTCGGAAACGAGGCGGTGTTGCTCGAACAAGAGCCGGATGGACGCCTCGATCTCGGCTTCGGTGAGCAGCAGAATCTCGTCCGCATATCGGCGGCATAGCGGAAGCGTGATGGTGTCCACGTCGACGTTGCCGGCGCAGGTATCGGCCAGCGTCTCCGTCGTTTCCATCTCGACGACCTTGTTAGCGCGCATCGATTCGTACATCACCGGAGAGTTCGAAGGCGATACGCCGTACACTTCGACTTCAGGGTTGTGGGATTTCAGCCAACCCGCCGATCCGGCCAACAGTCCGCCGCCGCCGCAAGCGAACAGAGCGGCGTCCAGGTCGGGAAGCTGTTTCGAGATCTCGTAGCCACACGTGCCTTGGCCGCCGACCACGATGGGGTCGTTGTACGGCGACACGTATGTCTTGTCCTGGTCCTCCGCAACCCGTCGCGCTTCTATCTCCGCATCCCAAGCGCGCTTGCCGTGAATGACGAGGTCCAGGCCGTGGGACCGGAGGAGTGCCAGGCGCGACGGCTCGAGGTCTTCGGCGACATAGATGGTCGCGCGACGGTTTCGAACCTTCACCGCCTCCGCCACTGCGAGCGCGTAGTTTCCGGTAGACGCGGAGACCACACCGTTGTCGAGCTCCTCTTCGGTGAGGGACAGGATCTTGTTGATGGCGCCTCGAAACTTGAACGACTCGGTTCGTTGCATCGAGTCCAGCTTCAGCCATACCTCACCCTGTACCTTCTCGCTAAGGTACCTGGAGAATTCGAGAGGTGTGGGTGAGAGGTGGTCGCGGCATCGCTCCATCGCCTGAAGGACGAGCTTCGGTACATCCAGTGGTTCGTGTTGGGCCGTCACGAGGCTGACCTTTCCCGAAGGTTCGTGGGGAACCGTTTGTAGTCTTCGAACGCGAACCAGGCTGTGATCAGAGTCGCCACGGTCGCGATCACCAAGAACAGCTCAATCACGCTCTGCCAACCCCACGTGACGACCATACGGCCACCGGCGACGAGATAGAGCATGGAGCCGCAATAGGCCGCCGCATCGACGATTCCAACCAGAAGACCACAATGTTTACCTCCGAACTCGTTCGAAAAGACACTCGGTGGGAGATAGTACGCTGGAGCGAGCGAAAATCCGTAGAAAAACAGGACCACGATCGCAATCGTGAACTCGAGAGAGTCCGGAATCCTCGTCGCTCGGCTCAAACCCCATAGAGCGGCGACGCACAGGGTGGTCGCTGCCAATAGCCCACCCAGCAGAGCGATTCTGCCCTTTCGTGACACACGGTCGTAGACGAAGCCACCGGCCACCAATGCAAGCAGGCATCCGATGGGAAAGGCGGAGGCCCACGAGCTGGCCTGGGCGGAGGAGACGCCCTCGAACGAAGCGAGGTAGAGCGGCAGAAAAATAAGAAAGTCCATCAATACGGTCGTACACATGACACTCGCGCACAGCAACCAGAAACGTCCGCTGGTCGCGAACGTCCTTAGCGCTTCGGCTGGGTTCTTGTCGTCCAGAAAGTGTGTCGGTAGTGGCGCGTCGGCTTCGTCTCGTTCAGGCTCGGCCGGACTCTCGTCCCGTTCGGGAAGCCCGACGACCTCTGGGCTCGCTTTGAGATAGAAAAAGACCAGACCGAGGACGCAAAGACTCATGAGCCCGGCCGTGCGGAAGACGTTTTGCCATGACAGCACCGAGAGCAATGAGCCCAGCACGATCAGGGACAGGGCAGCACTGAGACGAGAGCTGGTGGAAAGCGCGCTCCAAACCCTTCCGTACTTGGTCGGGGAGAACCATACCGAGATGATGCTCGCCATCGACGGCCAGCTGGCTGCCATGGCGAACAGCATGAAGAAATTGATAGCGGCAAATGTGGCCGTCGAGCTAGCCCAGCCAAACGTCGCGGAGAGTAGGGCTGTGAGCGCGAGAGCGATCAAGAACACTCTTCGTCCGCCGAGCCAGTCCGCCATCGCTCCGGTGAGGAGCTTTCCCGCGATCATGCCTCCCATGCCCCAGGCCGCGATATCTCCGTAGCTGGCTTCGTCCAGATCGAGGTTCGGATCGCCGATCATTTCAGGGCTGGCCACCGCGAGAACCGTCCGGGAGAGAATGAACGCCATGTAGCCTGCGGACATGCTACCGACGATGGCGAGCTCCCAGTGAGCTCGGTCTTCAGCCGACGTCTTGTTGAGGGGCAAATTCAGTAGGCGCTCCGCCGGCGATTATGTCAGCGTTTGCCCGGCGACGGTCGGATGAGAGTCAGCTCGAGTTTTCCGTGTCCCAGAGGTAGTGCAACGAATGGAGCACGGCGGAAAGCGCGATCGGCCCGCCGCCCCACTTCGCCTTGCCCGTCGTTGGAACGAATGCAATGTCGGTGAGTGGTCGGTCGGGCGGCTTCGGAGGCATCGGTGCTTCTGGAATGAGCCAGCCGAGCGGGTGTGTGAAGCGAAACCCTCCATCCGCGAGGAGCTCCACCCCGTAGCCGCCGTCGTGTACGAGGTGATGATGGTGGTGGCACAAGTTACAGAGGTTAGCGAGCTTCGTCTCACCCCCTTCGGCCCAGAACTTGATGTGATGGGCTTGCACATACGTGCTGAGACAAGCGGGCCAAACGCATGTGGGGTCACGGGCGTCGAGTGCACGGCGGATGGAGGGTGTGATTTTGCGCGTTTTGCGCCCGACATCGAGGACGCCGCCGGTCTCGCTGTGCAGCATCTCAATGATGGATGCATCGCACGCGAGTCGCCGGGACGTTCCCGCGGGAACGCCGATCCCGCCTTCGAGCATGGATTGGCCCGGTTGCTCGGGCTCCTCGAGCACCGGCTCGTCGACGTGAACGACGACCTGATAGCGGTCTGCGCTCGTGCCCGGGTCGAGCTCGGCTTTGAGCGCCGCCTCCGCGATGAGCTTCAGAGCTTCCACGCGCCGGTGCTCGCGCGGGCGCTCGGTGTCGTTTCGATAAACGACGTCCGACGCGGCTTCGAGTGCTTTCAGGAACACCGCGCCGATCTCCGAAGGGAGTCGGCCCCGGATGATGACCATCCCGTCGTCGTCCGCGAAGGTCGATAAACGCGCACGTGCTTGCTGGTCGTTGGCGTGCTTCTTCTCCGCGTCGAGATCGACCTTGCGACACGCGCGAACGATACGCTCGACCTGCCCCGCCGTGACGCCGAGGGCGACCTCGAGCAGCTCGCCTTCGTTCTCTGGAGTGGCCACCCGGGTGATGGCGCGCACCTTCGAGTACGAGATCTCCCCTTTGCTCATCGACCCACTGATGAGCGGAAGCTGCCCCAACGCGCGGGCCACACGGATCTTCTCGCGGGCAGCGCCCGCTCCCAGGCCGACGCGCCACGACAGCCAGTGCGCGCAGGACTTGAGTCCCGGTTCCGCCCAGCCGCCAATCTCGTCGAACTCTCGCAGCAGGACGAGCAGTCGGTAGGTGGCGACTTGGAGCTGGGCGGAGAGGGTGGCGATTTCGTCCCCGAGCTCTTCGCCCCGGATGTCTTTCTCGCTGCGAACGGGCTGCAACATCGGGGCGAGATAGGACGGAAACGGCTGTTCGGAGGACGGGAGCTCATTGATTTCCATAGGGAGATCTTAGGTGTATGTTGCTTGTCGGGTCAAATCGGATGTGCTCGTAAGATGTTTATTTGTATATGCTTGCAAGTATTTTTTTGTTACTTTATGCCACAGCCAAAGAGACGGGGCGGGCCTTTCAGAAGGCTCCATGATCGTTCAGGTTTTGGAGAGATCGGCGGTGGTATGAAGGTGAATAGCAGTACGATTCACCTCTTTCAGGGAGTGCATCCATGATCGTCTGGCAGGAGTACCGCGTCGCCGACCCGGACGCGTTGGAAACACCCGCCATGCTCGTCTTCGAAGAGTTGATGGACCACAACATCCGATCGGTCTGCGAAATGGTGGGAGGGGGCGAGAACCTGATCGCTCACGTCAAGACGCACAAGTCGGAAGCGGTGGTGCGTAAGCAGGTCGAGGCGGGTATCGCCGGTTTCAAGTGCGCCACGTTGAAGGAGCTTGAAATGGTGCTCGAGGCCGGAGCACCGAAGGCGATTCTCTCTTACCCCCAAGTCCAGGAGCGCAAGGTCGAGCGCCTCTGCGACCTGACGTCGTCCTACCCGAATGCTTGGATCTCCGCCATCATCAGTGCACCGTTTCACCTCGACGCGCTCGCGAGCGTTGCAGCACGTCGACAACAGTCGCTGCGCGTGATGCTCGATCTGGACGCGGGCATGCACCGCACGGGAATCGGGTTCGGACTGGATGCGACGAATCTCTATCGGGGAATCGACGCCCACGAACTCCTGCAGCCGTCCGGGTTCCACTTGTATGACGGACACGACGGCTTCACTGACATCGTGCAGAGAGAGGCCGCAGCCCAGCGAAATATTGACGCGCTTCAGGCATTTCAGCGAGAGATCGAGTCGGAGGGGATGCCCGTTCCGTGCGTGGTCGCGGGTGGCAGCTTCTCGTTTGCCTACTACGCACGTACGGACGGGATGTACGGCTCGCCGGGGACGTTCATTTACTGGGACGCGGGATACAGCGGATCGATGCCCGACCTTCCGTTTCGCTGGGCGGCCGTGCTCCTGACTCAAGTCGTGGACCGCTATCCGGACGAGGGTACGATCACGACGGATCTGGGATACAAGGGAGTCAGCTCGGATCTTCCCGTCGAGGAGCGCGCGTTGTTGATTGGTCATGAGACCGCGACGCTCGTGTCTCAGAGCGAAGAGCACGGCGTCTTTCGTATTCCCGGAGAGTTGCCTTCGGTAGGCGACTACTTGCTGGCCGTGCCTGGCCACATTTGCCCCACGACGATCCGCTATCCGGGAATCCACGTGATGGATGGCGCCGGGAAGGTGGTCGACTACTACGTGCACACGGCGCGCGATCGCGTGTAGAGCGGTCGGTTCGCTCGAAGATTTTCTCGGCGTTCGCGTGCTATCGTGCCGCGTGGACTTGATGAAGCACAGAGCGAGCGCACCAAGACGACTGACAGACACGTTGTTGCTGGCTCTGGCTCTTCCCCTGACCCTCTCGCCGGCCGCTTTCGCCCAGGACCAGAACGTCGACATTGACGGCGTATGGGGAATCCCCGACCAGGGAACCGATGGTGAAGGGGCGAACTGTGACCGATGGGCTACAGGACCAGCAGGTCGCCCGAGCGCGGCGAGCGACACCGACCCAGCCATTCAGAACCAGGCGACGAACGACGAAAACCAAGTCCGTTACGGGGCTCAAGATGTGAACGATGACCCTCCGCCATGTCTCGATTTTGCCGACCAGAGCGGATTCGGGTTTGACGGGGTGGATGGCGTCAGCGTGCCCACCGATGGAGCCTCGTTCAAGCTGGGGACCATCACGCACTACAACAGCGTTACGAATGTTGACCTTGCCGATTACAATCCGCTCGAGGAAGTTGGGCTTACTCTGAGACTTTCCCGCGGTGTCGATGCGATGGTCGAGTACATGATCTCGCTTGATGAAACCGTCAACGATGACGATCCATGCAAGTTTCCTGACGCTCCGAACGACCCGCCTTGTGGAGAGAGGGTAAGGATCGCATCCCAGTCGCTCGAGCCCTCAATCATCCCAATCGACGGCAAGCGATACGTTCTGGAAATGGTCGGCTTCGCCGATTGCGAAGTACCAGGAACTCCTACCACTTTTCTCTATACCCATGAGATGGCTGCCGATAAAGCCTGCCTCTATGCCAGGTTTATCGAGACGACGCGCTGACGGGTCATCGCGAGTTGCCGGCCCGCCGGGCCGGACCTCCTCGGCCGGCTCGAGGCTGTTTGCCACCACGGTTGTAGCTCTCCTCGTCCTGTTTGGGTGCACGGGCGACTCTGGTGCGTTGGGCACCGGCAAGACCGCCCAAGTCGCCCAGACCGATGATCTCAGCGTGGATGCCAGCTTTCTTTCGGCGCTCGAGTGGCGATTCGTGGGGCCGTTCCGTGGTGGGCGTGTGACCGCGGTCGCGGGAGATGCCGAAGACCCCCTCGTCTTCTATTTCGGGTCTGCGCATGGTGGAGTGTGGAAGACCACCGATGCCGGCATGCACTGGCGGAACGTGTCGGACGGCTTCTTCGAATTCCCTGCGGTGGGAGCCCTGGATGTATCGCTTTCGAATCCCCGGGTGATTTTCGCGGGTACGGGCGAGGGGATTCAACGGCAATTCATCTCGCCCGGAGACGGGGTCTACAAATCCACCGACGGAGGAGGGACGTGGACCCACGTGGGCCTTCGAGAGACCCGGCATACCTCCAGGCTCCGCATTCATCCGACCGATCCCGACATCGTGTATGTGGCGGCCATGGGGGACATGTTTGGCCCCAACCCGGCGCGCGGGATCTATCGCACGAGAGACGGCGGGGAGACTTGGAAGCAAGTCCTGTATCGGAACGAGTATTCCGGTGGCGTGGATCTGACGATGGATGCCAAGAGCCCCGAGGTGCTCATCGCCGCAATGAACCACCATGTGACGACCCTGTCGGACGAGGTGAGCGGAGGTCCGGGAACGGGGCTGTTCAAGAGCACGGATGGCGGGGACACATGGACGGATATCACCGGCAATCCCGGAATGCCGGAAGGGCAGGTTGGGAAGATCGGAATAGCCATTTCGCCAGCTCTCGCCGACCGTGTCTATGCGTTCATCGAGGCCGATGCGGGCGCGGGCGGGATCTATCGCTCGGACGACGGCGCCGCTACGTGGCAGTTGACCCACCAGGACCCCGGTAAAATGGAGATCCCCAATTCGTACAACCACATCACCGCCGATCCCCACGACCCCGACGTCGTCTATATCCAGCCCATCAGCGGGTTGTTCAAGTCCACGGACGCGGGCCGGACGTTCGAACGCTTGAGCACAAAGAACTGGGACCAACATGCGTTGTGGATCGATCCGGACGACCCCAACCGGATGATCGACGGTGGTGACGGGGGGGCCGCGGTCACGTTGAACGGAGGTGCGTCCTGGTCGAGCCTCGAGAACCAGCCGACCGCCGACCTTCTCAGTCTCGCGGTCGACGACCAGGAGCCCTACTGGCTCTACGGCGCGCAGAACGACAACAGCCACATCGCGATTCCCAGTCGAACCGACGACCGGTCTATCGGATGGAAGCACTACCTTCCTCTTCCGGCCGGAGAGGGGGGACAGACGGCGGTCAAGCCCGACGGGAGTGTCGTCTATGCAAATGATCGGACGAGGACGGTCCGTTTCGACCGAGAGACCGGACAGGCTCCTCACATCAGCGTTTGGCCCGAGGTGGAGTTCGGAACAGCCGTCAAAGATGTGAAGTACCGTTTCTACTACTCGTTCCCGGTGCTTCTCTCGCCGCACGACTCGGGCGTTCTCTACACCGCGGCTCAATACGTATTCCGATCCACGGACGAAGGCAACTCCTGGGACCGGATCAGTTCCGACCTCACGCGGGACCGCAGGGAAGCCATGGGCCAGATTCCCGGACGGCCCATTAGCTCCAACGCATCCTCGCTTTTCTACGTGAGTCTCATTCGGTCCCTGGCGGAGTCGCCCCTGGAGAAGGGCGAGCTCTGGGTGGGTACCGATGACAGTACGGTTCAGGTATCGCGAGACGGCGGCGGCCGCTGGGAGGACGTCTCTCCGCCGGATCTCCCGGAGTGGACCACGGTAACCGCTATCGAGGTGTCTCCCCACAATCGGGGGACGGTCTATATCTCAGGAGAAGGGCACCGGGTGAGTGATCGCACGCCGTACATCGAAAAGACCACCGACTACGGCAGCACCTGGCGGCGGATCACGGACGGGATTCGCCACAACGACTTCTCATGGGTGGTCCGGGAGGATCCGGTGCGGCCTGGGCTCCTCTACGCCGGAACCGAGACCGGCGCGTACGTCTCCTTTGACGCCGGCGATTCCTGGCAGTCCCTGCAGCGCAATCTGCCACCGGTGATGGTCATGCAGATGCTCGTAAAAGACGACGACTTGGTGGTGGCAACCCATGGGCGCGGTTTCTGGATCATGGACAACATATCGTCCCTGCGCGGCATCACGCCCGAAGTCGTTGCGGCTCCGGCGCATTTGTTCGACGTGGCCCCAGCTCTCCGTCAGCTTCGGGGCGGAAGAGGATGGACTGAGGGTAGCGCGAGTGACGTCGCGAACAACCCGCCGCGGGGGGTGATGATCGAGTACTACCTGGCCGCGGCACCCGCAACCGACGTGACGCTCACCATCACGGAAGCGAGCGGCGAGATCATTCAGCAATTCGCGAGCGAGTCACAGGAAGAGGCGAGGCCCCCATCCGGCACCGGAACGAATCGCTTCCTTTGGAACATGCAGTATCCAAGCGCCGAGTTGCCCTCTCCCGCTGGAGCTTTGGGCGGTTTCCAGAGCGTCGATCACTCACCGCCTGCACCGCCGGTTGCGACGCCCGGACGATACTTTGTCCGCCTCTCCGTCGACGGACAGGAGTACGAGCAGCCCTTCGAGATTCGGAAGGATCCGAGAGTCAACGCCAGCGATGCCGATCTCCGAGCCCAGTTCGACCTCATGGTCGATCTCCGCGATCGGTTTTCGGAAGTGTCCGATACCGTGCTCAGAATTAGAGAAGTCCGCGCTCGGCTCGAGGAGCGTCGGGACTCGATGCAAGGTGAGTCCCGACTGGAGTTCATCAGGATCCTGGAGCAGCTCAGAGAGGTCGAGGGCGTTCTCATGATTTGGATGGGGTCCGAGGCTCACCCCATGATGTGGGGTCCTCCGGGTTTGACCGAAAAGCTGAGCGCGCTCTCGAGTGCGGTCGGCGCAGCCGATGCTAGGCCCACGGAATCGATGATCGCGGTATTCGAGGATCTGTCGGAGCGCTTCGAGGTCCAACGTAGCCGCTTGAACCAGATTATTGAGAAGGATGTCGAGCCGTTGTTGTCGCGTTGATGGCCCTTCATGGAGACTGTGATGAGACCACGATTACCTTTACCAGCAACCGCACCGACGAGCACGTGAAGGGCTCGTGACGAAGGGCAAGTTCAAGGTCCCCCACACTCTCGTCATCCTCTTCGGGATGGTGATCCTGGCTCAGGTCTCTTCCTACCTGCTTCCCGCCGGATCGTTCGAGCGGGTAGAGAACACCGCCGGACGACTTCAGGTCGTACCCGGCACCTTTCACTTCACCGAGGACGCTCCGGCGTTGTCACCCGCCGCCAGCTTGACGGCCATTCCGAAGGGGTTCAGCGGAGCACACGAGATCATCTTCTTCGTCTTGATCATCGGGGGGGCCTTCTCCGTTTTTCGAGCCACCGGGGCTGTGGATGCCGCGATGGGCGCGCTCCTGAGACGCTTTTCGAGCCGCCCGTTTTGGTTGGTGGCCGGCGGAACTCTCGTGTTCGCCGCCGGGTCGAGCACTATCGGGTTCGGCGAAGAGTATTTCCCGTTCGTACCCGTCCTCATCACTCTGGCTCTCGCTCTTGGCTACGACAGGATTACCGCGGTCGGGATCATCATGGTCGGATACGGCGTCGGCTACGGCGCTGCGCTGATCAACCCGTTCACCGTTCTCGTCGCGCAGGACATAGCAGGATTACAGCCCGCCTCCGGACTCTGGTACCGCGTTGTACTCATGGCCATCTTCTTGCCGATCGGCATCCACCACGTTTGGTCCTATGCGAAGAAGGTGGGCCGTGATCCGTCGGCGAGCCTCGTGGCTGACGTGGTTGCGCCCGAAGACTCGAAGGTCGCGGGCGACCGCGACAGGGAGGTCAGCGCCGAGCACCTGCCGATGACGACAACGCACAAGCTGGTCCTGGCCGCGGTTGGGATTTCTCAAGCACTGCTCGTCTACGGGTTGAGCCAATGGCAGTGGTACCTGGTTGAGATGCAAGCCGTCTTCGTCGCTCTCACCGTGGTCATGGCGATCATCGCCCGCATGAGCCCGGACCGCACCGCGGTTGCGTTCGGCGTGGGCGCCACGAGCCTCACGAGCACGGCGCTCATGATCGGCGTGGCTCGAAGCATCCAGGTCGTGTTGGACGAGGGCGGCATCGTGGACACGTTGGTCTACGCGATCAGCGTGCCTCTTCAGGAGCTTCCCGGCGCGGTTTCGGCCATGGGCATGTTCTTCGTGCAGAGCGTTGCCAACTTCCTCATCCCCTCGGGAAGCGGTCAGGCTTTCGTCACCATGCCGATCATGGCGCCTCTCGCGGACCTGGTGGGCGTCAGCCGGCAGGTCGCGGTTTTGGCCTACCAGTTCGGTGACGGGTTCAGCAATATCCTCGTGCCCACCCAAGCCGTGATCGTGGGAGCGCTGGCGATGGCGGGAATCCCGTACGACCGCTGGCTGCGATTCATCCTGCCGTTCATGGTGAAGATCTGGATCGTGGGCTCGATCGCATTGGCTGTGGCCGTGTGGATCGGGTACGCGTGAGAGAGACGACTCGAGACGCCTTTGTCATCTGAAGCCAATCAAGCGAAAAGTGTGCAAGACGAAGGCCTGGTGCGCGTCATCGGTCCCCGCGCCCTGGGATTGAGCGTCATCAACATGGTGATCGGGGCCGGCATATTCGCGCTGCCGGGACTCGTGGCCGCGGAGCTGGGCTCCGCAGCGATACTCGCCTACCTGGTCTGCTCGGTCACGGTGGCGCTCGTCTTCCTGTGCTTCGCAGAGGTGGGGAGCCGCGTCTCTAGCAGCGGCGGAGCCTATGCCTATGTCGAGGAGGCCTTCGGTCCGTTCATCGGTTTCATCGCGTCGATCTTGCTTTGGTTCGGCTTCTCGGCGCTCGCGGACGCTGCGATTACGGTTGTCATGGTGGACTCGATGTCTCTCGTCGTTCCGACGCTCGGTGAGCCCATCCCCCGCGCACTCTTCATCATAGGATTGCTGGCGTTTCTCGCCGCGGTCAACGTGCGAGGCGTCAAAGCGGGAGTGCGGTTATTCATCTTCAACACTTTGGTCAAGCTGGTACCGTTGTTGTTGTTAGTGGGCGCCGGGATCTTCGCGATCGATGTCGACCACCTCGCTATTCCAGAGTGGCCATCGGCGGCGAGCATCGGTGCCGCGACAATCCTCCTCTTCTACGCGTTCAACGGGGCCGAGTCTGCGCTGAACGCCAGTGGCGAGATACGGAGTCCGGCGAGAACCGTGCCTTTGGGACTACTCCTCGGCCTCGGCGGGGTCCTCGCGCTTTACGTCGGTCTACAAACGGTATCCCAGGGCGTCCTCGGGCCCGAGCTCGCGAACAACACCGAGAACCCGCTCGTTGCGGTCGCGACCGGCGTGTTCGGCGACTGGGGTGGAAAGATGCTGATCGCGGCCGCCGTCCTCTCGATCTACGCGAACCTCAGCGGCGATCTGCTGGGCGGGCCCAGGATTGTCTTTGCGTCGTCACGGGACGGCAACTTGCCGAGCGTTCTTTCGAAGGTCCACCCCAGATACAAGACGCCGCACGTCGCGATCATCTTTTTCGCCATCGTCATCGGCGTGTTCGCGTTGAGTGGCACTTTCAGGTACCTGGCCGTCGTGGCAACCGGCTCGCTGCTGCTCGTCGACCTCGGCGTCATCCTCGCGGTGTTGCGCCTTCGCCGACGTGACGGAATGCCCAAAGAAGGAGAGTTCACGCTTCCATTCGGGCCCGTGATTCCGGTGCTGAGCTTTGCATTCGTCGGCTGGCTGCTTCTCCAGATGCCGCTCGATGAAGCCGCCACGATCGCGGCACTGGTCGGCGCTTGCGTTGTGTTCTACGCAGTCCGTACAGTGTTTTGGAGGCCTTCGTGAACGACGACCACACGAATAGCGCACGAAGACCCGAGAGATGAGACTCGCACGACTTGGAAACTAGGAGGCCACATGGGACTCATCGCCAAGATCGCTATGACGATGAACGTGGGCGCGCTCGCGTTCATCATTGCGGAAGCTTTGATGGGGCCGACGATCCTCGGCAACGTCATCTTTCTCGGACTCGCGATCCTGCTCGCTGCTACCGGTGGTCTCCTGGGGCTCGTGGCCTGGCTAGAGCGGCGCTCGATGGGCCGCCTCGCGGCTCCGCTGATGAGCTTCGTGCTTCTCGCCTATATCGTTCTTAGGTTCTACTCCGATAGCGTACCGGCCGGATACGGACCGTAGCACCACCGCTTGCCGACCGCGGCCTAGAACCCCGAGTGGGCGATACGCGAGCGGCCCAGGCTCGTTTGCACGTCGGAAAATAAAGCAGTTGTCATTTCGGCGATTTCATGGTTCTATGCCTCCCTGGTCTCGAGGAGGTCGCCGTGAAGAATCTAGCTCATGGATTCATCGTCGTTGCCCTTTTGTTCATCGCGGCCCCACTTTGGGCCGCACAGGAAGCCGCACTCCGTGACCTCTATCGGGACGAGTATGATGCGTTGCTGTACGGCTCCGAGAAGGGTGCTCGAGCCGGCTTCTCGGTAGTCGTTGCCGATATCAACGGCGATGGACTCGGCGATCTCATCGTCGGAGCGCCCTTCGCCGATGCGCGGTTCAATAAGAAACGCAACGATGCCGGCCTGACTTATGTTTATTTCGGTCGCAAGAATTTCGATAAGACGATTGAGCTCGGCACCGGTGCCGACCTCGTCATCCACGGCGCTCAGAAGAACGACAATTCCGGTTTCGCGCTGACATCGGGAGACGTCAACGGCGACGGGCTCGCGGACGTCGTCATTGGCGCCCCGCTTGCCGACAGCAAGCTGAATGGCAAGAAGAGCGACTCCGGCATCACCTTCATCATCTTTGGTAGGCAAACGTTCGAGAATCGAGAGATCAGTCTCGAGGAGGGCGGCGCGGATGTCGAACTTCACTCGACGCATTCGCGTGATTACAGCGGCTCCGCATTAGCGGCTGGCGACATCAACGGCGACGGTGTCGACGACTTGCTCGTCGGTGCGCCTTTCGCTGATCGCCCCGAGGATGATGCTGGTGTCGTCTTCGTGATGTGCGGCGACAGGTCGCTGGCCGGGTCGTACGATCTAGCGCAACAAAGCTGCGCGACGATTCGAGGCCAAGACGACGGTGACCGCCTGGGCGTGGCGGTGGCCGCGGGGGATCTAAACGCGGACGGCGTCGACGATATCGTTGTTGGGGCGCTCGAGACGGATGCCGAAGGCGATAGGAACGTCGGTCAAGTCGCAGTCTTCTTTGGAAGCTCGAGTCTGGTTCCGTTGCCGCTGCTCAGCGATGCCGACTTCGTTTTCCGCGGCAGCTACCGCGACGACTACGTGGGCTCTGCCATGGCCGTCGGCGATATCAACGGCGACAAGACGGAAGATCTGTTGATTGGCGTCGCCTACGCGGATCGAAACCCGGACGACGGCCCCATGAACGAGGAGGGCAACGTCGAAGAGGGCCAGGAAGGCGATGCGGGGAAATCGTTCGTGGTCTACGGAGGCGCGAGTCTGTCCGGCGAGCTTTTTCTCAGAGATGGCGCCGACGTCGTGATACGAGGCACCCGTGGAGGTGCCAACCGCGGGGACCATAGCGGTGGCACGGTGGCGATCGCGGACTTGAACGGAGATGGGTATGGAGACGCGATTGTCGGCGCGCCTCTCGCGGATGCGCGCGGCGCGAAGCGAGAGGAGGGGGACGACGATGACGTCGGCGCCGTGTTTGTCGTTCGTGGCGGTAAGGACTTGGAGAGTGCCCTCGATCTCAATGACGAAGTCGATCACGGGATCTTTGGGGCCTACGGAGGCGACTTTTTCGGCGGGCTCGCTTTGACGAAGGAGCGCAGCAAGGACATGTTCTTCGGTGGTTTGGCTAACGTCGACATTTACCGATCGGCGATGAAAACCAAAGTCTACGACCGCATGTTCAGCAAGTCGCTGGCGGCCGGGGACATCAACGGCGACGGGTACGCGGATCTTTGCATCGGTGCCGCGCACGCCGATGGCAATCGCCGACTCGAAAAGGTAAACGATGCCGGAGCTATTTACGTCTTGCTGGGTAACGAGTAGCGGTTCGCCGGGCGCTTTAGGGAAGTGGGCTTCCGGCAGGAAGAGCGCGACTGCTCAGCGGGCGCCGGGGACGCGCGCCTCTAGCTCTTCGAGCCAGTTCAAGACGATGTGAAGCTCTTCTCTCGTGTCGCCTGACTCGATCATCAAGAAGCGACCGTCGGCGGCAACGTCGTAGGAGTGACCGCCGCTGTTATAGATGTCCGCGAGGAACTCGCGCTCGAAAAGGACTTCGGGGACGCCGGAGCTGAATTGTGGCGCCCTCGTGACCGGAACCGCCATCATCTGATCCCCGTTGCGATAAAACAGCTCGCCACCATCTCGTGACCAGACGGGATCGTATCCGCCCTCCGTCGAGATCACGACGCGGGGTCCAGGGCCGGGATACGGCTCTACATAGATCTCACGACGACCCGAGGCGTTCGAGACATAAGCGACGAGACGTCCGTCTGGTGAAAAGGTGGGTGAGCGTTCCATGAACTCGGCGACGACGAATGGCTCCGCCTCTTGGGTCTCCAAGTCGAGCACCCCAAGATCTTGAAACGAAGCATTCGACAGGGAGGTGAAAGCAAGACGCTTGCCCTCCGGCGAGAACGATCGCGGAATACGTATAGTGTCATCCTTCAGTAGGACTTCCCGCGCGCCGCTGCCGTCCGCGGACGTCCGAAGCAGACCCTCGCCGGGAGACATGAACACGATGCGCTCGCCGTCTGGAGACCATATCGGATTCTCGTCGCGCGCGGACTCGGTCGTGACGCGCGTTCTCGTACCTCGGGTGAGCTCGTACACCCAGATATCCGCTGCTCGAGAAAAGCTCGGAGCGAAGCTTACTGCGACACGGCGATCGTCGACAGACAGCTGGGGATGAACGAAGGCCTGCCTCTCATCGACGGCGGGAGTGACAGCGCCGCTGCGATCGACCCAGACGAGCCGCTTATCGGACGCAGCCCCCGCCGGGAGGTAGACGAGCGTCCCGTTGCGTGCCACGTCGAACTGCCAATCGCTTCCTTGGACGATGGGTACGGGCGATCCGGTAAGCTCCACGCGGGTGGCGTCGAACGGGACAGCGAGAAGGTCATTCGGCGCTTGAAAAAGCAAGTGCCCGCTTTCGAGGTAGCGCACATCCAACACTGGTCCGTGAAGCATTCGCGGCTCGTTGTCGTTCGGTGACTGCACCGCGATGCCATTTGGAAGCATGAACAGGTAGGTGCGACCATCGGGAAGGAGCTGCGGTCGCCAGGCGGCTCTCGTCGTCTGCAAACCAATGCTGGGGGTGCCGCCGGTCGCCGGAATTTGCCAAATGTCTCCCGTAGGACCACCGCCGAAATGAAGGACGTCGTCGTCGGTCCACGTCAGGCCGAACGGTTGTACCTCGATTTCACCGAGTCGCAGCGGCGCTCCTCCGCTGGCGGCGACCTTCTTGAGCTCTCCGCTCGACCAGTAGGCGACCCACTGGCTATCAGGTGAGAACTCGAGCTCTCGAGGATCGCCTTCGGTGCCTGCGAGCGGTCGTGCTTCGAGCTCGCCGAGCTCGCGCACGTGAATCCTGTCGCCGGAAATGTAGGCGATTCTACTTCCGTCCGGAGCTAGCGCCATCGTCGTCGTCAGATTGCTCCTGATCGACTCGGGCAGCGGGATCACGAACCTCGCAACATCTTCAGCCGCCTCATTCGGACTCAGACTGAAAAGTGCGAGCCCGGCGACGAGCGCCCCCAGAAGAAAACTCACCCCCAGCTTCTTGTGGCCATTCCCGGGGGCTTCGGCGATTGTCGTATCCGAGGCGATGGGCTCACCGACCCACGTCAGCTCGTCGGCGAGGTCGTGTGCGGAGTGGTACCGGTCGTGAGGTGCTTTGGCGAGGCACTTCCTCACGATGCGCTCGAGTGCGCGAGGTGCCAGCGGCTGGACGGAAGTCATGGCCTGTGGCTCGCGCTCCAGGATCGCACCGATCAAACTTGCCTGGGTCTTGCCCTCGAAGGCGCGCTTGCCGGTGACCATCTCGTAGATGACGGCGCCGAAAGCAAAGATGTCGGTCCGTGCATCGGATGCCTCGCCTTCGAGCTGCTCGGGCGCCATGTACTGGAACGTGCCGAGAATGGCGCCTTTCTCGGTGAGAGGTTGGGCCTCGGTTGGGACCGAAGACGGAACGTCCGCTTCGGCGCCCGTCGCTGGGTCGGCGAGCTTGGCCAGGCCGAAGTCCAGGAGCTTGGCGCCGGTCTCGGCCAGCATGATATTGCCGGGCTTCAGATCACGGTGCACGACGCCGTGCCGATGGGCCGCGTCGAGTGCGTGCGCGATCTGCACCGCCGTGCGTATCGCCTCGTCTAACGGGAGGGAGCCCTTTCTCGAGATGCGCTCGGCAAGCGACTCGCCCTCGAGATGCTCCATCACGAGATAGTCCGTGCCGTCGTGACTGTCGAACTCGTACAGCGTGCAGATGTGCGGGTGATTCAGGGTCGAAATACTCTTGGCCTCGCGCTCGAATCTCTGCTTGAGCTCGGCGTTACCCGCGAGCTGCGTCGGCAAGACTTTGATCGCCACCGTGCGGTCGATGCGCGTGTCCCTGGCTTTGTAGACCTCGCCCATCCCTCCCGCTCCGATGGGAGAGAGGATTTCGAAAGCGCCGAGGCGGGTTCCGGCGGAGAGAGGCACGGGGAGACGGTATCGCCATCCGAGACGGAGTTACAAGCGCGATGGCGCTTCACGCGATCGGGTAGAATGACCGAGTCGTTCCCAACGGCCCCCGGCAGTAAATCATGGTTGATATCGAGCAGTCTCTCAGAGACCTCACGCTAGCACCCTATATCGTCAAGGCGATGGCCCTGATCGGCTTCAAACGCCGAGGCGGCAGTAACATGTTCCGCCATCAATTGAGCACGATGGCGATCCTCCTCGACTACAAGACCGTCGACCCCGTTCTTCTCAAGGCTGCGGTGATTCACGACCTCTTCGAGGACGCGCCCACGATGCCGGGCGTGACCGAAGAGGAGATCATCCAGCTCGACTCGGATGGGCCGGCCGTCTACGCGTTGGTCAAGGAGGTGACGATCCGAGTGGTCGACGGCGTGCGGGAGCCCAAAGCGGACTATCTGCTGCGAGTCATGACGAGCGCGAGCGAGCGCGCGAGGATTCTCAAGCTCGCGGATCGCATCAGCAACCTGACGGCGCTCGGTTTCGTCCACGACGTGGCGTTCGTGAAGCGGTATGTCGCGGAGACGCGCGCATCCGTTCTGCCGCATGCCGAATCCGTGAACCCGGATATGTTTCGGGAGCTGTCGGACCTGGTCGAGAATCGTGCGCGCCTGCTACCGCTGCTTGGCGCCAGCGCTGATTGACGCTCGCCAACCGCGCTCCCCGCCGTTGTGCCATGGTCGACCGATAGGGCGTGATGTCTGATGAAACCTCGCGAGCCACGTGGACGATCGCTCCGGGGGAGGAAGCGCGGATCGACACGGTTGGGCCGGACGGGCCCCTGACTGCTCACATCTCGAGCGAAGGCTTTCTCCCGTTTCGGGTCAGGACCCAGGCCCTGGGGCATCACGTGCCATCGATGCCGGGTAGCGCTGTGCTGCTCGGTGAGCACGCCTTCGAAGTCGTCGAGGAGATTCTGGGTGATGACCACGTGCTCTATCGGTTGGAGGCATGGCCGGACGAAGAGATCTTCCGCAGCCGCATCGTCTACGACCGCGAGCTCGTAGACAGCGTGCTGCACCACCGGCGCTCTCTCGAGGCGCGCGAGAAGGTCCGGCCGTACGCGTGGATGCTCCATCCCTTCGTAGGCATCTTCCCCGAAGAAGAGCAGACGCGCCGGGCCGATCGGCTGGGACTCGACCCCGTCGTGACGACGGTGGCGGCCGCCGCCACGGAGATCGTACTCGCGCTCGTCATCCTGTGGCTGGTGGCGGACCGATCCGAAGCGACCGCTTCCGTCTTTCTACCGATACTTGCGCTCGTGCTTGGCGTCATCATCGTCTTCCCCGCAGGCATGCGAATCGTTGCCGCGATCTTGTTCGCAGAAGTCTCGGGCTCGTCGATAGTCGAGCTCGCGTGCGGCCTGCAGGGGAGTCTCGACGACAACCGTGAGGCGGTTGTCCCTGCACAGGTGCCTCTCAGCCGGAGCGGTTTCTGGGCACGGCTGCGTCTGCCGGACCGTCATACGCGACTCGACGACGGCTCGATTCTCGCGGAGGGTCAGCTCCCGCATCTGTCGTGGATCGACCTTCGCAGAGTCGGTGTGGGAGACGACTGGTGGTCCGTGACTCCCGAGGCGCCTAGGCTCGAGCGCGGGCGACTGGTCTACGCCTATCGCCTGAGTCCCATCATCGACCCGACGCTGGGTGTCGAGCTCGAAGCTCCGACCGCCGACGCCTATGTCCGCGAGGTCCGAGGTCAGCTCGAGCGCCACTGGGACGAGATGTTGGCAATGGGTGGCGGCATGATCGTGTCTCTGCTCCCGGCGGAAGTTCAATCTCAGGCGACTCAACATCGGGAAGGCCTATCCTCTCTACGCCGGGCGAGCTTCAAGTCAGCACTCGCGACGATCGGCATCGGAATCTTTGTGGCGGTGGACGCGACGCCCCTCGTCGTGGCGGTCGGGGGGCTCCTTATCCTGGACGGCGCTTGGCGATGCTTGCGCTTACAGCGTCGCCGGCCGGTGGGCAGCTTGCTGTTCGGGTGGCTGTCACCCTGGATCAGTCCCGACCGGGACGCCTACCACGCGCACCGCGCCTTCGAGCGCCGGGCGCTGAACGAGATCATGTTGGCGCAGGAGGCGAACTAGCCCTGGTCGCGCAAGACCTTTCGCAGATCCGATGTTACGATGCGACGTCCGGCTTCGGTCTGGCCTTCGTACTCTCAGGTGTGGGGAGATTCGTGAGGAGGGATCGTGCACGACCAACGACGACGTACCGGATTGCTCGTGATCTCGGCGGTCGCTGTCGGCGCCGTCATCGCTCATTTCGTGTTTCGGGCGGAGCCCGAAACTCTCACCATCTCGACGGCGACCGAGGGTGGAACGTTTTACGCCCTCGGGATCCAGCTGGCTCGTATCCTGGAGGACCACCCAGAGCGACTCCTCGACGAAGTCGTCGCCATAAAGTCGGGGGGCTCCGCGGAGAATATTGACCGGCTCCTCTCCGGCGAAGCCGACATCGCGTTCGCGTCTCGAAATGCTTTGAACGGGTTCGATGCGGACAGCCGGGCGGGTCTTCGGGTGCTGGCTCGGCTGTACTCGGATGATTTGCACCTCGTTGCGCGTCGAGATGGACCCGCGCATACGACCGGGCTGCGGGGTGCGCGCGTTGCGCTCGGACCGCGTGGGAGCGGTACGCGGAACGCGGCCGAACGGGTCGTCGCGTCCATGTCGCTTACGAGCCTTGATTTTCGGAGCGAGGAGCCTGGGGGTTTCGACGACATCGCCGACGCGCTGTTCGCGGGGAACGTCGACGCCGCCTTTTTCTCGGCCGGCACGCCCATCGCAGCGGTGCGAACGCTGATGCAGAGCGGTGAGTTTCATCTTCTGCCTCTGGACGACGTCGACGTTCCGATTGACGGTTACACCCGCAAGACGCTACCCGCCTTCACGTACGAGAACCAAACCGCCGATGTGGCGTCCTGGGGCACGGATGTGTTCCTTGTCAGCCGCGCGGATCTCGAAGTGGACACCGCGTTTCTCATCATCAAGTCGATCTTCGACAATTTGAGAGAGCTCCTCGACGCACACCCCGCTGCGCAGCACATCAAGCTCTCGGACGCATTCGGAAACTACGCGATGCCGGAGCGGATGGCGCTACATCCGGGCGCTTCCGAGTTCGTTTCGTGGGCAGAGGACACGCTGGTGATCGCGACCGGCGCGATGAGCGGCAAGTATTACGAGCTAGGCCGGATGCTACAGAGGCTTCTCGCGATCCGTGGCATTGCGTCCTTCGTCGTCCATACGGACGGCTCGATCGAGAACGCCGAGATTCTGGCGAGTGGTCGTCCCGCGCTCGCGATCATGCAGTACGACGCAGCGCTCGCCGCCCGCGCAGGCGTCTCGGTATACAGCTTCGATGCCTCCGAGATAACCGACGTGCCCAGGATCCCGGAAGTTCGTGGACTCCGAAGGATTGCGGCGCTTCACGAGGATCGGATTCACGTCTTCGCACGTCGCGCGTTGATGGATGAGCTGAGCGATGACGGAGTGAGCGTCAACATCGCGACCCTCGAGATGCTGGCCGAGCGCGGCGAGTCGCTACGTGTGTGGCTGGGTCCGGAAAAGAGTGGCTCGAGGATCCTTTCCCAAGCCATTCTTCACCATCACGGGATGCATCTAAGCGACGTCGACGCTCAGTTCATGTCAGATAGCGACATGCTGATGCGTTACTACAGCGGTGAAATCGATCTCGGCTTTTTCGCGAGTCACGTTCCAAGTCACGTCCTGGGACCTCTCGTCGACGATACCGATACGATCCTACTCTCGTTGGCGCCGAAGGCGCGGGTCGCGCTCCTGGGCTCGGCGTTATCGGCAACTGTGATCGAGGCAGGGACCTATGCTTGCCAGCTAGAGGGCTCGCCGGAGATTCAAACGGTCGCGACGCGCGCACTCTTGGTAACGACGGAGAAGGTCGCTGCCGACGTTTCGGCGATTACGGAGGCGTTGTTCGACGGTGAGGCGTTTCTCGGAGTCCCGGGCGGTGGCGACGCGATGGCGGAGCACATCCCGTCGATCCCGCTCCACGACGAGGCCGAAGCCTATTACCTGACGGCGGGCTATCTCCCGGCGACCCCGAGCTTCGCGGACGTGATCTTCGAGTGGCTCTCGGTAACGTGGCGCTTTTTCGCTGTTATCGCCATCGTCGTCGCCGCTTGCAAAGGAGGACTGGAGGTCAAGCGTGAGTTCACCGCCCATGACTTCTACCGTCGGGCGCTTTCCGTGGATGCGGCATCCGAGGAAGCGAACAAGGCCGGTGACCTCATTGAGATGCGCGGTCAGATCAGCGAGCGTGTGGTGCGCCGCTCGTGGGCGCCCGGCGAGATCGACCGCGGGCGATGGCGCGAGCTTCATGATCTGATTAACGAGCTCCTCGCCGACCAGAAGGAAACGTGGAGCCGCAAGCTCCTCTCGGAAGTCCGTGCGGTTCTGGATGACCCTGGCCTCGACGATGCCGACCGCGCGAGTAGGCTTGTGTCACTCGAGGCGCGTGTCGTCAGCTCGGTCGAGACCGGCGCCCTCGACGCGGCGCAGTTCGCGCTATTCCAGAGCCTTTTCTCCGGAGCAAGAGCTGGCGACAGCTCAGCCGGCCGGAGCCGCGAGCAAGGCGCAAGGAGTTCGCCTGAGCACGAGCTCGGTGATGCTCCCGCGTAGCGCGTCGCGCAGTCCGCCGCGTCCCTCCGTCGGCATCACGATCAAGTCGGCGTGTGTCTCGTGTGCGACGTCGATGATCTTGTCGACGAGCTCGCCCGAGCGCGTGATCGTGTTCCAGTCCCAGCCGGCTCCCTTCGGTAGGTGAAGGCTCGGAAAACCTTCGCCGACATGAAGCGCTTGGATCGCCACATCGCCGTTTCCGAATGACTTGGCCATTTGTATCGCCGAGTCGATGGCACAATGCGGCCGCGGTAGTCGGCTTACCGGGACGAGGATTCGCTCGAGCTCCAGACTTCCGTTCTCGAGCGCGACGAAGCCACGTGCCGCATGTGGGACGAACAGCGTCATGGTCTTCGTCTTGCGCGCGGTGCGCTCCGCGACCGACGGCCGGAGCCATCGTGAGAGACCCGCCCGTCTTTCGGTCGCGACGACGATGAGATCCGTCCGATTGTGGTCGGCGAAATCCTGGATGGCGGCGACGGCGCTTCGGCTCTTGACGGCGATCTTGTCGATCTCGACGCCCAGCTCTTCGAGAACGGCTGAGCGAGGGCTTCCGTCATCGAGGCGGCCCCAGCGGACGAGAGTCTCGCGCACTCCCGGAAAGCTGGACCACGTTCTGGAGTCGGGCGTTCTGTCCTCTGCGTGGAGGACGGTGAGTCGCGCCCGTTGAGCGACCGATAGAGCGAGGGCGTGCGCGAAGGCGGATTCGGCCCCCCGGGAGAAGTCGGTCGGGTGGAGGACGCAATCGATGAACGGCGCGGCGCTGGACATTCCAAGGTAAAGCTAAGAAGGCATCACGTTACTGCTCCGGCGGTGTGACGCTCGTAGCCGGTTTGGTGCCCTTGAGGATCCATCTCTGGACGCGGCGCCCATTACCGGCCTCGCCCGTGTACATTCTGTTCTTCGAATCGATCGAGATCATATGTGCGCGGATGAATTCTCCCATCTGCCGGCCCGGCCGCCCGAACCGATCGAGGATCTTCAAGTCGTCACGCCGCAACAACCACACCCGTTGATTCGTGCCGTCCATGAGATACAAGATGCTCTGCTCGGGATCGCGCGACAGCTGAAGACTGAAGCCGGTTCCCGACCGTCCCGTCTCAGGGCGTACGAACCGCTCCATCAGGTACTCGCCGTTCTGCCGGAACGCTTGCACGCGGCTGCCGCGGCGGTCGGCGACATAGATGAGGCCGTCCTTCGAGCCAGTGATTCCATGAACGGTCGAGAACTGCTGTGGCGGGTCGTCTACCTTGACCGGGTACTCATATTCGTAGGTGTCGTCCGGCGCTTTACCGTAGGCGCCCCAATGGCGAAGATATTCGCCGGTCGCAGCGTCGAAGACGACGACACGCCGGTTGCGGTAGCCGTCCGCGATGAAGACCTCGTTCGTTTTCGGCTCGACGTAGAAATTCGCGGGTCCGCCCAAATGTTTGGGGTCGTCGCTTCCTTTGTTGACTCCAGGCTCGCCGATCGTCATCACGTGCTCGCCGTCCTGCGTGAATTTCATGACGTGGAAGCCGTTGCTCGTCCCCGTCCAGACGAAGCCGTTGTGATCGATGTAGATACCATGCTCCTGCTCGTACCACGTGTAGCCTTCCCCCGGGCCTCCCCAGGTTCGTAGCACCTTTCCCTCGGGATCGAGCTCCAGCACCGGCGGCGCGGGGAAGCAGCAATCGGCTATCGGTGGGTCGACCGCAGCGCCGATCTCCTGCGGGGTCAGGCTAGACGGCATGTGGAACACCCACAGGTGGTCGTTGTCGTCGACGAAGAGCCCTCTGATATCTCCCCAGATCCAATCGTTCGGAAGCGTGGGAGGCCAGGTGGGGTCCACCTCATAGATCGGAAGGTTGTCCGCGGTCGGAGAGCCGGGCGCCGGCTTGGCATTGGCCGTTTGGGCTCCGGCTCGACCGGCAGCTAGCAACAACACTGCGAGAGTAATGATCTTCATCGAAGGATTCATGGTCGTGATGCTCCTACTCGGACCTGTCGACGATAGCTGTCTCGATGCGTCTACGCCGGACGATTATCGCCGAAGATGCATGGCTGGACTAGTCTAACGCCCGTGGAATAGCCGCTCGTAGCGAGACCAGGAGATGGTCGGGCTCTGACCTTCGACGGAGAACTTGTAGTTCTTGGGGCGCCCCAATGTGAGGAGGTCGATTTCATGGGTCCCGACGACAATCTCGCGCTGGGACGGTACCGAGATCGTACGAATGTCGTCGAAGGACCACGACCAGTCGTGAGCGCCGGAAACGAACTCGATCTTGTCGGCGTGGAGGGTCAATGCGCCCTCGCACCCGCCGAGGCGATGGTTGTGCGTTGCGGAAAATTGTTGCGGTAGGGCTTTCCTCCACTTCGCATCGTTGACATCGACGAGGAGCTGCGCTGCTCCTATGAAGGAGGGGTTGTTCCGCAACAGAGTATCGAGATGCTCGGTGCTCGCGGACAGTTGGCCTCGATCGAATGCGAGTCGGGCATCGTAGAAGAGCTGCGCGTCGACGTCACTCGCTTCGTCAACCGCCGCTCGCCCGTCTTCTTCCGAGTCCGGGATCGTCTGTACCGAAAGCTCGACGGCGCCTTCGAAAGTGGGGTTTCGGCGTAAGAGAGCTGTGAGGATCGAGCGACTCGCTTCGAGGTCGCCGTCCGCGAGCGTCCGTGCGGCTCGCTGATAGAGCTCTTCGTCGCTCATCGACACCAGAGATGCTTCGAGAGCTCCGCCGGGTCGCACGCTCTGCACGATCGCGGATTGCGGGCGGATCAGAATGACGGCGGCGAGCGCGAGCACAGCTGCGACGATGATGGCGGTGACGAGGCGTGGTAGCGTGGTCGACCTCGAAGAGATGAGACGCCCGGTGTGGACGGAGGACGATCGGATGGTCGGCGTTCCGGCCTCTCCGCGCACTGCCGCCGCGAGCGCGACTCGTACGTCGTTCGCGGTGGCGAACCGTGCCGCGGGTTCCTTGGCCACACAGCGCATCACGATCGCGGAGACCGACGGGTCCACGTCGGCGCGAACGCTGTGCGGCGCGCGCGGCTCTTCGTTGACGATGGCTTGCGCGATCGCGGGAATCGAATCGCCCGTGAAAGGGAGTTTTTGGGTGAGCATCCAGTAGAGAAGGACCCCAAAAGCGAACAGGTCCGTGCGCGCATCGACGGGTGCTTTGGTGAGCTGCTCCGGCGCCATGTAGTTCGGGCTCCCCAAAACGTCATGTTCTTTGGTGAGCTCGGAGCCGAGCACGTGAGCGATACCGAAATCCATGAGCTTCACGCGTCCGTCGTTTGCCACGAGTATGTTCGTCGGCTTGATGTCTCGGTGGACGATACCGTTCTCATGAGCGTAGGAGAGAGACACGAGGATCTCCACCGCGTAGCGAAGCAAGGTGTCGATGTCCGGGCCATCGACCGCCACCACGTCTCGAAGGGTACGTCCCTCGACGTGCTCCATGACGATGAAGGGCGTTCCTTCCTCCGTATAGCCCAGGTCGAATATCGCGACGATTCCCGGATGAGAGAGCTGTCCAGCGGCCTTGGCTTCTCGATGAAACCGCTCCCGGTATTTCTCGAACTCCGCGGCGCTCACCTCGGCCACGGTTTGGATCAGTTTGACGGCGACGGTGCGGTCGATAACCGGGTCCCGCGCCAAATAGACCGCCCCCATGGCGCCACGCCCAAGCAGCTTCACCACCTCGTAGCGTCCAAGCTCGGTTGGGACCGGCTTCGGAAGCGTCTCGACGTGCATTCCCGCCATCGAGCCCTCGGTCACATCGCCCAGATCGGCGGTGCTGCCGACGAGCGTCTCGACCGCGAAAAGTCCCGCGAGCACGAGCCCGTAGAGCGCGCGAAGAGTCTTCTCTTCACCTGCCGGTGACGTCCGCATCAGCTCCCTAACGTTCTGGTCTCCGGCGTGGTCCAAGATCCACCCGACCGCGGGATCCGAAGCGAGCTCGGTGGAGCGGGCTTCCGGGCCGCATCGTCGGAGTGTCGACGGTGTCTCCGTCAAGCTGCGTCGAGCGAAATCGAGCGGCGCGCTCCTGCCCGCTTCGAACAAGACCCGCTCTATCGAGAGGTCGAGCGCCACTTCTTTTCGTACCTCGGTGGGCTTTTCCTGGAAGAAATAGTGACCGGTCGGCCAGCGAAAGGCAGACGCTACGATCGACACCGTGCGCTCCCGGGCCATCTCCTCTACGTCGTCGGGCGAGACGACGCCTGACTCGACCAAGACCTTTCCGAGAATATCGCCGGTTCGCTTCGCTCTGTCCAATGAGCCGGTGAGCTCACCTTCGGACATCTTGCCGGCGCGCACGAGGATCGTGCCCAATCGTTCGTCCTCGCTATCCGATCCCGCAAAAATCACGAGGCCGTCCTTGAGGTAGATCCGTTTCGCGACGTCTTCGCAGACCAGATGGAGCAAGCCTTCTTTTCCGGTGGCCGCGACCTCGCGCATGACGAACGCGATGGACGATGGGTTCAAGATGCCGCGCATTTGGCTCGTGGTGGATCCTTATGGCGTGGCGGGCGCAGCTCAACACGAGTTGGAAGCCCGAAACGACGCTTGATTCAGTTTTGAGTGCGGTTAGTTCAGTGTACGAACTGAAATCGGTGGCTGGCAACCGAAACGTTGCGCCGATCGTTTCGGCCGCAAGGGGGTAGGATGCCCGACGTCACCTCAAGGGCATAACGGACGGATCGCGTTGGCGACGTCCGCCATACGCCCAAGGGCTCCGGCAGCGCCCGGGCCGTTCGGGTCCTCTCTCGAGATCTGGATTGCGGTGACGCCGTTCGGGAGAAGCAATACCCGGTGACCACCCCACCCCGACATCGAGTGCAGCTCGATCTCGCAGCCCGGTGATACCTCATAGGGCTCGTGCCACATCCCCATGTGATACGTGCCTCCGGGCGTGCCGTCGCTCAGTCCCCTTGCCGCGGTCTCATACATCATCTCGGCGAGTTTCTCTCGGTGCAGAATCTGTCGGCCGTCGTGAGACCCACCGTTTTGAATCAAGCTCGAGATCCGGGCGAGATCCGAAAGCGTCGGGAAGTAGCCACCGGCGACCAGCGGAAGGCCTTCGGTCCCATCCGGCTCGAGAGTCCTGTTGATCGGAAAGTGAGGGATCCCGATTGGCTCGTAGATCTCATGTCGGACGAGATCCATGATTCCGGCGCCCCGCCCCTCGCGAGATTTCAACCAACCGTCGATGGCGGCGCCCAAGAGAAACATATCCTGGTCGCGGTAGCGAAATACCGTCCCGGGACCAAAAGAATGTTTCGACGCGCTCAGAATCGCTCGCAGCTTTTCGTCCGCCGAGTCGACGTCGTACCACTCTTCGTATCGATCGAGGTAGCCGTCGCTCGGGTTGTTCGGCATGGTCTGCTCGCTTCCTTCGCCGAACCCCGTCGCCATATCGAGGGCTTCGCTGAAGCTCACGTCCGCCCAGCGCTCATCGTAGAGGTCCGGGTCGATGTGGTCCACGAGTCGCTCGTCGAACACTTCGGGCCCGTACTTCTCGGCGAGCCGTAACATCGTGAGCGAGTTCACGGCCGTTTTCGTGACCGACCAGATGCCGAAGCGAGTATCGTCGCAATAGGGCAGTGGTCCGTACGGCGTCGTACATTCGGAGCGATAGAGCGTGTCGTCGATGATGAGTCCCTCGAGGATCACGTCGGGGGCCTCGAAGCCGTCGACCAGCTCGGAGCCGACCAGTGCCGTAAGCTCGCTCCATGGCCTCGTCTTCAGAGGAGTCTCGACAGCCGCACGCGCGACGGAATCAGGCTCCATCCGTGCGTCGAGAGAGCCCCATGCGACGAACCAATCCGTCACGTAGTAAGGCGCGGTTTGGGTGACGATCTGAAAGTGCAGGTCCTCTATGCCGTCGTCATTGAACTGAAACGCCGCGACCCCGTGATGGGTGTCGTTCTCGAGCGCGTTTGCGAGCGCGAATCCGAATGACGCTCGCGACCACGCGCCGTCGGAAGGCTCGGACCACACTTGGCCGGGGAATACGAGAATGTCCCAAAAGCTCCCACCGGTCGTGAGTGAGCCGGATCGGATCAAATCGTGAACCCCCGGTACGAGTCGGTCGCCCTCCGTGTAGAAATCGAGCCGGACGGCGGGGAAGAGCTTGATGTCGCGCTCGAGTACAAATCTCTTCGCGAGAGGCTCGAGTGTCTCCATTTCGCCCGGCTCGATGACGAGCGTGCCTTCGAAGGCGTGGCGAGCCGGGGAGGCGTCGGCGGAGGGTAAAAACTCATCGTTTGCCACGGGTCCGTTCGCCACGGGAGCGTTCGCGTCGTGCGTGCAGCCAAGCGCGGCACACAGGAAGAGGGTGAGAAAGCGCATGGGGGGCTAGCTCTTTCGAAGCGAAAGGACGGTGCTGACGAGAGCGACGAGCAGCGATGCCGCGCCGGCGGGGACCAACAAAATACCGAGCCCGGGGTCGCCGTCATAGATGTTGATGCCGCCGACGAAGAATCCCGCCGGAAGGAGGATGGAGGCGGCCATCAGCGTCCGGGAGGCGAGGGTCCGCGCGCGAGACTCCGGCCGCAGGAACGAAACGCTCGTGGCGAATGCGATGTGGACGAGGCCGAGTAGGGTGCCGTGGGCGTGCGCGAGGGTCCACATCAGGCGCCGGGTCCCGACAGCGACCTCCAGATACCAGCCGACTTTGAGGCCGTGGAGCGTCTCGAGTGCGATCCCGAGCGCGGCGAAGACGCACAACGACACCCAACCGAAACGGAGGTGGTGCCTGGTCAGCTCGTCCATCATTCCTGAAGATTTACCCGTCGGTCGTCCCGGTCGGACACGAGCTTTTCGAAACGCTCCCAATCGTAGCTACCGTCACTTCGCACGAGTACCACGTCGTTGGGTGAGCCCGACCATCCGCTCCAGATCGCGCGCTTCGCTTGGGCGCGCGAGACCCGTGAGCTCATGAAATCATACTCCCAGTTCGAGAACCCATCGAAGCGTCGCAGGGAGCGTGCGGCGATAAAGCGTACGGCGTCGTAGGGGTCGTCGATCAGCTGACCCAGAACCGGCACCATCCAGTCGGTACCGGACGCCTGTCGTGCCGGGGCCCAACCGAAGTTCCACGCCATGAGCGCGCGCTGGCCGGCATCGCCCGACAGAGCCCAGCTGATCGACGCCGCGTCGTCGTGGGGCACGCCGTCGGGGACCGGCACGCCGTAGCGACGTGAGAGCTCGCGCGCGGTCCAGCCGAGTGAGCGGTCCAAGTGACATTGGTTGCACGCGTTCGGACGGCCCGTCGCGAGGCTCGCCGAGACCGAGGGCGAGTCGATCGTATGGGAGCGGATCGCCTTCAGGAGTCCATAAGTCGTGTAGGGCATGTGACAGTTCATGCACGCACTGCCGCTGGACGAGGCTTCGTGGCCCGTATGGGCGGTGAGCTCCACCTCTGAATCGTAGATGGTGTGGCACCCGACGCACGTGCCTCCGTCGCGGCCGTTCGCCCGCAGCTGGTCCGTGGCCCACTCGGCGCTCGGGTCGTCCGGGTGCATCTCGTGACAGGACGAGCATGAGAAGTCTCCACTTCGATAGCAGGGGCTCTCGATCAAACCGTTGTACTCCCGTCCAGAGACCCGGACCATCCCATCGCGCCAGAAGCGATCGCGCAGATAGTTCGGGTCCGCGAGAACGCTCGCCATGATCGGGCGATCCAGGTTATCCGGGACGACGGGAAATCGCTCGTCCGTCAGGTCATCGCCGGGTCGGAACCGATAGCCGTGCTCGGCCCAGGAGTCGGCTCCCGCTTGGTCGTGGAACACCGAGATCCCATGACATTGGCCGCAGACCTGTGAGGATCGCCGCGCGTCGAGCGACTCCGGGTTCACGACGCCTTCGACCGGTGCGGCGGAGAGGTGAGACATGTAGCGGGCGACGGGATCTCGAAAGCTTGCGACGTGCGCTTCGGACGGTCCGTGACACGCCTCGCACGCGATGCCGAGCTCCGCCGCGCGGGTTTCGGGGTCGTCGAGGCTCATGCCGCCCAGCCGGCCGTGGGTCGTGTGACAGCGAATGCACACTTGGTTGAACCGCCCCTCTTCTGACCCATGACGGAGCCCCGGGGGCCTCAAGAAAGCGGCGTTTCTCGGGATCCATCGAGCCTCCTCGATCAGCCAGACGAACGGTAGCTGACCATTGACGCGGGCCTTCGCTTCGTACCAGTAGATCTGCATGTGATGCGATCCCGTCGTCATCACGATGTCACGCTCTTCTCCGGACGGCAGCTCGACACCCACGGAGTCGCCTCGTCGATAGAGATGATAGGACTCGCCTTCGAGCTCGAGCGAAACGTCCTCGAAGTCGCCGGCGACGCCGTCCGCAGACGCGATCTGGGTCATCGTCCGGTGGTAGGAGTGCTTCCAGCTAGAGACGTTTCCGGGGTGGCAAGCGATGCACCGCGTCGAGGACGTGTATCCGTCTTCCAGGCTCTGAAGGGGCCGATTGTCGGGCGGTGCCGGCGGCGCCGTTCGGGGTGCGAGCAGCAGGAGCCCGCCGCACACCGCGCCGCTTCCCGCAGCGATCAGCCCACGCACGGGGCCCGAGCACCCGCCGAGTGCGACGTAGAGCGCAGTCGCGATGGCGATACCCGACAGCGCCGCCGCTACGATCATCCGCTAGGCGAGTCGACCGTCGACCGTTCCTAGAACCGGAGCTTCACACCCAACTGCAAGCGTCTTGGCGTCAGGTAGCCATCGGGGAGGCCGAAAGTATCGACCGTGCCTAGACGTCCAAGAACCCCTTCATGCGCGTCGATGTTGAAGAGGTTGAAGGCGTCGCCGAAGACACCGAGCCTGACCTCGCCTCCCAGGGCGAAATCCTTCTGGATGCGGATGTCCATGACGTTCCAGTTGGAGACCCGGCGGTTGCCATCCAGGACTTCTGCTTGAAGCTGTGTGTTGACGTTCGTATCCGGCGCGCGGACTTCTCGCGCCCATCCGCGACCCGTCTGCCAGATATAGTTCATCCCGAACACGATCCCTGCCGGCGCGTTGTAAACGAGCTGCGTTTTGGCCGTCCATGGACGATCTCCGATCAAGTTTCCGGTCGCGTTTACGAAATCGTTAGGATCTTGGCCGAAATCGTTGAAAACGAGAGACCCGTTTTGGCTCGCTCGAGCGCTTCCCCGACTGGATGGTAGAGTTCCTTCCATCTTTTGCCATACGAGCGAGGCGGTGAGCTGCCAGTTGTTGCTCATCCGCTTGGTCCCTTGGATCGTCACCGCGTGAATATCGGTCCTCATGATGTCGGGATTCGTCATCGTGAAGAACCGATCGGCGGGCTCGCTGTCCAATATCTGAATCGGAATCGCCTGTCCGGTCGCATCCTGGCCCTGATCATCGACGTAGACTCCGTCGGAATACACTCCTGCGGTGTCTTGCCATGCCGGGTAGTTTCGACCCTTCTTGTGCGCGTAGTTGAGACCGAACGCGAAATCGTTCGAGATCTCCCGCTCGAAGCCAACGATGAACTGATCCGTGTACGGCTGTAGATAGTCGTTGTCGATGGCTCGATTCCGGCTCGATTCGAACTCGTTGAGCTCCGTGAACTGGTTCGTCTCCAAATCGTAGGGCCCGGAAAACGTGCTGTTGGGGGACGCCCCGATGGAGAGGGCGAACTCCCCGGTAATCACCCCGCGATAGTAGCGCCCGTAGTGCGCCTTCAGCGCCGTCTTGCCGTCTCCAGTGAGATCGAGGTTGAACCCGATGCGCGGAGCGATCGAGTTCCAAGTGTACAGATTGTCCACCGCGGGGCTGACGACCCCAGTCGGATCACCGGCCTGATTGAGCACTTCCGCCTCGGGAATGCTCGCCCGGTTCCGGTCGTAGCGCACGCCGAGATTCAATGTCAGGCGGTCGTTGACCCTCACGGTATCGTCGATGAAGCCTCCGATTCCGGTGACGATGCCGCCGTAGGAGTATGGCTGGTACTTGTAGCCGTAGGCGTATTGGTAGCCGTAGTACTCGTAGGTGTAGATGAAGTCGTTGTAGCCGATCTTCGCCTCACTCCCACCCCGGTTGTACTGGACGCCGAACTTGAAATCGTGACTCGCGCCGAGGAAGTCATCGGCGAAGTGAGTCACTTTGGCGTTGACGGCCGTCTTCCAGATGTTGCTGTCATACCAAAGATAAGTGCCACCGGTAATGAGACCGTTATCCAAATCATAGAAGCGCGGCGAGATCCGCGGTTGCCCCTCGGTGATCGGATCGCCATGGTCGCTTCCGTAGAAGCCGGAATAGCGAGCCTCCACGAGGGTATTCTCGGAAATGACGCTCGTGTACGAGACGCCTGGCGTTGGATTGCTACCGCTCTCGACTGCGATCGTAGACGGCGCCGTATTCGCCGACGGCGTCCAGGGCAAGAAGTAGTAGTCGTTGTGGTAGGTCACCTGAATTTTGTTGTTGTCGTTGACCTGCCAGTTGCCTTTCAGAAAAACACGATCGTTGTCGTTGCGAGTGAAGAAATCGGCCGGGACTCCCGTGGGCGCTTCGTGATCGCGTTGGTATTGGTACGAGCCGAAGAACCACAGCTTGTCTTGGACGATCGGCCCGGAGAGCTGTCCGGTGAAGTCGTTGAAGCGTTCGCGGCTATATGGGTTTCCACCGTCCTGCGCGTCGTCGGTGTTTCGCCCGGTGAGCCCCTCACTCTGATAGTAGAAGTTGACGTCGCCGTGGTAGGTATTTCCACCTTGGCGCGTCACGACGTTGAACACGGCGCCGGCAACGTTGCCGTACTCGGCCGGAGCGCCGAGTGAGAGAACTTCGATCTCCTCGATAGCGTCGGTGTTGGGCCAGGGCCAGGCTCGACCCGTGAGTGGAGCGGTGAAGTCGGTGCCGTCCATCTGATAGGAATTTTCGTCAGTGCTGGAGCCGAGCACGGTGGAGTGCGAGCTTCCAGAGGTGCTTTGATTGACCCCCGGCGCCGCGTTGATCAAGTCGAAAAACGTGAAGCGTCGAAGAGGTGCGTTCTGCACGAAGTCCGCGTCGAAGTTCTGGCCGACTTGGGTCGAGCGAATGTCGACCACGGCGCTCTCGGCAGTGACGTTCACGACCTCGTTCAGCTGCGGCACCATCTCGACGTTGAGATTCGTCGCCCTTCCGACGGAGACCCGCACTGTCTCATACTCGACGGTTCCGAAGGTCGGGAACTCGACGGTAGCGGCGTAGCTTCCCGGCGGCAAGTTGATGACGCGGAAGAACCCGTCATTGTTCGTCGAGACGACCTGGCTTCCTACGACGCCTTCACCGGACACGCTGACGGTGGCGCCGGGAAGGACGCCGCCAGTGCTGTCTCGGACCGTTCCGGTAATCGTACCCGTGGTCGTCTGCGAACTGGCGGCGGTCGCAAACAGTAGGAAGAGCGGAACAGCAAGTCGAAGCCTCATGGGGTTGGCCTTCCTCTCTTGATGTCGGAAAAAAAACATACCATGGGTCGGGACGGGTCATCAACGGGAAAGTCGATCGAGCTGAGCGCGAGCGGCTTCGAATTCCGGATTCAAGTCGAGAGTAATCTCGAACCACTGGCGGGCGTCCTGAGGGTTCTCGCTACGAAGGAGCACGAGGCCGAGATTGTAGGTATACATCGCACGGTCGCCGTCGAGCTCGATCGCTGTCTCGAATGCATGACGAGCTTCGTCCCAAGATTCCTGACCGCCTAGGACCATCCCGAGAGAGTTCCAGTAGGATGCGGTCTCGGGCTCGAGAGCGACGGCCTCGCGCATCCGAGTGATGGCCGGCTCGGCTTGACCCATATCGCGGAGGAGCTCGCCGAGCTGGACGCGTGCGAGCGCGTCTTCGGGGACTAGCGGCAGCGCCGCCTCGAACGCCGCCTGCGAGGCTTCGTTTCGCCCGAGCTGGCGGAGCAAGCGAGCGTGACGCAAGGCGAGGCCGCCGTCGTCCGGCGCCGCCTCCCGCCCGGCGGCGAGAGCCTGAAGCGCACCGGTCGTCGCTCCCGTCGACAGCCGCGCTTGGGCGAGCCCCTCATAGGCGGCGGCATAGGAGGGGTGGCGCGCGACCGCGGCCTCGAAGTGGGGGACCGATGCCTCGTTCCGATCCTTCGCGAGCAGAGCTCGGGCGAGGTAGTAGTGGATCTCGAAGCTCTCGATCTCGAGCGAGAGAAGCTCTTCGAAGCTTGCGATGCTGGCATCGAGGTCTTCGTCGTGGAAGTCGACAAGCCCTTGCCTCATGAGCGCGTTGGCCGTACGGAACTCGGATACCTTATCTTTAGGGTCCTCGCCGGTCGGCTCCGAGCCGGTGGCGCCCGGCCCGAGGTAGCCGAGCGCGCCGAGCTGCTCGAGGAGCTCGGCGGGAACCGCTTCACCGGAGGCCTCTGTCGAGTCGCGCTCGTCTTCTAGGAATGCTGCGAGTTGGTCACGCATCCGGGCTGCGGTCGCGGCGCGTGTGCTCACGAGGTTCTCTTGCTCGTCCGGGTCGTCGTCTATGTTGTAGAGCTCGGGAGACGGCGCTTCGATGTATTTCCACCCGCCCTCGCGCACCGAGCGCAAATCACTCCAGCCGAAGTGAATCAAGGGCACGAGCGACTCCGCGTAAGTCGGCGCTTCAGCCGGCTCCACCTCTCCGCCTAGTGCTGCCGCGACACTCCGGCCGCTGGCCGCGAGTCCATCGTCTGGCTGGACGCCGACGAGCTCGAGTATCGTCCGCGGTAGGTCGACCGATCTCACCGTGTGAAGAAGTCGTGTCCCTGGCTCGACCCCCGGTCCTCTGAAGATCAGAGGTACCTTGAGCGTTGCGTCATAGATGAAGAACCCATGACCCGGCTCTCCGTGCTCGCCCAAGCTCTCGCCATGGTCGGACGTGATGACGAGCAGTGTGTCTTCCGATAATTCCAGCTCGCGCAGCGTGTCGTCGAGCCGGCCGATCAGCTCGTCGGTCCACGCAACCTCGCCGTCATAGAGGCGGTCCGCGTAGCGCGACCGATAGGGCTCCGGGGGCTCGTACGGGTCGTGGGGATCGTAGAGGTGGATCCAAGAGAACAGTCGTCCGGAAGCGCGTTGGTCCGATAGCCACGCGCTCGCTTCCTCGAGGGTTTTATCTCCGCTCTTCTGGACGGTATTGAGGAACCGCGCATCGTCGTCGCCGCCCTCGAAGTCATCGGAATAGAGGTCGAATCCGCGATCGAGACCCGATTGGCTCGACAACACGACGGAGGAGACAAAGGCGGCGGTGCGAAACCCGACGTCTCTGAGCATTTCCGCCAGCACCGGGAGCTCGGCCGAGAGAGTCGGCGAGATGTTGTCGCGGATACCGTGCTCCGGCGGCAGTCGGCCCGTGAACAACGACGTATGAGACGGGCGCGTCAAAGGGGTGTGGACGACGGCGGTCGACGCAATCGCCCCGGCGTCGGCGATCGCATCGAGGTTCGGTGTCTCGACGTCTTCGCTTCCGTAGACGCCGAGGCGGTCGGCACGTAGCGTGTCGATCGTGACGAGGACCACGTGCTTCGCGGGAGGCGCTTCGGAGCGCCCGCATCCATAAAGCGCCGCGAGCGTGAGTATCGCTACCGCCCAGGAAGCCTTGGAGACGCGCATCGTCTACGGATTCACGACGACCTTACCGATGGTGCCGGCCTCCACCGCCTCGTGTGCGGCCACGATGTCGTCGAGCGAGAACGTCGGGCCTGGACTGTGGTGGAGTGCGCCGTCCGAGAGCCAGCGCCCGATGTCGTCGACCGCGGCGCGCTTTGCTTCGTCCGGCATCAGAAAAACGAGCTCGGCTCGGATCGTGACGTTCTTGTACAGGATCTGGTAGAAGGGAAGCGTCGGCTCCTTGACCGCGTCCGACGCGTAAGCGGCGACGACCCCGTTCGGTTTCACTGCGGCGATGCAGGTCTCGAGGTTTCCGCCGAGCTCGACCTCGACGATGCGATCGGCACCCTGACTCGAGGTAAGCTCCATCACGCGCTCGGCTACCTCCTCGGTCTTGTAGTTGAGCACCGTAGCCGCGCCGCACCGCTTGGCGAGAGCTGCTTTCTCCTCGGAGGACACCGTCGCGATGACCTCCGCCCCGGCCAAGTGAGCGAACTGGACCGCGTAGTGGCCGACGGCGCCCGCGCCGCCGGTGACGAGCACGGTTTGGCCCTCGACCGGCCCATCGCGGAAGACGCATCGATGAGCCGTCAGTGCAGGGATACCGAGGCTGGCGCCGAATGCGAAGCTCGCGTCGCTCGGAAGCCGCGCGACCAACGCCTCGGGGAGTGCGATCCGCTGAGCCGCCGAGCCCGCGTCTCGGTTCCATTGAGCCTCGTAGAACCACACTCGATCGCCCTTCGAGAACTTGTCCGCGCCGTCCCCCGAGCCTTCGACGACACCGGCGCCGTCGAAATGAGGAACGACCCGCGCGCTCGTCATCGCGCCCCTCCCTCCGGTGCGCCGTTTGACGTCTACGGGATTGACTCCGGACGCCTCGACACGGATGAGGACTTCGCCCGGCCCTGGCGCAGGCTCCGGTAGATCTCCAGTGGTGAGCACGTCTGATGCCGTGCCGAAATCCGTGTACCAAGCTGCTCTCATCCTCTAGCGCTCCTCGCTCATGAAAGTGATAGTCCTTCGGTATGGCCGTCGACGGCAATCGCCTGGCCCGAGATATTCGTGCTCTTCTCCGAGCACAGGAACGAGATAGTACTCGCGACGTCTGAGACGTCGACGAAAGTGCGCATCGATACCTGACGCAAGAACCCCTGGCGAGCCTGATCTTCGGTGACCCCGCGGCTCCGTGCCGCTGATGAGACGACCCTGTCCATCCGCTCTCCGGAGACACCCCCGGGGCAGACGGCGTTCACGCGAATGCCGAACGGCCCGAGCTCCATCGCGAGAGTCTTCGTCAGGCCGATCAGCGCCCATTTCGACGCGGCGTAGGGAGCGCGCAGCGGATAGCCGAGCAAGCCGGCCGTCGACGAGACGTTGACGATGGCGCCACCTCCGGCCTCCTTGAGCATGGGGATGGCCCGCCGCGTGCATAAGTAGGCGCCGTTTAGGTTCACTTCGATTGTGCGCGCCCATGCGGGCGGCTCGATGTCTTGCAGAGCTGCGGTCGGTCCGGCAATACCGGCATTGTTGATGAGCACGTCGAGTCCGCCGAGGTGGCATCGTGCGTCGTCGAACAAGCGGTCCACGTCGTCGGCGTCGGCCACGTCTGCGCGCGTGCTCGTGATGTTGGCTCCGCTTCGAGCGAGCTCGGAAAGAGCCTCCGCGTCGATGTCTCCCACATGGACTGCGGCTCCCTCCGATAGAAAAGTTTCTGCGACTGCGCGACCGATACCGTGTGCGCCGGCGGTCACGAGAACGCGACTCACGATGCCTCCTCGCATGAGGTCGTCGCCGCAGAGACGGGTGACGGTTCGAGCCGCAGGATGCCGTAACGGTGTTCCATAGGGTGCCTATGTTAAGCGTGCCAGCCGCGCGGTGTCATATACTGGCGTCCTTCGCGCTATGCGTCCGCCCGCGCTCATCGCCATCAACCTCACGCTCCTGTTTGTCGTTGTCGTTGCGATCCTCTTGACGCCCGAGCCCGCGGGTGTCGCAGGCGCACAGCACGAACGCTTCGCGACGATGTCGGTAGGCGGCGACGGGCCCGCGCGGCACGACGGCGTCTACTGGCTAGGGTGCGCCTTCGCAGCTCTCACGCTTTGTCTCGCGTCGGCGCTTATGGCACTCGGGGTCGAGCGCGACGGCTCGCTGCGAGGGATCGCTCGGCCGCTCATCGCGTGCCTCGGCATCAACGTTCTCATTTGGGTCTGGCTAGCGGCGAGCTATGTCGGCTATGCGAACGGTGAGAGCTCACGGTGGTTTCTCGCACTTCCCGCACCCACCGCGATTCTCGTCTACGTGCTCTACCCGGCGACGTCTTTGTTCAATCTGCTCTACGTTGTCGGCTACCGACGTTTCGTGCTGAGCGCTTCCGACGTCGAAGCGTATCAACGCTTGGTCGAGCGTCGCGCCCGGCGGAGCTAGCACGGATGGAGTCGTTCCGGAGCCCGATCATCCTCGGGAGTGTTGGGCTCTACATGGCGCTTTGCGTCGTCATCGGCGTGTGGGCGATGCGGCGCACCCACTCCGCGAAGGATTTCTTCATGGCGGGCCGCAGGCTCGGTGTGCTCGTCACCGGGGTCGCGATCTTCTCGAGCACGATGAGCGGCTTCGGTTTCGTCGGAGGACCCGGCCTCGTCTATTCGCTGGGAATGAGCTCGATATGGATCGTCGCCACGGTCGCCGTTAGCTACGCCGCCGCGGACTTTCTCCTCGGGAAAAGACTTCGGCTCATGGCGGGCTTGTTCGACTCCGTATCGCTTCCGGATGTCGTGGCCATCCGCTACGGAAGCGAGAGTGTGCGCTTGTTGACGGCAGTCGCGATCGTGCTCGGCATCCTCGGCTACCTGGCCACCCAGACCCTGGCGATGGCGACGGTGCTTCAGAGTATTTTGTCCGGTACGCGGTTGTTTCCGGAGATCGGGCTCGTGGCGTGCGTCGTCGTTTCGTCTTCCGTGCTCGTTTTCTACTGCGTCACCGGCGGTATCTTGGCCTCCGTTTACACCGATATGTTCCAAGGCATCGTGATGGTGATTGCCGGCGCGCTCGTCTTCGTGACCGCTCTGTTCGCGTTCGATGGCGGCGCGAGTGCTGCGGTCGGCGCCATCCTGCAAGATGACTTGGAGGCCGCAGGACCGTTCGGGACGCTCGGCATGATCGGCTGTCTCTCGTGGTTCTTCATGTTCTCGATCGGCGCCGCCGGCCAGCCCCAGATACTGACCAAAGGCATGATGATCGAACGCCCTCAGGACTATCGCTACGTGCCGCTTCTATCCGTGGGCGGCTATGTCGTCACCGCGCTGCTATGGATCGGAATTGGGCTCGTGATGCGAGCGCTCGTCCTCGAAGGCGTCCATCCGGAGCTCGCGACCGCCGACGCGGCGGCGCCGGCGTTTCTGCAGAGATATGCTCATCCGTTGCTGGCCGGCGTCGTCTTCGCCGGACTCTTCGCGGCGATCATGTCGACGGCGGACGGCTTTCTCAACATCGGAGCGGCAGCGCTCGTCCATGACATTCCGAAAGCGCTCGTGGGCCGCTCTCTGACCCGAGAGCTCTTGTGGGCCCGTGTCGCCACGGTCGTGCTCGCGATCGTGGCAGCCCTCTTCGCGCTCTACTCGCACTACGAAAATGCTCGGCTCGTCGCGCTCTTGGGAGCCTTCGGCTGGGGGACCTTTGGCGCCGCGCTCGTCCCGGCGGTCGCCATCGGGCTCAACTGGAAACGAGCGACCCCTCTCGCCGCGGGCGCCGCGATCGTGTCGAGCTTGATCGTGAACTTCGGGATCGAGCTATTCGACATCCGTCTGCCGCACAACATTCACGGCGGTACGCTCTCGCTCCTCGTGTCGACGATGCTGTTCATGTCGATCTCGTTCGCGTCGAGGCCACCGTCTCTGGACCCCGACGTCGAAGCGGTGATGGATATCTAGCCCGCCGAGGCCCTTTTATCGCTCGAGCGACCTCGCGATCTCGAGTTGTGCACGCGCCTCGTCGTCCCGTCCGAGGCGTGTCAGCACCAATGCAAGGTTATGGCGAAGCGCGGGGTCCGACGGCTCGAACTGGGTGCTCCGGCGGAACAGGGCTTCCGCAGATTCGAGCTCGCCGCGTGCGAGGAGCAAGCTCCCAAGACCTTGTTGCGCCGAGACGAGGGTCGGTTCGATCGAAAGCGCCTCCCGGTAACGTGTTTCGGCCTCGGTCGTCTTTCCTAGAGATTCGAGGAGCAGTCCCAGATCCGTGTGCGCGGAAGCGAGTGTCGGATCGGTCGCGATGGCGCGCTCGAAGATAAGGACCGCGCGCGCCGCATCACCCTGCATCGCGAGCGCGGTGGCCCACTCCTTTAGGAGCGTGGCGGGTGGAGACGCCGTCCTTGCCGCGTATCGCTCGAAATCGGCGACCGCTTGGGCGGGGAGGCCGTCCCTCAGGTGAAATCGTGCCGAAAGCCACAACGCATCCTTGGGAGGTCGTGGCTCCTGCAGGAGCTCAACTATTGAGGCGCGGGAGGCGCCGACCTCGCCCGTCGCGAGCTGCCAACGGGCACGCGCGGTTCGCAGTGCCGGATCGTCCGGAAAGCGAAGGAGTCCGGCCTCGATCGTCTCGCTCGCCTCATCGAACGCCCCACCTTGCATGTAGAGACCGATAAGCTCGAGTGTCTTGAGTCGAACATCTTCCGGTGGCAGCGTGTCGGACGAGACCATTGCGATCATCAGCTTCACGCGTCGCTCCCACTGCCGAAAGATTTCGTAGCGGTCCAGAACCGCGAGCCCCTCCTCACGCCGGCCCGCGCGGAGCAGCAGGTTCCCGAGTCTGAAGCGGGCCGTTCCGTTCGACGCATCCTCTTCAATCGCGGCTCGATAGTGATTGATGGCCTCATCGGTGCGACCGAGCTCTTCGTAGCAGCGCCCGTAGATGAGCTCGACCTCGGCGGTTCTCGCTGCGCGGTTCAGATGCGTCAACGCCTCCTCGCAGTCGCCCGACGCGTGCGCGATAAGTGCGCGCTCGGCCTCGGCTTGCTCGTCCGCATAGCCGTGAGTGCGGGCCAGCTGAAACCCGGTCCGGTATTCGGCGTCTGCGTGAGAGAGGAGGCGTTGAGCGTCTACGAGGGCGGCGGGCGCGACCGCCAAGCCCAGGGCAAGCGCGGTGGCACGCATCGTCGCGGCGCTAGTCGTCGTGGCCCGCGGCGGACAGCGCTTTGACGGCGAACGTCGTTCCGGCGTGCGTCAGAAAATTCGAGGTGTCCGGCTCG